>Ga0137396_10000330_pt1 | contig 21377 bp, 21 predicted proteins | sample czc16metaG_FD_108284 | JGI IMG/M metagenome (GOLD analysis project Ga0137396, IMG submission 108284) | Vadose zone soil microbial communities from Angelo Coast Range Reserve, California, USA - czcobulk3.16 metaG | ecosystem: Environmental > Terrestrial > Soil > Vadose zone | place: USA...
ACGGACATCTTGATGCCGACCAAGACGTCCGTGTTCCCGAGCTTCACGCGGGCGCTTCCTTCCGCCGTCTTGACGAACGCTCGGGTGACGCTGACCTTCCGGGGCTCGTCGAGGCGACGGCCGTCGACCCGTTGTCCCGCCGACGCGAGGCGGTAGACGTGGGCCCGCATCAGCTCGGAGACAATCTCTTCGCTCATCAGATCCCCTCCGGGCCGAAGTCTTCCTCGGGCGGCTGTTCGGGCTCCGGCTCGACGGGTGCCGCCGCGGGAGGCGACTCCTTCAGGATGTCTTCGAGGGTGACGGAGTAGCGACGTCGGAGCGCATCGCGCTGCATCTCGTAGATCCGCTTCGTCGCATCAATCGACAGGCCCATCGCCTTTTGGAACTCGTCATAGGTGAGATGGCCGTCCATCTGGAGAAGCACGACCTCCCCGGTCCGGGGCACGATCGCCATGGGGCAGTCCGCGTCACCGAAGTTGTCCTCGTCTTTGTTGAGGTCGAGGCAGACGACGTCGTCGATCTTGCCCGACGCGCACGATGTGACGAGGTCGCGCATGGGGACGCCCGCGTCGGCGAGGGCCACACTGGCCGCCGTCAAGCCGGCGCATCGCGTGCCCGCGTCGGCTTGGAGGACCTCGATGAAGATGTCGACCGACGTGCGCGGGAACTGCTCCGCGAAGACGACCGAGCTGAACGCCTCGGAGATGACCTTCGAAATCTCCACGGAGCGCCGATCGGGTCCGGGCCGCTTTCGGTCGGACACGCTGAAGGGCGCCATGTTGTACCGGCATTGGACGAGGGCCCGCGCGGGATTTTGGAGGTGCCTCGGGTGCGCTTCGCGCGGACCGTAGACCGCCGCGAGGACCTTGTTCCCTCCCCATTCGATGTACGCAGAGCCGTCCGCTCGCCGCAAGACGCCCGCCTCGATCCGAATCGGTCGCAACTCATCGAACGACCGGCCATCCAGGCGGCGTCCGTCGGAGTCAATCAGTTTCATCCCTTTCTCGATGTGCTCGATGTCTTCCATGGAAAACCTTCCTTAGGAGGGCCTCGGTCCTCGCCCTCGTTGTTTCTCCCGCTCGATCAGTTCCCGCACGGCTTCCGTCAGGCCGACCGCCTGGGCCCGCTCCTCGATCAAGCGGATCGCCATCGCTGCTATCGCGGCGCTGCGGTCATCGCCGTCCAGCCAGATCCGACCGTTCTGCCCCACGTAGATCCGACAGCCGGTCAGGTCCATAATCAGGGACACCATGCTCCCTTGCGTGCCGATCACCCGCGGCACTTTCGTCGGCGAGATCTCGATCACCATGCCGCCGGTCAGGCGTCGGGCCTCGTGCTCCTGCATCGTCAGTTGGACGCGCTTGATCTCGTCGACACTCAGCACATGACACATGATCACGTCGCCGACTTTCAGGTACCGTGCGGTGTCGCCGAATTCGACTCGCCAGGGCGATTCCGTCGCGTGGAGGGGAGCGGGATAGGGAGAATTGATGTCCACGAGCCAGTGGGATGGGCCTTGGTCGACCACCTCGCCGATCACGGCGTCGCCCCGTTGCGGGATGTACCGCCCGTTGAGCGGGATCACGCTGACAAGTCCTTCGTGCTCGTTCCGAATGCCCAGTTGTGCCGCGAAAACACGTCCGCCTTCGCTGTATGTGCCAGGCCCGGGTTTCAGCCCGGGGCCGCCGACGGCTTCGCCCGGAATGACAATCGGGCGGAGCGCCCCACTGCTCTGCATTGGTGTCTCTCTCTCACGCAACGCGTCGAAACCGAGGCGGCTACTTGAGGCTTCCGGTCAATCGGCGCTCCGGAACGGATGGCCGGTCTGTCGGACTCAGATTCGCTGCTCGGCCTTCAGGATTCGAGTCTCGACGTTTCCTTTCGTCTTCGCGTTCAGGCGCTCGAGGAACTCGGTCTGCAGGCCGGCCGGCATCTCGACGACCCCGAGCCACGCTCCGGCGGGAGACCATTCCTCCTTGAGAATCGTGCCGAACGACTTGATGTCGCCGTAGGCCTTCGCGCTGTCCTCGGCGCTCAGCTTCACCGCGATCCGAACCTTCTCGAAGCGAATCGGAATGAGAGGCCGAAGGGCGTCGAGGACTTCCTTCACCTGCTCCTCGATGCTCTTGAACGGGTCGACGTGGACCTTCGCCTCCTCCATCGCGTTCTCGATCCGCTGCGGAGGATGGGGCGCGCCTGTCTGCGGGTTGATCGCGTTCGCCGCGATGTACTGCACGATCTGTTTGCGCTTCGCCTCCAACATCTGGCGACGCTGCTCGGTCGTCAGCTGAATCTCGCCGCGCTGGACGATCTGCTTGGCGACCGCAAGGGGCTCCGTGGTCCCGAAGAACTCCATCATCTTCTCCTCGGACGCCTTCGACCCTTTGTGAGCATCCTTGAAAATCTCGTCGATGGCGAGTTCCCGAAGCAGGTCGACCTCTTTGCCATCCCGAATCCGCTGGACCGCGTCCGGCTTCACCAGGACCTCGAACTTCTCGCCCGCCTTCTCGACGCGGGCAATCACATATTCCTTGAAGATATCGTCGCGACGGTCCGATCTGAGCTCTTTAGGCATGACCTCGCTCGCCTAAGACGCCGTCGGGATCCGGGTGAGATATTGACCGACTTCGCTCTCCGAGAGCCGTCGGAACTTCTCCCCCTCGACGATCAGGCCGACCTCGATCGCGCGGGCATCGAGCTTCTCGCCTTCCGCGGCCTTTTGGAGGCCTTGCAGGCCGAGAATCATCGCGTCGTCCTGGGCCATGTTCTCCTTGTACTTCTCTTCGAGCAGTTCCATGACCGCCTGGCGGCCTTGGCCGATGCTCCCGGCCTTGTACGACACGAGGGCGCCGCTCGGGTCCGTCTCGAAGAGATGGGTTCCGAGGTCGTCCACGCCGGCCACGAGGAGGGCCGTCCCGAACGGACGCACGCCGCCGTACTGGGTGTAATTCTGTTTGTAATCGCAAATCCGCTTGACGAGCAGGTCGACACCAATCTTCTCGCTGTAGGTGACCTTGTTGATCTGCGCGACGAGCCGGGCGTAGTCGACGAGGACCCGCGCATCGGCCACGAGGCCCGAGGTCGCCGCCCCGACGTGCTCGTCGATCTGAAAGATCTTCTCGATCGACGAGGTCTCAACGAGCCGCGATCCGATCTTTTTGTCGGCCATCAGCACGATACCGTTCTTGAACTTCAGGCCCACGGTGGTGTTGCCCCGCGTGACGGCCACGCGAGCGTATTCCACCTGGAACAGGCGGCCGTCTGGGCTGAAGACCGTAATCGCGCGGTCGTACGCCATCTGGCCCGGCTGCATATGATAAACCTCGGGCCGCTAATCAAGCGGTCACTTATAAGGGTTCTTTTTAGTTTCTCGGCGAGCGCTGTCGGTGCGGTCCAGGTATTTGCGAGTCGCCGCGCGAATCGTCCCAGAGGTCCCAACCGTCGTCACGCGGACCGACTCTCCACCGAGCGTTCCGATGGCATTCAGCGCGTGGATCGCCGCGTCCTTTTCGAGATGGGTTGTTCGGACGAGGCCCGAGGAACGTGCGAAGTCCACGAGCCAAAGTCGCAGAGTCGTCGTCCGCAAGGCCTCGAGCACCTCTTCGCGTCGGAACGGCCGGGAACCGTCGACTCGGAACGCGATGTATCGGTACCGCGGGCGGCGCGTGCTCACGCTCGGCGATGGGGGAGAAATGGAAAAAGGTTCGGGTAAAAAGAGGAGGAGGTCAGCGTACTTCATCCACTTCGGCGGACGTCTTGACGAGGCCCGTGTTCACGTCCTTGCCGAGAAGCGACTTCGACTTGACGCCCGTAATCACAAGGAGCACACGAACCGTGTTCTGCAGGTCGTCCTCGACGGAACAACCCCAGATGATCCGCGCCTGCGGGTTGATCTTCTGGCCGACGATCTCCGCGGCCTTCTCCGCCTCGGACACGGTCAAGTCGGGCCCGCCGACGACGCGCACGAGGGCGCCGCGGGCGTGGGTTAGGTCGACCTCGCCGAGGAGCGGGGATTCGAGGGCCTCGTTGATCGCGTAGTCGATCCGGTCCCGCTCTTCCTCGCTCTCGCCGATCCCGATCATTGCGACCCCGCCGCCCTTCATGATCGTCATGAGGTCCGCGTAATCGAGGTTGACGAGGCCGGGCTTCGTGATGATCTCCGTCATGCCCTTGATCGACTGCATGAGGATTTCGTCCGCGACCTTGAACGCGGCGTTGATCGGTAGCCGGGGCACGAGCTCGAGGAGCTTGTCGTTGTAGATGACGATCGTCGTGTCGCTGAACTTGCGGAGTTTGTCGAGGCCGGCCTCCGCGTTCTCCATCCGGATGCGGCCTTCGGACTTGAACGGCATCGTGACGACACCCATCGTGAGGGCGCCTTCCTCTTTCGCGACGCGGGCGACGTACTGTGCGGAGCCGGTCCCGGTCCCGCCGCCCATGCCCGCGGTGATGAACACGACGTGAGAGCCGCGGAGGAAGTCTCGAATCTCTTCCTCGTTCTCGTGGGCGGCCTGTTCGCCGACCTCCGGGAGGGCTCCGGCACCGAGGCCCTTCGTGAGGCGCTTGCCGATGAGGATCTTCTTCGGCGCGTGGACGGAGAGCAGGTGTTTCGCGTCCGTGTTCACGGCGGCCAGCTGCGCGCCCGTAATCCCGGCCTCGCTGCATCGGTTGATCGTGTTCGATCCGCCTCCGCCGCAGCCGACGATCTTAATCGAGACGTTGATCGACTCGACGATCTTTTCGATCTCTTCATCGTCGCCGTTCTTCTTCTTTTCCACGGCCTTGGCTTTCTCGGACTCGCGCTCTTCCTTCGCCTCGGCTTCCTGGTGCCGAGCCAGGGCTTCGTTGAGAAGTGATTTCATTGTGCCATCCCATCCCGATGGAGACTGACGGCCGGACGAATCCATCTTGCCCTATTTAAAAGTAGTCATACATCTGTCTGACAAACGCCGCGTTGACATCCGCCGAAGGGCTGCCACGGAACGGAGGCCTTAGTGGGCCATCGCGGGCACCGTGGCCATGTTGATGACGATCCCGGCGTTCGTGATCTCGAACGGATACACGGACTCGTCGTGGGACGAGCCTTTGTACTTCTCGACGGAAAGGAATCGCTTGATGCCCGTCTCGTCCCGGAGTTTGTGGAGGCGGAGCTCCCCGCGCGCCAAGAACGCCTCCGGAGGGACCTCGCCTTCCTCCGGGAGCTCGAGCGTGAGCAGCGAAGTCACTTTCGACTCCGCGAGGTATCGCATGAACGACTGCGTCGTCACGGTCTCCTCGAACTCGCGCATGCAGAAATATTTGAGGGCCGTCATCGAATCGATCACGACGCGCTCATAGTTTCTCTTCAGGAACAGGTTCTTCAGGAGTTGCTGCAACGAGTGGACCGTGACTTCCTTGCTCTCGAAGTCCGGCGTCTTCCGGATCCGCTCCCCGATCGATCGCATCTTCGCGGGCTCCTCCTCCGTGGAGATCTCGAGGATCGGCGTGGGCTCGAACCGTCGGATATCGGAGTTCGCATCGAGGACGTCGAGGTCGTCCAGGTTCCAGCGGAATCCGCGCATGTTGATCTTCAGTTCATTCGGGGGCTCTTCGAGGGCCACGAACAGGCAACGCTCTCCGCCTTCCAGGCCCTCCCGCAGGAACTGCATCGCGAGGATCGTCTTGCCGGCGCCCGGAGGACCCGACACGATGTACGGCCGTCCCGGGACGTAGCCGCCGTGCAGCATCTTGTCGAGACCCGGGATGCCCGTCCGGATCTTGGCCGCGGCGATCAGCGGATCACCTGGGGCGGTCTCGGAAGGACCGAGGTCGGAGGCGGGGGCGGAGCCTGCGCGAGTCGCTCTCTTACCTCCGCGTCGCACGCGAGCGCGAGTTTCATCGCTTTCTGATAGTTCCGGCGTTGGAAGGCGAGCATCGCTCGAGACAACGACACCTCGATGTCCCGGATCGGGACTTGGCGTCGGTGGGCGTCCTCGATGTGACGCATGATCGACTCAATCACGTTCGAGACCTCGTCGATGAGCCGGGTCTCGAGGAGCGATTCACCTGGCTTCGGAGCAGGGCTCGATACCCGCGTTTGCGCAGGGGCGTCCAGGTAGACGACCATCCCGTTGTCCCCGATCGAAATCGGATGCATCCGGTCGTCGAACGAGGAACCGCGGAACTTGTCAATCGAGATCGCGCGGCGGATCACACTTCCGTCGATCCACTTGTGGAGCCGCACCTCGCCACGTGCGAGGAAGAACTCCGTCTCGAGGATCTTCTTGTTGAGGCGTTCCGAGATGATGAGGGTCGTCGCCTCCAGTTCTGCGAGGAACCGGACGAATGATTGGATCAGGATCCGGCTGTCCTGGCCTTGCATCGCGAACATCTTCAGCGCGGTCATCGAATCGATGACGACTCGCTTGTACCGCTGCTTCGTCCGGTCGAGGTGATGCGAGAACTCTTGTTTGATCATCTTCTGCACGCTGTGCACGGTGACCTCGAGGGCGCGGATCTGCGACGACTGACGAATCTCCGTGACGTCCTCCATGTCCCGTACGTCGAGGGACGTGCCGACGTCGATCACGGAGCGCTGGCGTTTGTGCGCGCGGATGTCCGGGGTCGCATCGAGGATCTTGAGACGGTCCAGGTTCCACCCGAACGTGGCCATGTTCGCCTTGACCTCGATCGGGGGCTCATCGAGCGTGACCAAGAGGCACGGCTCCTGCTGTCGGAGACCTTCGAGGAGGAAGCTGAGCGCGAGAATCGTCTTGCCGCTCCCAGTCGGGCCCGAGATGACGTACGGTCGCGCGGGCAGCAGGCCGCCGTTCAGCATCGTGTCGAGACCCACGACGCCCGTCTTGACGCGATCCATTGAAAGCCTGCCGAGCGCCGGACCACCCGGCCCATGATGCATAAAAGCTCCGTCGTGAGAATCAGGCCATAAGATGAGTCACAGGAGAGAGCCGAAGTTAACCTTAAACAAGGTTGACTTTTTCGGACTTTGCAGAACCGACGCGATGGCCACAACGAGGAGACCGCCGCCGACGTCGGAACTCGATAGCGGGGGATGGACTTTCCGGGCCTGAGGTCGTTCCTCACCGCCCTTTTGAACCATCGATCTCCGGGTGTCTCACCGGGGACCTGGGAGTCCCGGGGTATGAGCCCGACGGGATATCCTGGCTACCCCACCCCGCTACCTCAGCGAATCGAGCCACGGCGCGCCGGCGGTCGTCCGTCCGCATTGGAGCGTGTCGGATAAACCTATCGCGGGCGCCCGCTCAGAAGAACTTGCGAAAGCGCGCGAGGTCTTCCAGAGTTCCTTTCAATTTGATCTTGCCGGTGGCATACGCCTTGAACGGACCGATCTCCCGGAGGATGAGTCCGCGCAACGTGTCCGCGTCGGTGACGATCGTGATGTCCGCGGGATCGATGCCACCGTCCACCAGGCCGGCCACCCTCTGATCCGCGAGCGTGAAGTGATACTTCGTTCCGTCCTTGAGTTCGATCAGGACGGTCTTCCGGAGGCCGACGAGCTCCGCTCGGAGCGCCGGATCGGTTTCGACCTTCGCGTTGAACTTACGAATCAAGTCCTCGAGCATCTCTCGCATCGCTACCGACCGCCGAAATCGTCGAGCTTGCGGTTCCGGGACTCCGCGAGCAGCCGTCGGGCGGTGTCCCACGAGGTCCGCGTATGCGGCGGCAGAGTCCCTTTTTTCTTAATCCACTTTTCTAGGAACGTAATCGTGTCCGGATCGGACGAATAACCTGAGCCGATCGTATCACCAATCTCGGCCTCGATCGCGCGCATCTCCCGGTCTCGGCGGACTTTCGCCAAGATAGACGCCGCGCTCACGACCGGGAAGAGCTCGTCCGCATTGTGCTGGGAGACGACCTCGACGGCGAAATGCAGTTCTCGCTGCACACAGCGCTTGAATTCGATCTCGTCCACGTCCGCGGCGTCGACGTAGGCGGTCTCCGGATGCAGCCGCTCGATAAGCTGCGCGAAGAGCTTCGCCTCGAAGTCGTTCAGGGACATCTCCGCGCGCATCATGTCGATCTCCTCGGCGGGGATCACGAGGAGTTCCCATGTCGCGACCTTCTCGATCTCGGGCGCCAGCGCCTCCCGCTTCTCCGGCGAGAGTTTCTTCGAATCTCGGACGTTCATGTGGCGCAACGCGACGTCGGACTCGACCGCGACGCCGGCCACGACCAGCGGACCTAGGACGGGACCTCTCCCCGCCTCGTCGACGCCGACGATCACGGCTCACGCCTCGAACAGCTCGCGGGCCGTCTCCTGAGCTCGACCGATGACGTCCGCCTCGTCGACGGTTCGCACGACGCCCCCCGACATCAGGATCTGGCCATCGACGATCGTCGCTTGCACATCGCTCCCCCGGCCGCTGTAGACGAGGTGCCGGATGACGGTTTCCGGATAAAAAGGAGTTGTGTGGGCGCCTTTCAGGGAGACGACCGCGAGATCCGCGCGCTTCCCGACCTCGATCGAGCCGATTTCCCGTTCGACGTGTAACGCGCGGGCTGCCTGGATCGTCGCGAGGTCGAGGACGGTCTGCGCCGACATCACCCGCGCGTCCCACCGCGTCGCTTTATGCAGCAACGCGGCGACCTTCATGTCCACAAAGACGTCCATCCCGTTGTTCGAGACCGGCGAGTCGGTCCCGAGGCCAACGACGACGCCTTCTTCGATCATTTCGGGCACCGGCGCGACCCCGCCACTCGCGAGCTTCATGTTGGAAACCGGGCAATGAGCGACGCTCGTGCCGCAACGGGCGAGCGCGCGGACTTCGTTCATCGTGACCCAGACGCAATGCGCCGCGGTGACTCGATCCCCGAGGAACCCAATCTTCTCGAGCCACTCGACCGGTCGAAGGCCGGTCTTCTTGCGATGGGCTTCCACCTCCCCGCGCGTCTCGGACAGGTGGGTGTGGAGTCGGACATCGCGCCGCGCGGCGATTTCCTTCGCCTTCGCGTAGGTTTCCTCCGAGGCGGCGTAGACTCCCTGCACGCCGACGGAGGGCGTGACGAGAGGATCGCCCTTCTGCTTCGCGACGAATGCGTCGGCGTTCTTCACCGGGCTTCCGTGCTGCGTGGTGAAAGCCTCATCGAGGGTGACCCACGACAGAAACCCACGCATCCCCGATTCGCGCACGGCCCGCGCAATCTCGTCTTCCCAGTAAAACAGGTCGTGAAAGCTCGTCGTCCCCGAACGAATCATCTCGACGCATCCGAGGAGCGCGCCGATTTGCACGTCGCGCCGCGTGAGCTTCTCGTCGATCGCGGAGGCTTTCGGAAGCATCTCTTCGAGCGGCATGTCGTCCGCAACGCCGCGGAGGAGCGTGTTCGCGACGTGGTGGTGGAGGTTGATGAAACCGGGAAGGACGGCGCACCCGGAGCAATCGATGACCTCGTCCACGGTGCGATCCACCTCGCCCACCGCGACAATTCGCCCGTCTTCCACGAGAAGGTCACCGAACACGAGCCGACGCTTCTCGTCCTGGGTGACGATGAAGCCGCCACGGAGCAGGAGGGACATCGGTGGCCCGTCGATGGGACGAGCCGTAGAAAGGGTTTTCGCGGCTTCCCGCGCAATCCGAGAGCCGGGGACGGTGCCGCTTTGCAAATCCTCGAAATGGCAAGAGTATTGCGGACGCAAGTCCCTGCGCGCGTGTGGACGTCGATTTCTCGAAGGCTCTTCAAGAATGCCTCGGTCAAGTCGGACCCGGCCACGTGGCGACGTGCGGAGCCATCGCGCGCGCGTTGGGCGACATTCGGGCGGCCCGATCGGTGGCCACATGGTTGAACACGCATCCGGACACGGCTGGGAGCCACCGCGTCGTCCGCGCGGATGGTCGTCCGGTTCTCGTATCCGCATCATCGGAACTCGAGCGAGAGGGTTTCCAGCTAGTGCATGGGCGTGTCTCATCGGAACGCATCGTTGACGTGTTGCAACCCGTCGGCCTTCTCACCGCGCTCCGAGAAGAGCAACGGACGCTCAGCGACCGCGTCGTCGAAATGGATACGGGCCGACAATTCGAACGTATCGCCGGCGTCGACGCAGGCTATGACGGAGATGCGATGTATGTCGTGGCCACATGCGTCGAGCTAAAGGATCTGAATCCGATCGACATCACCGCGGTACGGCATCGCGCCGAGTTTCCGTACATCCCGACATACCTGGCGTATCGCGAGTTTCCGGGAATCGAGGCAGCCGTTCGTCGCCTCAATCGACGACCGGACGTCCTCCTGGTTGACGGCCACGGTCGTCTGCATCCCGCTCTGTTCGGAATCGCCTGTTACGTCGGATTGCGACTCGACCTTCCGACGATCGGCGTGGCGAAGCACCCGCTGGTTGGTCGTGTGACGAGGAGGGGCCATTCGCCTGCAGTAGCGACGGCGATTGAATTTCAAGGTCGGGTCCGCGGGTACGCCTGGACTCCTCCGGGCCGCGAGCGGCCGATCTTTGTCTCAATCGGCCACCGCATCTCGCTCGAGCGCGCGCTCGAGGTGGTCCGCACGTCGACTCTCCGGGGATATCCAGAACCACTGAAGCTCGCAGACCGGATTGGGCGCGAGATGAAAAGGAATAGAAGGAATGAAAAACGGAAAAAGGGTGCGACGCGATGAGTCGCCGAGCGACATATCACCGCGAGGGCTGGCCGGGCAAGCGCCTATCTCTTCTTTTTCTTGCCCTTCTTTTTCTTGGCCACTTGTTTCCTCCCTATTTTCTGTATAGACAAAAGGGGTCTTAAAAGTAGCGAAGCGACGAAAAATCGTCCATTTTGCGATTTATATAAAAACGAGGAGATGCGAAACGCACATCGAAACCGTTTTGGAGTGCGCCCGCATCACGCGAATCGTGGAAATTCTTGTGTTCGGTGCGGGCGCGATCGGCAGCTTCTTTGGAGGCCTTCTTTCTCAGCGACATGATGTGACGCTCATCGGGAGGGCGGAGCACATTTCTGCCGTCAAATCCCACGGCCTTCGAGTTCGTGGAAAGACGGCGATTATCGCGAAACCGCGCGCCGCAACCCGCGTGGCGCAGAACGCGAGACCGGAATTCGTGTTCGTCACGACGAAGTCGTACGATACCGCGAACGCGATGATTGCGTTGCGTCCGCTTGCCGACCGCGCGATCTTCGTGACGCTTCAAAATGGTCTCGGGAACGCCGAGACAATCGCGAAGACCGCACGGCGCGTCGTCGCGGGCACGACGGCGCACGGCGTCACGTTCGTCGGCCCTGGCGAGATCCGGCACGCCGGCGTCGGCGAAACTGTACTTGGCGCGTGGACACGCGTCGACGAATCGAACCTCGTTCGCTTGCGGGATCTCCTCGCGGACGTTGGGATCGTCGCGAGCGTGACGAGTGACATCCAAACAGAACTGTGGTCCAAGCTCGTGGTGAACGCATCTATCAATCCGATTGCCGCCCTTGCGGAGGTCCCGAACGGGCGGCTCGTGCGGGACAAGCGCCTTCTGGGCCTCATCGAGGATGTGTGCCGCGAGGCGACCGCGGTCGGGAAGGCCGAAGGCGCTCACGTCGATGAAGAGGAGTTGCGACATCGCACGCTCCTCGTCGCGAAGCGGACGGCCGCGAACCGCGCGAGCATGCTCCAGGACTTGGACCGACACCGTCGAACGGAAATCGACGCAATCACCGGATCGATCGTCAGGGCCGCACAGCGTCACCGAATTCCGGTTCCACTGAACGCGAGTTTGTACGCGCTCGTCCGGGCCAGGGAAGCGGCGTTCCGCGTGGCCTCCGCCGCGAACGTTCGCGACCAAAGCTTATAAAGTACTATTTAACTCCCCTCTGTACCAGACCCCGTTGTGGCCTCTCCTGGTAGCAACGAGTTGGTGGTGTAACTTTGGCCAAAATCAAGATTGAGAACGTCGTCGCCTCGACCTCCCTCGGAGAGGAACTCGACCTCCAGGCGATCGCCCTCGCCCTCGGGGGCGCGGAGTACGAGCCGGAGCAGTTCCCAGGGCTCATCTACCGGTTGAAGGAGCCGAAGACCGCGACGCTCCTGTTCCGAAGCGGGAAGGTCGTGTGCACCGGGGCGAAGAGCCTCGAGCACGTCAAGACCGCAATCGACATGGTCGCAAAGCAGATCGAGGCGGCCGGCATCCCGATCAAAAAGAATCCGGTGATCGAGGTCCAGAACATCGTCGCGTCCTCGGACCTCGGGACCGAGATCAACTTGAACGCAATCGCGATCTCCCTCGGCCTCGAGAAGGTTGAGTACGAGCCGGAGCAGTTCCCCGGACTCGTGTACCGGATTGACGTGCCGAAGGTGGTCGTCCTCCTTTTCGGCAGCGGCAAGCTCGTCTGCACGGGCGCCCGGAAGCCCTCGGATGTCGAGGAGGCGGTCGAGAAGATCACGCAGGAGCTGAAGGCCGCCGGCCTGCTCCGCTAGGCGATGTTAGAACTTCGGACCGACATCGAGATCGACGCGCCGGTCGAGCGCGTGTGGGAAGTCCTCACCGACTTCGACCGGTTCCCGGATTGGAACCCGTTCATCCGACGGATCCGCGGGAACGCGCAGGTCGGCTCGCGACTCGATGTGTTCCTCGGAGCGTCGGGGACCCGCGGGATGAGGTTCCGACCCACCGTGACGAAGGTCGTCCCGAACCGAGAACTCCGATGGCTCGGCCGCTTGGGTCTCCCTCGACTCTTCGATGGCGAGCACATCTTCCAGATCGAGCCCCTCGGGCCAACGCGCACCCGGTTCATTCAACGGGAGCGATTCCGCGGTTTGCTCGTCCCGCTGATGGCTCGCAGCCTCAACCGAGACGCTCGCCGCGGTTTCGAGGAGATGAATCACGCGCTCCAAGCGCGGGTCATTGTTCCGCCCCAAAGTCGCCTCGGAACCGGGAAAGCCTAAGACACCGGCCTCGTTTGGCGAGGCGTGGCCGTCTTCGACAACCACATTCATCTGCGTGCGAGCTTCAAAGGCGTCGAGGCCGCGAAGGCATTCGAGAAAGCAGGCGGCACTGCGATTCTGCTGACGCACAGCCCGTACGTCGAGGTGCCGATCACCCGCGCCGACGACTACGAAAAAGCGTACGGCTTGACGCTCGCGATGGCGGACGCCGTCCGTGCGGCCACTCACCTCCAGGTGTTCGTCGCGCTTGGGCCGTATCCGGTCGAGTTCATCGACTTGCGGGAGACGCTCGGCCACGAGGCTGCGATCGATGCGAGGAAGCGCGCGATCGACCTCGCCGCGACCCACATTCGGGAACGAAGGGCCATCGCCTTCGGCGAAATCGGGAGACCGCATTTTCCCGTCGACGCCGGCATCGTCCGGGCGTGCAACGACCTCGTCGTGTACGCGATGGCTCAGGCCAAGAGCCTCGAGTGCGCGGTCGTCTTGCATACCGAGGACCCGACGCCGGCGACGTTCGCGGAATTCGCGGGAATGGCTGCGAGGGCGGGGCTCGACCCAAAGTACGTCGTGAAGCATCACTCGACGCCCTTCACGAGCCGTGAGGACACCTCAGGACTCGTGCCTTCGATTCTGGCGAAGGAAGAGCTCGTGGCGCAGGCTCTGAAAGGCGGCTCCCGATTCCTCCTGGAAACCGATTACATCGACGATCCGCGTCGGCCCGGGGCGGTCTTGGGACCCGCGACCGTGCCGAAGAAGACCAGGGCCTGGCTCGAGAAAGGGTTGCTCACATCCGAGCAGGCTGCGTCGATCCACCACGACTTGCCCCAAAGGACTTACCGTATCGAAATCAACTGATCGCATTGTGGCAGTTTGTGAACACCAAGTTGGCCGGTCCCCCTAGCGCCGGATGCGAAAGCCGCGGAATTCTCCCTCCGGCTCGGACCAAGACACCTCGACCGATTCGACCCTTGCGTAGGGTTGGGACGTCTTGTTCCACTCGATGCATGCCTCAATCATGGACCGATCGCCTTCGAAGACCGCCTCCACGCTTCCATCCCATCGGTTCTCGACGTACCCGTCAAGTCCCAGCGACTCCGCCTTCTCCGCACAATACGCTCGAAAGTTGACCCCTTGCACGCGTCCGAGAAACACGACGACCGCGCGGACTTTCACCGCGAAAGCGAAACGAAACAACGCGAAAAAACTTTATCGTGGCGACCGGCGATTCGAGCAGACGATGCCGGGAGCCTCTCGGGAGGCCGACTCCGAATCTGTCGATCGCTTGCGGCCGCACGTTGAACGCGCCCGGGCGTTCGTCGGATGGAACCTTGACCGCGTTTCGCCGAAGCAAATCGGACCCGGGCTGCCGTGGGATTACAAACGACGAGCGAAGGAGCTCCTGGCAGGCGCCTCGTATGCGCTCGACCTAGGGACCGGTGGCGGGGAACTCCTCGCGGAACTTTGCAAGGCGTATCGCGGACGCGCCGTCGCGTCGGAGCCGTGGGCCGTGAACGCGCCAATTGCCAAACGAGCGCTGTCGCATCTTCGGATCGAGGTAGTTCGCGCCCACAGCCTCCAGCTCCCGTTTCCGGACGGTGCGTTCGACCTCGTCCTCGATCGGCACGAGGAGATGGATCCCAGCGAAGTCCATCGAGTCCTCGCACCGGGAGGAAGAGTCTGCACACAGCAAGTTGGCCGCAACGAGTGGAACGAACTGCGACCGTTCTTCCCCCGCATGCAGGACTTCGGCCCGCTTCTCGATCGATACACGCAGGGATTCCGGCAAGCGGGGATGATCGTCGCGCGAGCCGAAACCCGGGACATCCGCGTGGCGTACCGCGGACTCGGCGAACTCGTGCATCTGCTCTGTATCTCGCCTTGGACGATCCCTGATTTTGACCCCCTCGGGCGGGACCTTGCGTCGCTCCGCCGAGTCGAGGACCGGCTCATGACACCGAACGGCGTAGCGCTCACCGAGAGCCGCTTCATCATCGAGGCCCGCAAGCCGTCGTAGTCGCAGCAGGCGACCTGGGTCCTCCGGTCGCCGCACTTTTCTTATACGCCAGCCCGCTATCGCTCTCTCCCCGCGGAGGGTTCTTCCATGAAGCGGAACAAGGTCCAGGACCTCCCTGTATCCGACTTCATGTCCACGAACCTCGTGACCGCGAGCCCGGATGAGACGCTCGGGGACGTCCTCGGGAAGCTGAAGTCGAACGACATCCACGAACTCCCGGTCATCGAACGCAAGAAGCTCGTCGGCGTCGTCACGATGCGGGAGCTCATGCGGCGCCGCAATCTCCCGCCCGCTACGAAAGTCTCGACGGTCCTCGAAATCCCGCCAGAAATCGGTCCGGAGACCCCGCTTCCCGAAGCCGCGGAGAAGATGATCTCAGCCGGGTTCCGCGCGATCCCGGTCGTGAAGGGGAAGGCGCTCGTCGGGATCATATCCCGGTCGGACATGGTCCGCGCCCTCGTCGAGGAGCGCGCCCTGGAAGGCGTCGTCGTGCGGGACTTCATGACCCCGAACCCGCAGGCCGTGGCGGAGGACGACACGGTCGAACACGCCGTGCAGATCATGCGGTCCCTCGGCGAACGCTCGGTGCCGGTCGTCGACAAGAACCGCCACCTGAGGGGCGTCGTTGGGCTGAAGGACGTCGTCGACCTGTTCGCCCGCCCGAAGGTCCGCGAGCAGTACGGGGACCGCGCGGGCCGCGAGGAGAAGGCCGTCATCGAAGTGAAGAGCGTCATGCGGTACCCGCCGCTCACCGTCGGGCCCGACGCCGACGTGCAGCGCGCGGCGGAGCTGATGGCCAAGCACCACGTCTCCTCGATCATCGTGACGGAGAAAGACGAGCCCGTGGGGATCATCACGTCCCAGGACCTCATGCAGTTCCTCGCGGGACTGCGGGAGCGGGAGCAGCTCTTCGTGGAGATTGGCGGGCTCGAGGACGAGCCGAAGGACACGTACGACGAGATTTACGCCGTGATCCAGAAGGAGATGCGTCGCATCGCGCCGCTCGTACAGCCTCGAACCCTCACGATCCATTTCCAGAAGTACAAGCCGGAGGGCGACCGCTGGAAGTATTCCATTCGGGCGCGCTTCACGACGGCTCACCGGATCTACTACGCGCACGAGTTCGACTGGGACCTCCGGGTCGCCCTGACGAAGCTCCTGGACACGCTCTACAAGCGAATCGTCAAAGAGAAAGAGCGCAAGGTCACGGAGCGGAAGCGGCACCACCAGTCAACGTAGGTTCCAGAACGGTCGATGGGCTCGAATCGTCGCCTCGATGGCGGGACCGCCACGATTCGTGTCATCGAGGACCTCGGAAAGCGCCAACGGAATCGATCGTCCGCGAAGCCGGGCCACGACGCCCGCGATCACCTCGCCCAGCGCATCGAGATGATATCCGCCTTCCAAGGCAACGGCGAATCGGCTCGCGCAGAGGCGGGTCGCGAGGGCCGCGCTCCGGGTCATGAGTTCGACGTATCCAGGGGAGGACAGGACGAGCGATGTGAGCGGGTCGCGGTAGTGCGCGTCGACCCCGAAGCTCACGAGAATCAGATCCGGCCGGAACTGCTCGACGATCGGCTCGACGATCCGGTCATGAGCCGCGAGGTACGAAGCGTCCCCACACCCCGCCGAGAATGGGATATTCACGGTGAATCCGCGGCCTTCTCCCGTCCCCACGTCCTCCGCGGGACCGGTGCCCGGGTAGATGCCGTATTCGTGCGTGGAGAGATACAAGACGGACGCGCTCTCCGCGAAGATGTCGCGCGTCCCGTTCCCGTGATGGGCGTCATAGTCCAGGATGGCGACGCGCCTTCCCTCGGCCACTTGGTCCGCGGCCGCGATAGCGACGTTGTTCAGGTAACAGAAGCCGCCGCCGTAGTCGCGGCCTGCGTGATGGCCCGGAGGTCGTACGAGAGCAATAGTCGGTCGGCCGTCCCGCCCGGCGGATCGCGTCCCCTGAAGGACCGCCCCTGCCGCGAGGAGCGCGAGGTCGAACGTCCCCGGGTGCACGGCCGTCTCGGGATCGAGCAGCCCCTCGCCGAGGTTCTGGAAAAATTCGAGATACGTTTCCCGATGGACCCGTTTCACTTCCGCGACCGTCGCAGGCGGCGCCCGCTCGACGTCGGTGAACAGGCCGGCTCGTTCCAGGTGGGAAACGATGGACCGGAGGCGATCCGGCCGCTCCACATGGAGGGGCGAGGACACGTGGTCGAGGAACCGAGGATCGTAGACGAGCACGGCCGAGGGAGGGCCGGAGGCGACTTCAAGGCATCGTCGCGGCCATTTTGGGCCCTCCAGACGATCTTATCACGTTTGAAAATCACGCCGCGAAACATCTGAGAATTGTGCCGGCACCCTTAAGCAAACTCGATTTCATATGTTCGATTAACAGAGCGGATCGGGGCGGGATGAGAGTCTTTTCGCCGAAGGGTACAGTCGTAATTCTCCTCGTTGGGGCACTCGTCTTGGTCGGCTCGCTGCAACTCGGCCGACCGGCGGCCCACGTCCAGGCGGACCCGATGGGCTTCTGGGAAGCGGTGGGTCGCGGCCTCATCACAGCGACGGTGGTGAACGAGACGTACGTTCGAAACGGACTGACGGTCACCTCGCCGGTCGGGATTCGCCTCGAGAATGCGGCGGACGTCCCGGTGCACGTGTCCGAGGAGGCTGTCTTGATGAGCCCGCATCCGCTCGAGAACCCGTCGCCGGATCCGCTCCGCACGACGCAAGATGCGGTCTTGACAATTCAGACGGTTCCGGCACACGGTTCTCTCGTCTATTCGTACGGAGACCTGGTCGTCCAGGATTTCCTCCCCCATCCCGCTTGGTGGTGTTCCGAGGAATTCCAATTCACTCAGGCGGAGATCCCATACCGGATCGGCGGAGAGACGTTGCCGTTCGCGTTGCGTCCCGTCCTCGCGAACGAGCATCACGGAGGGCCGAACGCGAACACACAGACCGACTTCTGGACATACTTGCGCTCGAACCCGACCGTCGTCGTCGGCAAGGAGCCGCTGTGGACCCAGATCGACGGAGCGGCAGGCCAGAAGATTCATGTCACGATCGATGCGACGAACATCGCCGTGTACACGTTCGAGGACACGATCACGAACGACGTGAACGTGACCCATGGCGTACTGGAGGACACCGTGCCTGCGGGTTGGAATGTGGAGGAGGGGAGTTATTCCGTCCCACCCGACGACGTCGTCAGCCACGACGATGGCTCGCGGACGTTGCGGTGGAACGTCGACCTGCGCGCGGCACTGGAGGGCAGCTCGGAGGATCCGCAATATCCGTCGGCGTACGAACCGTTGACGCGATCGTACACGCTGGTGGCGCCGCCCCTGGCCGCAGGGCGGGTAGAGCTGCCGCGGGCGCAATCCGACATGGACCGTGACGGGATCGCCGATGCGGCCTCCGCGCCCCTGCTCGTGGACGTCGTCCCGGTGGGCACGCCGCATCCGGACGCCGGCGGCCCGTATGCCGGGAAGGAAGGCGACACGATCCTGCTCAGTGCGAGCGGTTCGACGGACCCCGAAGGCGATCCCCTCCAGTTCCGATGGGACTTCACGGGCAACGGGACGTTTGACACCCCGTGGTCATCCTCGCCGACCGCCGCGGCGCGCTACACGGACGATTTCTCCGGCGTCGCCGTCGTCGAGGTCTCCGACGGATCGCACGTCGCCTCGGCCGCCGCGGCCGTGACGATCGTGAACCGGCCTCCCGAGATCGGACGACTCGACGCCGTCGCTCAGGCGGCGTTCCGAATCGAAATCGCCGGTGAGAAATGGCATGATCTCTCCTTCACCGTCGACTCGGACAGTGGAGTCCTCGCGTCCGTGAATCTCATGCGGAAACCCGGGAGCCCGACGAAGCAAGCGGCGACGACTGACGTCCTGACGTTCTCCCTCCGGGAACATGTCACCGCGACGCTGACGCACACTCCGCTCAACGACCGCGTGAACGGCCAAGTGGGCGGAGACAACCCCGCGTGGATCGTCGTCGTCCTCCCGGACGGCCAGGAGAAGCGGATGTTCCACAACTTCAACGTCCGGCACCCGACGACGTGGACCTGGACCTTGACGGACCTCGCTTCGTTCTTCGTCCGTAGCGGGATCACATTCCGCGCAAGCCTTCACGATGCCGGGAGCGACGATCTCACCGCGACGTGGGAGTTCGGAGACGGAACGAGCGTCCGGGAGACATTCTGGAACAACGGCTTGAGTCCGGATCCACCTCAGAGCCAGGGAGGAACCGCGCCGTTCGAGGTCAACGCGATTGTCGTCCACGGGTATTGTCCCGGCGGGTCGTTCACGGTCACGCTGACGGTCCGAGACGACGACGGCGGGGTCACCCAAGCGACCCTGGCCCTATCGAATTTGTAACGGGCAAAGGTCTTTAGCGCGTCGCCCGCGTGCAGAGGCTGTGTTGGAAGCCCGTCGGGTTTTGCGCGGCGAGCGCGTCCTCCTCCGGCCCCTCGCGTCGTCGGACCTCCGGCGATGCGTGAAATGGTTCTCGGACCCGCAGATCATCCGGTTCCTCGGCCGCGATGCGCCGGTGACGCTCGCCGAGGAGGAGCGATGGTTCCGCGACTCCGAACGGCGGACGGACGAGCAGATCTTCGCGATCGAGGTCGAAGGCCAGCACGTCGGAAATCTGGGGCTGCACAAGATTGATCGGCTCCACCGGAAGGCGGAGGTCGGGATCGTCATCGGCGAGCCGACGTTCTGGTCTCAGGGGTACGGCACCGAGGCGATGCGGGTCGTCCTGCGGTACGGCTTCGACGGGCTCGGGCTGAACAAGATTTCTCTCGACGTACTCGAGTACAACACCCGGGCCCTCCGGACGTACGAACGACTCGGGTTCCAGCGAGAGGGCGTCCACCGCGAGGACATCTACAAGGACGGGCGCTTCGTGAACGTCATGCGAATGAGTATCCTCGCCCGCGAGCTGCGCGACGAACCGCTGACCTAAAGGCCGTCAGAGCTCCAAGAGGCCCCGCGGCGCCGTGCTCATGTAACGGGGACCTTTCTTCGTGATGAGGACATCGTCTTCGATCCGCACGCCTCCGAATCCGGGGACGTAGACTCCCGGTTCGTCCGTGAAGACCATGTTGGGCCGGAGCACGAGGTCGCTCGAGGCGTTCAGGGCCCCGCCGTCGTGGACCGCGAGGCCGATCGAATGCCCCAGTCCGTGGATGAACCGCCCCTTGTACTTCGTCCGGTCGATCAGATTCCTCGCCGCCGCGTCGACCGATTTCCCAGTCGAGCCGGGCTTCATCTTCGCGAGGGCGGCCGCTTGGGCCCGCGCGACCGTGTCGTGCATCCGGCTCTGCTCCTCGGACGCCGCGCCGACGACGACGGTCCGCGTGACGTCGGAGCAGTACATGTGGTACATCGCGCCGAAATCGATCACGATCATGTCCCCGCGCTCGATCTTTCGCTCCCCGGCCGTATAGTGCGGCTCGGCGCCGTTCGGGCCGGAGCCCACGATCGTGTGAAACGACGGACCGGTGGCGCCGTTCTTCTGCATCCGGTAGACGAGCTCTGAGGCCACCTCGGCTTCCGTGACGCCCGATCGGACGAATGGCAAGGTCTCCTCGAGGGACTTCGTGGCGATGTCGCACGCCCTCTGAATCCGCTCGATCTCCTGCGCGTCCTTCACGAGCCGGGTCTTCATGACCGCTTCGGAGACGTCGACGAACCGGGTGGATTTGGACGCGAGCTTCTGCAACCGCTGGAAGGCGGAGTGCGTCAGCTCAGCCGCGTTAATGCCGATCTTCCGGTATCCCTTCAGCGTCGCCTTCATCCGGGCCGTCGACTCGTCGCGGGTCTGGAACACATGGAGGGGCAGGCCGCTCTTCTTCGCCGCCTCTTCCTCTAGTTTGGAGGTCGTGATCTCGCAGCCGCCATCCGGCATGAGCCATGCGCCGCAGCCTTCGAACAGACCGTCCGTCAAGCCCGTGGCGTAGAAGAAGGACCGGTCGATGTGCGGCTCCGTGGAGTTCAAGAAAACGATGAGGTCGAGTCCGTCGTTGACATTCCGGAAAATACGCCGCACGCGGTCGCGCACGAGAGTCCCCCGCGCCCAAACGTCATGCGCGTCTTAAGGATTCGTAGCCCGGGGCTGGTCACCGTTTGCTCGAACTGATTCCGTCGTGAGTGAGCACATAGGCGTGTGACAACGAAAATCCCCAAAGCCACAGCATCACGAAGAAAATCGCAACAAGCCACCAAAACTCGGGGCGGACAATGGCGACCCCGATCACAAGAGCCAGATAGACAAGCATGGCGACGCCGACGAAACGGACCAAGACGGCACGCGCTGCCATTCGCGGTTAGACCATTGCGATTTGGGGGTAAGAAACCATGGGCGGCTTCCGAAGGATTTTAAGTGCGCGAACGGTCCATGTTCCGATGGTGAAGCGTCGGCATCGCGGGATGGAGCGGCGCATCGCCCTCGAGCGGATGACGAC
>Ga0137396_10000332_pt1 | contig 21372 bp, 19 predicted proteins | sample czc16metaG_FD_108284 | JGI IMG/M metagenome (GOLD analysis project Ga0137396, IMG submission 108284) | Vadose zone soil microbial communities from Angelo Coast Range Reserve, California, USA - czcobulk3.16 metaG | ecosystem: Environmental > Terrestrial > Soil > Vadose zone | place: USA...
GCACCGAGATTGCATCGCTCGCCGAGGATACTGTCGCCCACGTAGTTCTGATGAGGCACGTGCGCGGAGGCCATCAGAATCGAGTTCTTCACCTCACAGGCGTTTCCGACCTTTGCCTTCGGCCCGATTGAGGTGGCCGGCCGGATGTAACAGTTCGGTCCGATCTCCGCTTCCGCTCCGACAATCGTCGGGCCTTCGATGTACGAGCCCCGCCGTACGGTGGCGCCCTCCTCGACAAGGACTTCGCCGACCAAAGTCGCGCCGGGATCCACATGGCCGTGAGTGGCTCCTTTCAACGGGGCCAACAGAGCCGCGTTGGCCCGCAGGAGATCCCACGGTCGCCCGACGTCGATCCATTCGGTCGGAAGGCGGAATCCATGCACATCACGCTTCGCCATCAAGAGGCGAATCGTGTCGGTGATCTCGAATTCGCCTCGGGGCGACTTCGGCGTCGCGTCGATGAGGGGGAAGATGTCCTCGTCGAACACGTAGATCCCCGCATTGATCAGGTGCGATTTCGGCTTCCGCGGTTTTTCCTCGAGGGAGGAGACCTTCCCGTCCTTCATTTCCACCACACCGAAGGCACTGGGGTCCGGGACCTCCGCGAGGGCCATGACCGGCCCGCGCACCTTCGCATGGAATGCGACCAGCTCCGAGAGCGCCTGCCCCGATACGACGACATCGCCATTCACGCTGAGGAACGGACCGTCCACGTGCCGGCGCATGCATCCAATCGCATGGGCGGTCCCGAGCCGTTCTCCTTGCTCCTCGTACACAATGGAAAGATCGAGGGCCGCTCCGTCTCCGAAGCGTTCCCGAATCCGATGACCTTGCCATCCGATGAGAATGGCCAGCTCCTCGATCCCGGCCGCGCGCAAGGCCTCGAGGGTGTGTCGTAGGAACGGCTTGCCGGCCACTGGCAGAAGGGGCTTTGGAAGATTCGCGGTGAGGGGCCGCATCCGCGTGCCCTCTCCGGCCGCCAGGACTACGGCCTTCATGCGGCGGCGCCTCGGGCGCTCGATAGGACCGTAGAATATATCTCCTTTGCTCTGCGCTCGTCTCGCGACTCTGCCAACACGCGGATTTTCGGCTCCGTCCCGGAGAAACGGACGAGGGCCCAACCGTCGTCGAACTGAAGCCGCCATCCGTCGACGGTGCTGAGGTTCGCGGCGAGACCTCGGAGCGAGGCGTCGACTCGAGACTCCACCGTCGCACGTTCCCCCGCCGAGTACTCAATGGCGCCGCGAATGAGGGGGTAGCGCGGGATCTCTCGGACGAGCGCATCGAGCGGGCGTTCTGCCACCATGGAGACGAGCCGCGCAGCCGCGTAGACTCCGTCGGGACACAAGGTCGCCTTCGGGAAAATCCAGGTACCGGAAGGTTCTCCGCCGAAGTCCGCTCCACGTCGCTTGAGTTCGGCCGCGACGTAGACGTCCCCGACCCGGGTCCGCCAGATCGTGGCCTTCGGGAGAAGGTCCTCGAGGACCATCGAGGCGTCCACGGGAACGACGAGTCCCGTCCGAACTTCCTGACGCGCGAAGAGGACCAACAACAGGTCGCCTCCCACGAAGGTTCCTTCGCGATCGACGGCGACCATCCGATCTCCGTCCCCGTCATGGGCGATCCCGAGATCCGCTCGACAGGCGCGCACCGTCGCCCGGAGGGCGGCGAGGTTCTCCTCCGTCGGCTCGGGCTCGCGGCCGGGAAAGTGGCCGTCCGGCTGCGCGTTGATCGCAATCACGTCGCATCCCATCTTCCGGAGGAGGAAGGGCGTGATCGCGCACGTGGCTCCGCAGGCGCAGTCGACGACGACCCGACCCTTCGCCGCCCCCACGTCCTTCAAGATCGCGTCGACATGCTGTGCGACCAAGTCGGGCTGCGACGACTCCGAGCCGATCCCGTCCCAGGAGGGGGCTGAGAAGCGCCCTCGGTCGAGGGCTTCCTCGATCTCCCGCTGTTGCTCCTCGTCGAAGGCCATCCCATCCGGATTCCAGAGCTTGATCCCGTTGTATGGAGCGGGATTGTGCGACGCCGTGATCATGACGCCGCACTCGTAATCTTGGGCGCCTCGGGCCAGCGTCGGTGTGGAGACGAGGCCCGCGTCGATTGCATCCGAACCGCTCGACAGGACGCCGGCGCTCAACGCCGCAGCGAGCATAGGCCCCGTGAGACGGGGATCCCGACCGATCAGCGTGTCTCCGTAGAGATCCCCAATCACCATGCCCACCTGGAGGGCGAGCTCCGGAGTCACATCGACATTCCCGAGACCCCGGATGCCGGACGAACCAAAGCGCGGCACGCCCCTCCATACCGCGCCGCGATAGAAGGCTTCTGCGGGGCTCGCCTCGCAAAAACAACAATTATATAGCGACCCCTATATACATCCGCGCGCGGCTCGTTGTGGGGCTGCGTCTCGGAGGGATCGGATTGGTCATGGAACCCGTGAGCATCGAGGCGGCCATCGAGAAGGCGAAGAAGAAAGGACTTCGACCGGGCCGTGTCAAGGGCACGGACGGGATTCAATTCACAAAGGGGCGGAACGATCGGCTCGAAGTGATCAGCTGGGAAGAGTTCCGGAGCACACTCTCGGATCGGAAGCTCGAGGTCTTCGATTCCAACGGCTTCATGAAGATCATGAAGAAACGGCACTCATGAATGGCGGACGAAGGCTGGCCGAACCCTCTGAAGAATCGAGTCGCTGATCGATCGACCCACTTCCGAGCTAGAGGCCACCACCGGAAGATTATTACGAACTAACGAATTCGCAGCCGCCTGCGGCGTGCGTGGGTTGCCAAGCTTGGTCAAAGGCGCAGGACTCAGGATCCTGTCCCGTAGGGGTTCGCAGGTTCAAATCCTGCCCCACGCATCCTTTCAGATCGGATTACCATCAAGAGGTCGCGCAGTCCGATTCCGCCGAAGCACGGGTCCTTGGCCCGTCGATTGTCTTCCGCCATTGATTCGGTGGCGAACTTTGTCAAGGAACATCGGGAAGGGGGGGCGACTTCCCCGACCCAAAACTCCGTTGTCAATTCATGTACGAAAACAGACATTCCACTGGAACCCATCCGGTGGAGGCCACCCCCCCCGAATCGGGTGCATCCAAAGGACCTTTTTGTACAGCCATCTTATGAAACTTATAAAAGGAGGGTGACTCGGACGGACGCATTTCGGCCGACAAGGGGTCTACGTTATAGCTATAATTTTGTGCGCTTCATCGTTTGATATGCAAAGCGCAAACTGTACACGTAACTTATTCATAGGTTCCAATGCCTATTGTGGGACGTCCGGGTGAAGGGCTTTCACCGGGCCAATCGAGGCGACTCCGCGCCTCGACATCCTCCCCCAACGGGCCCGGGGTCCCGAAGTCGGCTCTGCGCCGACCTCGTTTTCGCCTGGAGGTGATCCATTGCCATCCCAGAAGTTCAGCCGGAAGTACATCACGCGGCACAAGAAAAGCGCCCAGCTCTGGCGCCGTGCGGCGAGGCTCACTCCCGGGGGGGTCGAGAGCAATATTCGGTACTTCCGACCGCACCCGTTTCTCGCGGACTACGGAGACGGCGGCTACATCTACGATGTCGATGGGAACAAGATCCTCGACTTCATGATGGGTTTCGGCGCGTTGCTCCTCGGACACAACAACCGTGACATCGCCCTCGAGGTGATCAAGCAGCTCGAGTCCGGCTCCATGCTCGGGGTGACGAGCGAACTCTTCATCGACTACCTGGCGGCCGTCCAGAAGGCCGTGCCGTCGATGCGGAAGATGCGGTTGTGCAACAGCGGGACGGAGGCGACGATGCACGCGATCCGCACGGCGCGGGCCTACTCCGGACGCGATAAGATCGCGAAGGCAGAAGGCGCCTACCATGGCGCCCACGACTACGTGCTCCAGAGTCTGGACATGGACGCCCGCATGGCCCGGAACAATGGGTACAAGCCGGTCCCGTACGGTCGAGGCATCCCGAAAGTCGTCTCGGACACGGTCGTGATCTACCCGTACAATGACATCGAGGGGACCGCTGCGATCCTCGAAGAAAACGAAGACGAGGTCGGCGCCTTGATCGTGGAGCCCGTCCTCTGCGGTCCGGGTGTGATCGTCCCGAAAGGAAACTACCTGAAACGCCTCCGCCAGCTCACCCGGAAGCGGAAAATCGTCCTCATCTTTGACGAGGTCCTCACGGGATTCCGCCTCGCATACGGAGGTGCGCAGGAATACTACGACGTCCGCCCGGACATGACGACCTTCGGGAAAATCGCGGGAGGCGGATTCCAACTCGCGGGGTTTGGAGGCGAATCGCAGATCATGGAGACCCTCGAACCGGGCCGCGGCTGGCGAAACGCGACCTTCCACGCAGGCACCTACAACGGACATCCGATCGGCGTCGCGGCGGGCCTGAAGGCGGTCCAAATTCTCGGGGAGCACCCCGAGTACTACGAGCACGTGAACCGCCTCGGACGGCAGCTCTTCAGCGGCCTGCAAGATCTCGCAGACGATCGTCGCATCCCGGCCTGGGTCGAATACGTCGGGTCCATCGGGAACGTGTATTTCACGAGCAAAGACGAGATCCGGAACTTCCGCGACACGCTCAGCGCGAATACCCGGCGCTGGTGGAACTGGTTCATCCATTGCCTCGGGAACAACGTCCTGTTCGGGATCCCGAACACGGGCGAGCGGGCGTTCCTCTCCACGGAGCATACGGACGAGGACATCGAGTGGGCCCTCGAAGTCGCCGACAGCGCATTCGCCGCGATCGCCAAGGAAGCGCACCGCCATCGTGAAAAGGCGCCCGCGGTCCAACTCCAAGCGGCGGGCGAACAAGCGGCCATGTACGGCGAGACGCCCCCGCCGAGCGTGTGACGTCGAACCAATCGGCTCAGTTGAGCGTGCGCGTCTCCTCGGCAATCTCCGTGACCTGAATGCCTCGGCCTTGCGCCGATAGTTCTTTGAAATACGCCAGGGGTTCGAATGCAATCTCCGGAGGCACGACGCCCGGTCCCTTCGTCCGGCCCTTCACCATCCACTGGGCGGCAATCGATGGGGGGACGCCCGTGTCGACGACGCCTCCTCCAACGTTCCATTTCTTGTGGGGCCAGGTCACGGCTTCGTAGCGGAGCGTGACCGGATGCCCGCCCCGGTCGCCGATCAGGACGCACCGCTGGATGTCCACGTCGAGCTCGGGTTCCTTCGGTTTCGGTAGGCCGTCGATCACGGTCGACGTCAGATCGTACGGGCGGACCTTCGCGCCCTCCACCACGATGTCATCGCGGCTGGCGAGGCCGAGACGGACAATCGTCTCAATCGTCTGTCGGAAGGCCGGCGGGAAGGCGACGATGAAGTCCATTTCCTGGACGCCCTTTCCGATCGTCTTCGGCATCGTGACCAGCTCCGAATGGATCGTGTAGTAGCCCTCCACGACGCCCACGGGAGGCATGAACTCGGACCGCTCGAGTCCGGAGAGGGCGGGGACGAACTCGATCTTTCCCTTGCGGAGGATCGGGGCATCCATCGAGAACTCGTCGAAGATCGTCCGGATCGCGTACGGAGGGACGAAGATACCAGGCTCCCCACCGGATACCACCGCGCCACTACTGCGAAGGAGGACTTTGTGGACCTTGTCGAGCTGGCTTGCGCCGTAGGCTCCCATCACATTCATCGTCCTGGGCGTGGAGCCGATGCCGAGGACGCACGTCACGCCGGCGTCCTTGGCTCGCGCGTCGAACTTCAGTTGGCGCAGCGTCTGGTGGTAGAGGCCGCCGAGGTCGCAGTAATGAATCCCCGCCTCGATGGCCGCCTCCATGATCGGCACGTTCAGGTCGTACCATGAGCTGTTGATCACGCAGTCCCACTGTTTCATCTCGCGGACGAGGGAAGGGGAATCGCGCGCATCGACGGGGACCGGCACGGCCCGACTGTCCCGCTGGGCGGCGGCGAACGCCTTGGCCTTCGCGTCGCTCCTGCCCGCGATGCCGACCCGGTCGACGCCCGGACTCGCGAGGAGGTCGGGAATGGTCGACTGCGCCATCGCTCCGTACCCGCCGAGGATGAGCACGTCCAAGGGACACCTTGTTTCGCAGGAAGACCGGACTTCATTAATCCTTTTCGCACGGGTCTCAGGTGTCTGAGATCCGCGTGATCCAGAGGACGCCGGAACCAGCGAGGACGAGAGCGACGCTCGTGGCGAACGCGGGACCATATCCGAAGACTCCGGCCACGAATCCTCCGACCAAGGGGCCGAAGATCGACCCGAATCCCTGGACCGCGTTGAACGCTCCGAGGGTCCGCGCCCGTCCGCCTTCCGGTGCCAGATGGGATACGAGCGTGGAGCTCGCGACGTTGATCACGGCCCAACACGCCCCGACGCCCGCGTGGAGCGCGACGATGAGTCCCAGCCGCGGTACGTCGCCCAGTCCCACGATCGCCAGGAGGAAGAACGAACTGAACAGGATGGACCGTCCAAAGCTTCCGTACAACTGCATCGGCCGGCTCCCGCGCGAGGAGACCCACCCGGCGACGCGCGGGTACACCGCGATCGACGTGACCTGACTCGCGATGTAGATCGCGAAGATCTCCGGGCTCCCGAACCCGTACACCTGCGAGAGGAAAATCGGGAAGAAGCTGTAGAATGCGGTGAAGCCTCCGAAGAGGAGGAGCACGCTGAACAGGTACACCCGAAGCGGTCGCGGGAGACGGTTTCCGGCGGAATCCGTCCGCGGTCCGACGAAGTGGACGATTCGCATCGGGAGGTAGCGTCCTCGTTCGACGCGCGGGTGTGCGTCGACCAGATGGACGTCGTTCCGGTCCACGCGGACCGCGGCCTCGCGCGTGGCGAATTGCACAACGACGCCCGCAGAGAACGCGAGCCCGGCGCCGATCGCGAACAGGTACCGCATCGACGTCAACCCGCCTCCGACCAATCCTGGGCCTGTGGCCAGCCAGGCGATGCCGAGCGCCAAGCCGGCCACCCAGCCCGTTGCAGTCATCCGGCTCACGATCGCGAGGCGCGAGGGCCAGTCCTCGCGCTTCGACGTCTCCATTAGGAGGACGGTCCCCGCGGGACCACTCGCGGCTCCGAGGAATCCCGCGAGCAGGTTTGCGAGATAGAATTCGGACATCGTTCGGCTCGCCGCCATCGCGAGCAAGGCGATCCCCGACCCGAGAAATCCGATGAGGAGGAACGGCTTGCGCCGCGCGCGACGATCACACGAGCCTCCCCACAGGATGAACGCGGGGACCGATGCGACGCTCGTCGCGGCCGCGATGATGCCGACGTTGAAGAGGTTCCCGCCCAAGGCGTACGCGAAGAGCGGAATCAGAGTCGAAGTCGCGCCGCCCGAGATTCCCATCGGGAGGTACGAGTAGAACCAGTGCGACCCATCCGTGCGGCCCATCCCATCCTCGAGGTCCGAGCGATGCCCGCCGACGAACCGCGGGTATTTCTGCCTTTTGTGTTCGGCATTCCGCCGTTAAATATCCGGGATAAATCATGTACGACGAAGGCGCCGATAGTCTATATCACGAAGGGGGGTTCACCGAGTCGTGGGACACCTACGAACGAATCTCGCCTTCGCAGCGGTAGCCGTCACGGCGCTCCTCTTGTCGATCGCCGTCCTCAGCGGTTACATAGCCACGGCCCCGGCGGCGAATACGTTGCGGGTCGGTTTCTTCCCTAACATGACCCACGCTCAGGCGCTCTTCGGGCTCGCGACCGGCATGTATCAACAGGCGCTCGGAAGCGAATTCACGATTCAACCGAGAGCGTACAACGCGGGTCCGAACGCAATCTCAGCCCTTTTGACGCAACAAGTCGACCTTGTCTTTGTGGGCCCTTCCCCTACCCTCAATGGACTCGCTGTGGCCGGGCCCGATGTTCTTCGAGTAATCGCCGGGGCGGCGAGCGGCGGGGCTTCCTTCGTGATTCAACCGTACATCAGCCTGACGACCGACGCCGACTTCGCACACAAGAAGTTCGCAACCCCGCAATGGGGCAACACACAGGATATCGCGTTGAAACACTACCTCCTCCTCAGGGGGCATACGACGCTGGACAAAGGCGGAGACGTGGACATCATCACCCCTGGAAACGCGGGCATCCTCTCCCAATTTCAACTAAATCGGATTGACGGCGCGTGGGTCCCCGAGCCCTGGGCGACCCGACTTGTCCGGGAGGCGGGAGGGAGGGTGTTCCTCGACGAACGGACCCTATGGCCGAATGGCCAGTTTGTCACGACGCAGCTCGTGACGACAAAACGATACCTTGATGGCCACCAACTCATCCTAACGAAGTTCCTCAACGCGTACCTGAACGTGACTCTGAGGCTCCAACGGGCCGATACGGCCGATCTCAAAATCGTGAATGGGGAAATCACGAACCTGACTAACGTTCATCTGGACCAGAAAATCATCGACGCAGCTTTCATGAATCTCAACCTCACCTACGACCCCATCGGGTCCTCGTTAAACAAGTACCTCACATGGGCGCAGGAGCTCGGCTTCGTCCCGCAGGGGGTCAACGCGAACTCCTTGTACGACTTGACTTTACTCAACGAAATCCTCATGAGACGGGGTCTGCCCCCGGTGGCCGGACTATGAAAGGGGCCGCGCTGAAACTCGTTATGGTCGGGAAGCAGTTCAACGGCAAGGCCGGACCCACCGAGGCCCTCCGGGATATCAATCTCAAAATTTCGGAAGGGGAGTTCGTCACGATCGTCGGGCCCTCCGGTTGCGGGAAATCGACCCTGCTGAATATCGTCGCCGGCCTCGAGGAGTCGACCACGGGCTGGGTGGAAATGGATGGTCATCGGGTTCACGGTCCGGGGGCGGACCGGATCGTGGTATTCCAGGATGGCGCCGTGTTCCCGTGGCTCGACGTCTGGGGAAACATCCAGTTCGGGCTGCGCGTCGCAGGCGTGCGACGGGCTGAGCGCGAAACCCGCGTCGAGGAATATGTCCGGATGGTCCAGCTGGAGAAGTTCGCCCATGCCCGAATGCATGAGCTGTCCGGGGGAATGAGGCAACGAGTCGCGCTCGCGCGGGCACTCGTCCTGCGACCAAGGGTCCTTCTCATGGACGAACCGTTCGCCGCCTTGGACGTCCATACGCGAGAAGAAATGCAGACCGTCGTTCAGGACCTCTGGGTCAAGACCGGGGCCACGACCCTCTTCGTTACCCACGACGTGCGCGAAGCGGCGGTACTCGGAGGGCGAATCGTCGTTCTCTCCCAACGGCCCGGGACGGTGAGTGCGGTACTGACGAACAACGCGCCTCGTCCAAGGACATTGGAGAATCCTGAGGTCGTCGAACAGATTCGACGGTCGAATGAGATCCTGAAGGCAGAGGTTCAATGGTCGAATCAAGACAAGCTCCCGTTGTGAAGCCCGACAGGGAGGCGGGCGCCTGGCGGCGCGTTCGGAACCTTGTTCCGATGGTGGTCGTCGCAGTCGCCTTCGTGGCCCTGTGGGAACTTCTCATCCGAGTTGTCCCAGAGCAGATATGGCCCCGGATTTTTTTCCCGGGGCCCGCTCAAGTCGCGAACTCACTCTACGGCCTCTGGACGGGAGGCCTCTTGCTTCGAGCGATCATCGCGACGCTCGCGCGCCTTAGTGTCGGATTCCTCATCTCGCTGGTCCTTGGAGCGATCCTGGCCTTCCTGATGGTGCACTTCCACACGTTCGGGAAGGGCATCCAACCGTACGTCCTCGGCCTTCAAACGTTTCCCTCGATTGCGTGGGTCCCGCTCAGTGTCATTTGGTTCGGCTTCTCCGAAACGGCCCTTCTGTTCGTGACAATCGTCGGATCTCTGTTCGCGGTCACCGTGTCATTCGCGGATGCCCTGCGCACGGTTCCGCCCGTCTATCTGAAGGCGGCGCGCAACATGGGCAGCGATGGCATGGACCTGATTCTCCGGGTCACGGTGCCCGCCGCCCTGCCTCATCTAATTTCCGCCGCGAAGATCGGATGGTCTTTCGCTTGGCGTTCGCTCATCGGCGCGGAAGTGATCTTCGCGACGGTCGGCCTGGGCTTCCTCGTGAACCAAGGCAGAGATGGCCTCCTGATTGCCCAGGTCATGGGCATGATGGTCGTCATCCTGGTTATCGGCGTCTTTGTCGACCGCGGGATCTTCTCGAGGACCCAGGAATGGGCGAATCGCCGTCGCGGCCTTCTTCCCCCCGGCTGACACAGACAAACTGGCTGTTTCAGAACAATCTCGAAGAACCGATTTCCTCAGTACCCAAGTCTCAATCCTAGAGTAAGTCCAGGAGAAACTTGGCAGCCGCGATGAACAAGACGATGATGAAAATCAATGCAACAGACCGTGTCTTCAGTTTCGCCAGACCCCAACGAGAGCCGAGGTAGGCACCTGCGAATACGACTGGCATCAGGATTGGAATAAGGACGTAAGCCTCGGGCCAGCCGAAACCCGTCGACCGGAACGCGAGGCCGGCAAGATATGCGGCGAAGCCGACCGCGGCGGTGGGGATGATGAGCAGAGAGGACGTTCCGATGGCCTTGCGGGTCTTGCGCCCGAGGACGTACACGAGGAGCGGGACGTTCAGGAGGCCGCCTCCGATGCCCATGGCCCCGGAGAGAAACCCGGATCCGGTCGTCGCAGCGGCGGTTCCGATCACCCGGGGGCGGGTCAACAACGCGTCGTTGTCCTCGTCGACGGAACGTTGGTTCCGCACCCAGTCGAAGACCATGTAGGCCCCGAACAGGAGGAGGACCGAGGCGAAGAACGCCTTGAACGTCCGTTCGTCCAAGACGACCAGCGTGAAGAACGTCCCCACCACGGCCCCCAGCAGCGCGCCTGCGACAAGTAGACCTCCCAGACGGAAGTCCACGAGACCGCGGCGGTGGTGGTTGATCACGGAAGAGGCCGCGGTTGCCATCGTCAATGTGAGCGAGATTGGCACGGCAAGGTCCTTCGAGGGCACACCGGTCGACAGGAGGATCGGTACGAACAAGAGGCCGCCGCCGAGGCCCAGGTTCGAATAGATGAAGGCGACGACAAAAATGAGGACGACCTGGAGCAACAAGACGAGGACGTCCACGCCGCGCGAAAGCCAGGGCCGTATTAATTACTACCCCGAAAATATGGGTCCACGGACGGTCCGTCTAACGTGGTCCTCCTTGTGCGCTTCGGCGAGCTGGCCTTGAAGAGTCGATTCGTTCGCCGCCAGCTTCGGGACCGCCTCGTCGCGAACATCCAGGATCTGTTCGCCGCGGAAGGCGTCGAATGTATCACCGAGGCCGATGAGGCGCGTGTGTACGTCCACGTCGAGGACATCGCGAAGGCACACGCGATTATCGGACGCGTCTTCGGTGTCGTCTCGATCAGTCCCGCCACGGAAGTCCACTCGGACTTGGACTCCCTCCGAAAGGCGGTTCTCTTCGAGGCTTCGCGTGCCCTGTCGCCCGGTCAATCGTTCGCCCTTCGACCCCGACGAGTCGGGACCCACCCGTTCACGAGTCAGGATCTCGCCCGCGAGCTTGGGGAGGCCGTCCGTCGGGCACATCCGGACGTGCGGGTGAATCTCACCCAACCGGACGTCGAAATCCACGTCGAGGTCCGTCGCAACCGCGGGTTCGTGTTCCGGGAGATTTGGCAGGGTCCGGGGGGCCTCCCGCTCGGCAGCCAGGGCCGGGCTCTCGCGGTCGTCCAAGACGAGGCGGGCATGGTGGCTGCCTGGATGGGGATGAAGCGCGGCTGTCGGATCGCGGTGGCCACGTCGGATGGCGAAGGCCTCGTCGAGCCGCTTCGGAAGTGGGACGTGCGGCTGAAGGTGCTGGGCCTTCCTGCGGACGGCAACCTGGGCGAGCTCGTCCGAATCGCGAGGGCGGAGGCGATTTTTCTCGGGACCCGTTGGGAAAGGTTCGAACCGAAAGACCGGAGGCATCTCGACGCCCCCGTATTCGAACCGGTCATCGGACTTCGTGAGGAAGAAATCGGACGTATCGCGGCCCGGATCCGATCCGCGTGAGGTCACTTGCCGAGTCGGCCGTGGCGGCTGATGCTAGGACGAATCTTTTCCGCGCCCTTGCCCTTGTGCAGCAGGCCGCGACCCTTCTTGCCCGCGGACGTCAGGCCCCGGAACGCGCGACCTCGGTTCCCCGGTTCGCAGATCCAATTGATCTTCGGATCGTTCCGGATCACGGGATGTTGCGGGTCCACGAGGATGACCTCGTAATACTTGTGCATCCCGTCTTCGCCGACCCAGTAGGAATTGAGGACCTCGAGATTGGGGTAGTGTTTCGCCGCTCGTTCCTCGGCAATCCGCTGGATCGATTTCGCCATCGTGATCTTCTTGAGGCCGCGCCGCTTGGGATGACGTCCTCCCATCGGTTTGGGCCGCCGTCGACCGCCGCGCCGGACCCGCGCGCGCACCATCACGTAGCCCTGCTTGGCCCGGTAGCCGAGCTCCCGAGCCCGATCGATTCGGGTCGGTCGATCGACTCGAACGAAGGCGTTGCCGCGACGCCACTCAACCATCCTCTGAAAATGAGTCTGTTCTACCACGCCGCCACGCGGGTCCCTCCACGCCTGTTTCACAAAGGCGTACAGGTTTCGCGGACGGGCGGGAGTCTTCGCCTCGCCCGCCGGCGCAATGCTGATCTCCGGTTCCGGAGCCTTGGGTGGTTCTTCGGCCATCGCCCTACCCCCTGGATTTTCGGATTCGCCCGAAGGTACATCTCCCGACCAGGGTCGTGAAAGCGCTGCGCCAAAGACCGATGTCTATTAAAGGCCTTGTGTGCGACGAGCCGCTCGCGAGTCGCGATCACCGTTCTCTCGAGACACCACGCGCTCGTAGGATTGCACGATCAGCTTGGCAGCCGGTTCGATGCCATCCAAGGAAGACACCTCGAACCGCGACCGGAACCATCCCCATCCCTGGGTCCGAGGCGCTCGTCGAGCGAGACCTGTCGAATCTCGAAGGTCGTGAGGACCGGGCAGGATGAACACCTGGACCCGACCCTGCAGGGCCCGGATTTCCGCAAACACCCGATTCCGATTCCGGCTCCGCCACGAGATCCAATAGCGGCCCACATGCTCCTCGATCCGATCGCGCCGGCGAATTGCCGCCGGCCGAACCCGCTGACGTAGGCCTGCCATGATCGCCCGCGACGTGCCACTCGTCCACTCTGCCGTTCTCTCCATGTTCAACCTCCTGGTTCCCCAACCGGCTTCCGCAGGATGAAGAGGAACTTGAATCCGCGAAGATAGAAGTTGAACCGCCGTGCGCGATGCTCCCACATCGGCGAAGCGGATCGGTCATGATGACGGACGAGAACAATCGTATCCAGGGGCTCAAACGCTTCCGTGAGAACGTTCAACAATCGAAACCCGGCCGGAGTGTAGACTCCGCTGCGATATTCGTCCGCGATAATCCACGCGAGGATCCCTCCGGGCAGTAAGACGCGATGCGCCTCGGCCGCGACCCGTCTCATCTCCTCGTAGAACCGTGGATCCCGGCATGAGATTCGTCCGATGCATCGAGGATCGCGGCCGTATACAATGTTGTCCGAATACGGGGAGTCAATCACCGCAAGGGCGGCGATTCCATCCGGCAAGGGCCAGGCGCGGGCATCCGCACGGAGGAAATCGCTCCGGCGCGGGACGAGATCGAACGAAATCGCGCGCCGACCGAGTGCGCAAGCCACGTCCCCGATCGTGCCCGAACCGGCCATCGGATCGACTACGAGTTCGCCGGGTCGGGAATACCGCCGGACGAGATTTCCGGCGCATCGAGCTGGCGTGACACCATTGAAAGACGCATCGCCCGCCCGCGGATGTCCGTCCGATTGTGTCGGAAAATCCCAGCACGTGGAGGCTTCGAGATCCGTCCGACCCAGCATGGCCCACGCCCCGGGGGGGACGGAAGAAGACGGGTGCGCGGAAGCGAGGGCCATAGGCGCTCCATGTACGGCCTCGGTTATCAATGCGGACGGGAGAGGGGGATGGGTGAAAGTGAAAATCTGCCTAGGACCTAGTGAATCGCGAGGCGAGGAACCGACGGACATCGGTGATCCGGGAATACGGATGCCGACGGTCCCGGATGTGCAGGGCCGAACAGGCATTGGCGAAGCGCAGCGCCTCCGGGACGGAATCGCCTCCGAACCGGGTGAAGACGTACGCCGCATTGAACACGTCTCCGCATCCCGTCGGATTTTGAACCGGAACCGAGAAGGCGGGGACCTTTTCGATGCCGTCCGGAGAAATCCATGCGGACCCGCGGTCTCCCCGGTGGATCACGACCTCCCGCGCACCCATCGCACAGATCCGGCGCGCGGCCTCGAACGGGGACGCGGTTCCTCCGAGCGCCGACACCTCGACCTCATTCCCGAAGAAGGTGTCCACAAAAGGCAGGGCCATCCGGGCCGCACGAATGCGCTCCCGCGTCCATCCGAAGGGGTCCGTGGACATGTCCAGCGACGTGCCGGCCCCCGCGCGTCGAGCCCGTGACAACAGGAGGGCGGTGGGCCGACCCATCAATCGCGGCGTCCACCAGAAGCCCGCACGATGGAGATGATCGAAGCGCTTCAGAATTTTCGGCGGAACGTCCCGAAGGCGCAGCTCGCCGTTCGCGCCGAGCGACGTGATCAGCGCCCGGCCGCCGCCGGTCCACGACAGCGCGACCGTCGCGCCGGTGGGGTGACCCCGGTCGGTCCGGACGATCGCGCGCACCCCATGCCGGCGGTAGGCCTCCCGGAGCAGGTCGGCATTCGAGTCGCGTCCGAGGACGCCCACGAACGCGGTCTTGGCCCCGAGCCGCGCGATCTGGAGGGCGAAGTTCGTCGCGTTCCCTCCCGGGAGAGTCTCGAAACCGGGGATATGGCCTTGAAAGTCGCCGCGAGGAAGGGGCCGCATCGGGGGGGTGATCCGGTCGACGATGGCGTCTCCGACCGCGACGACGCGGCAGACCCGACGGGCCATCCCCTCACGCCTTCCAAAGTCCCTGCCGCTTCAGTTCTTCGACCACGAACTTGTAGTCCGCGGGACGCCCGCAGTTCGGGCAGAACAGACTGCCGTGCGCGTCCCGGACGGGATTGGACCCTTCCCATCCGCAGAACCGGCAGAGGGCGTCGGTGACGGCCAAGGTGCACCTCAGAAGAAATCTTCGAGCGTGAGTTTCTTCTCCGCTCTACGCGGTCCTTCCGAAGGCGCCGTCCCCCCCGCAAAGTCACCGCTGTCCAAGGATTTCTGCTGCGCGGGTTGTGTCCCGGTGAACAGCGCCTTCTCGTCCCATCCGTAGACTTCTGTGATGTACGCCAGCGTCTGCGCGACCCGTCGCGCGTAGTACTCCCAGTCCGGTCGCTTGTCGAAGGGCCGGCCGGACACGTAGGGCTCCACCTCCATCGGGCTCTTCTTCGAGTCCGTGACGATCCACGAGACCTTCATCCCGGGCATGAACTCCTCGCCCATCTCCTCGAGTTTCCGTGCGGCGATCACGTTGCTCATCGAACCCGGGTTCACGTAGCGATTCTCTTCCTTCACCGTGCGGGAGATCACGAGCGTTTCGATCGGGTCTTTGTTCGGATCCTCGAGTGGCGGCGTCCCCGTGCGGACCTCCGCGACGATCTGCCTCGCAAGCGCGATGGATCCCTCCTGGTCGCGGTCCAGAATCCGATCGAACACCCGGCTCTGTGCGTCACTCTGGAGGTCGAACGCGTCCGTCCGCCGGATCTCGTACCCGCGGACGACCATCTGGTTCCGCAGCTCCTCTGGCCACGCGACCTTGCCGGCGTATCGCTTCTTCCGCCCGTGGCTGAAGAGGGTCTCATAGATCTTGTCGACCTCCATCGAGATGCGACCGCGGGAGAACCGCTCCGCCGTCTTCTTTGCGAAGTCCAGCGACCCGTCGAGACCGGGCGACGGCGACTGGAAGAACACCGAATCCGTGTCTGCATACACGACCTTCACGGCCTCGGCCTCCAGCTCCCCGATGATTCCCTTGATGCGATCGCGGGCGAACGCGGTGATCGAGGCACCGACCTTCGGGTCGTTGAATCGATAGAAGGAGGACGCGAGGACGCCGTAGAATGCGTTCATGAGGACCTTAATCGCGGCCTGCAGGCCTTCGTAGAACTCCTTCATCTGCGGATCCGTCGCGGCCTTCTGCTTTGTCCGGACGTCCTGGCGATCCTTCATCAGGTTCGCGAGGATCACCGGCAGAAGCCCTTTCTTCACCTCCGCCGGGAGGAACTTGGCCCCGGTCGGGCTCACAATCGTCCCATTCGGCGAGACGGTCGTGAAGCAGATGTTGTTCTCGATGATCAGGGACGGGTACATCGCTCGGAAGTCGAGCGAGATGACCCATTCGTACAGCCCGGGCTGCAAGCTGTGCACGTATCCGCCCTCGATCTGTTCGACGCGGCCGCCGCGCATTTTCATCATCGGCACCGCGACCTTCGCGCGGTCCGCGGCCCGGATCAGGATCGAGTCGATCAGGTTCGACGTACGGCCATGGAGAACGTCCTCGAGCGGAAGCTTGCTCACCGCGGCGAGGTCGAGCGTTTTCTCGATGCGCCGCACCCGCTCCAGGATCCGGAGGGAGAGTTCTGCGTCCTGGATGCAGTAGCGGATCACCTTGTCCCGGTCCGCCTCCCACTCCTCGTCGATCCGCCGGCGCTGCAGCTCGTGCTTGCCCTCACCGAGCAGGTGCTTCGCGACGTAATCGAGGGTCTCCTGTTTCGGGCGCATCTCTGCCCGCACGGCCCACCATACGTCGGTCAGAATGCGCCCGTCGAGCCGCCAGAACCGCTCGCCCATGTGGAAGAAAGAGGAGTGGTCGCGCGCGAGGGAGAGCCTCTGCATCCCATGCTTTGCGGCCCGTTCGATCAGGACCGGTAGGTCGTATCCGTCGATGTTGTATCCGGAGATGATGTCGGGATCCATCTCATCGATCAGCTTCACGAACCGTTCGATGATCTCCTTCTCGTTGCCCGTGAGGATGCGAGTCTTGATCTCGCCCGCCTCGCGGTAGGCAATCCCGATGCAGAAAATGTGGCCGTCCCGGATCGAGTTCTCGATGTCGAAGCTCAGGATGCACAGCGCCGGGCGGAAGGGGTCGCACGGCTCGAAGCGTTCGGCGACGACGAAAAGCTCCGTGGTGTACCGTCCCTTCGGATCGCGGGGCGCCCCGACGACTCGGACGGCCGCCCCGAGGTCCATATCATAGATGAACCGATGCTGGAACGGGATGTCCGCCTCGAGGGGAGTCGACCCGAACTTGCGGGCCTTCTCCCGGTACTCCGGCGTCCTCCATGGTTGTCGCAGGACGACCCGGGCGCAGGGCGTTGGACGGCCTTCGACTTCCAAGGTGACGTCCTCGAATGCGACGACCTGCTTGTCGCGGGCGAACGCACCCCGGAGGGCTTGGGGCGGCGCGACGACGAAGAAGTAGGGCTTGAACCCGGAGTACTCGATCGCAATGCTCTTCCCCTCGCGGGTGCGGCCGAACAGCTGGATGACCGGTTCCTGCGGGTCTTCGGGGCCGTCGACGGGCTCGCGACGGTACGAGGCGGTGATGATCCGAACGTCGAACGACTCGCTCATGCCTTCGCCACAATCTTGATGACGTCCCCATCCTCAACCGGGTGGTCGCGACCGACGACCATCTTCGTCCGTGCGTTGATGGCGCGAATGAAGTGGTTCCCCAAATCTGTGTGCACCTTAAAGGCTACGTCCATGGCGGTGGAACCGCGAGGCACGAGGAACGCGTCCGGGAGGACGTTCCCGTTTTTGTCGGACCAATGATGCTCATCCTCCACGGGGAACACGACGATCAAGTTCAGTAGCTTGAACACGGCCTCCTCCAGGCATTGCTGCACGCCCGTCGACCCTCGTTTCTGTAGGAAGACCGCGATCGTATCGAGCGCCTTCGCCTGATTTGCCGTCAACTTCCCCGGCTCGATGATCTTGAACGAAGACCCGCCGGGCTCATATGCGATGAGGGATGCCGTCGCCGCACGGCGGAGGGCGAGCTCGTACTCCGCCGACGTCGGGATCGTGTGATAGTCTTCGATGCGGACCAGTCTGTCCAAGGCATCGGGGGACGCGAGATCCGCCTTGTTCGCTGCGAGAATCATCGGTTTCCCCCGATGTCGCAACGACCTCGCGAGACGAAGTAGATCCTCCGAGGTCCAGCGCGCCATCTTCGGATCAAGCGGCGCCTCACCCAGTGCCATGTGGATCTGCATCTCTGTGAACCCAAGGCCCGTGAGCCGCCCCAAGAGCACTTTTTCGGGGGGTGTTTCCTCCAAGTCTGCGCGGCGCGCCTCCTTGTCCCAGTTCCGCGAGAGGATTCCCGCGATCCAATGCGCGAGTTCGTCCTCGAGGAAGCGGACATCCTCTATCGGATCATGACTTCCCGCCGGAACCGGATTTCCCTCGAAGTCCGTCCCTCCGGTCGCGTCGAGCACGTGCACGAGCGCGCTCGCTTGCCGCAGGTCATCGAGGAACTGGTTACCGAGGCCGCGGCCTTCGTGGGCTTTCGGCACGAGTCCCGCCACGTCGAGCATCTGGACGGGGATCAGGCGGGTTCCGCTTTGGCAAGGCGCGTTGTTCGGCTTGCAAGGTCGACCAATCTCTTGGTGCGGACACTTCTTCCGTACATAGGCGACCCCATGGTTCGCCTGGACCGTCGTGAAGGGGTAGTTCGCGATATGAACCGGGGCCAGTGTAGCCGCAGCGAAGAACGTGGACTTCCCCACATTCGGTTTCCCGACGACCCCCAACTCCATAGGGAGAAGAACGGTCTCCTCGCACAAGAACCTTGGCGGCGGAGGCGCCCGAAAGGGGGAATCAGTCGCTTCGTCGGCGACGTCGTGCGAAGCCCAAGAGGATCAGGAGCGTACCGAGGATGGGAATCGCGATCTCGTGGAACTCGGGCACACTCATGATCGAATTAGATTGCGATGCAACGGGTGCCGGGGCTTGGACAGTCGCATTCGCCGGCGCGAATTCCGCCCATCGGCTCACCGCGAGAATCGGATGCATTCAGGTCGATGTAGATGCGAAGGACGTCCTCTCCCGTGAGACGGGGGGAGCGGGGTCGGCTTGATCGACACATTTCCTCCGGGCCCGGACAGAGACCGTACGAGGCGCTCGGGGACCTTTCCAGCGCGGAGATCTCCCGCCACGGCGACATGGAAGTACGCGGTCGAGGCGTCCACCGCGGCCCCATTTCGGACGATGTCGACATGGGAGTTGTTCGCTCGAACCGGATCCGAATCCAGGTGGTCATTCCAATCTAGTCCGCCAAGAGCCCATCGATTCGAACAATGAAGGCGGAGCCACGACATAGGCACGGACAGGAGCCCCCCGCACAATAACCGGAAACGGCGCGGTCGCGTCCGTGACGTCCACCTGGACGATGTCGCCGGGGAAAAAGCCCGGGGACGAGACGGACGCCGTGATGGCTGCGTTCGGCTGGCCCTGGGTCAGGGTTACGGATCCCGGCGAGAGGGAGACCAACGATCCGGGAGTGGAAACGCGGGTGATATTGGCCAAGGCCCAACTCGAGGACGACGTGATGCCTAGGGCTTGAGCGCGAATCTGGAATAGATCCGTGGGTCCAGTCCCCACGAGAGTGGTCAAAGGACGGGGTCTCGAGGAGGATCGCGGCGTTGGCGGCGTTCAACAGCGCCTTGCTGCGACTGAAGGACCCCTGGAAATCGTCCGCGCACACCGAAATTCGGAAACGGGTCGGGCTCGACCGGTCGATGTCGGACGTGAATGCCCTCACCTCGACACCTTGGGCCGATGACGCTTCGGGCGGGGTCCGCTCACGAGCCCGCGACTGCCTCGGACCCACTGGGACAAGAAGCCGATCGAATCGGCGAGAGGCGAAGGCAACGGAGGGACGTCCTTCCCTTCGGCTGCCCTTGCCTCCGGCTTGTTCGAACGAAGCAGGACCTGCGCGTCAGGGGCCATCGACTCCTCGAGTTCGAGGATCAACCAGTCGAGGACCGCAGCCTTCGTCTTCTCCAGTTCCTCTTCGGATAGGGACTCCTCAAGTTCCCGGACCAGGAGGCCGTCGACGAGGGCGTCCAATTCTGGCGTCGGCGAAGGCTCGGGCTTCTTCGGTATCGGGGCCGGCTTCGGAATGGCCAGCCTCGTGCCGCAGGAAGGGCACAAGGCCATCTCCGCGGGGACGGACGCGCCGCAATGCGGGCACTCCCGCTCCGCCTCGGAGATCACTCGGTCGAGCTGGGCGACTTCTTGGTCCCACGCGACGTCCTCGAGGAGGGAATTGGCCATCGACCGGAGTTTCGCGGCGACCTCGGGTCTCCGGAAGTGCTTCGCCAGGAGCCGGAGCTTGGCCACCTTGATCTTCTTCGAATCCGGCGCCTTCGACGCGGCGCGGTCGAAAGTGGCAATCGCCTCGTCCGCATGGCCGATCGACTCGAGGAGGAGCCCACGCGCGTACCATAGCTCCGGATCGTCGGGCTTCACCGACAGACGACCGTCATAGAATGCGAGGAGCCCCGCGGATCCTTCCCCCGTGAACGCCCGCCGGAGGTCCTCTTTCATCTCCTCTTCGTCGAAGGAGGCGCCGCATTCGATGCAACCGGGCGAGAACGCGGATGTGACGCACTGGCAGAGTGGGCATTCGTATTCTCCCTGCGCGATCGATTCCTTCGTCTGCTTGGGCGGTGCGTAGTTCAGGAGGTAAAACGACGTGACCATCTTCCGGGCGGCGATCGGACCCACCTCGGGGATCCGTGCCAACTGGTCTTCCTTGGCCCGCGCAATCTTCCAGGGAGCATCGTAGCCGCGGTCGATCAGCGCTTGAGCGCGGGAGGCGTTCAGGCCGAGAATCCTGAGGAGGTCCGTGAGGGCGTGGCTGTCCACGTCGCCTTTGATCCGGCGTTTGACACGACCCGCAGGAACCGCACCGGGCTCCACCGATGCTTCCGTCGGAGGCGATTTTGGTGGACCTGCCGGCATGCCCGGCGCGGGGGAACGGGTGTGGCATTGATCGCAGATGAGCTGCCATGGATTGAGCGTCCCGCATTCAGAGCATCGGGCAGCCCAGTCAAGAGAACGGGCCTGCCGAAGGATTTTCACCGCGCCACAGCTCTCGCATAGAACGAGGGGGAACACTTTTCCGCCGCACGCGCCACAAGACGGAAGGTCGTCGACGCGGACGGTCATGCGAGCGATCCCTCCCAAGGCTCCTCCGGATTCCGACGGGGGGAAAAGGATGTTCTCTGACTCTCGCGGAATCCTGCGACCATCACGCGTCGCCGCTGCGACTAGGATTTATAGCGGGTCATGGACTTTCGCCCGTTGTTATCACGAGGGATTCGAGGGATGGAGCGGGCCATCATCCTGTGCGATGGATATTTTGGCCAGAACACGGGGAAGACGGCGA
>Ga0137396_10000333_pt1 | contig 21361 bp, 19 predicted proteins | sample czc16metaG_FD_108284 | JGI IMG/M metagenome (GOLD analysis project Ga0137396, IMG submission 108284) | Vadose zone soil microbial communities from Angelo Coast Range Reserve, California, USA - czcobulk3.16 metaG | ecosystem: Environmental > Terrestrial > Soil > Vadose zone | place: USA...
GCGCGCCGGCTTGCTCAATACTAAATCGATATCGGAGGATTGAGGATTCGTCTGATTTACCAAATCGGCAAAGCCGGTCAGCAGGATGATGGGTTCGTGCGGTTGGATGTGCTTAATAGAAGCCGCCAGTTCCTGGCCGTTGGTCTCCGGCATGGCATGGTCGGTGATGACGAGATCAAATCGGTCCCTTTGAAATTTCTCCAGCGCTTCTCGCGCGTTTCCCGCGGTAGCAACAATATGGCGATCCTCGGCCAGATACGCGCTGACGATATCCCGGATGATCGGGTGATCATCGACTACGAGAACGTGAAGCGATTGCATGGTTTGCGCTTCGGGTTGGAGATAAACAGCCTCGCTGACTTCATCGAAGGCAGGCAAATAAATCGTGAAGGTAGTTCCTTGATTGACTTTGCTATTGATTTCGATGCTCCCGCCGTGTCGCCGAATAATTCCGTAACTCATGGCTAAGCCCAGGCCTGAACCATGCTGGCCTTTAGTGGTGAAGAACGGTTCAAAACACTTTTCTCGTGTCTCTTCGCTCATCCCGATTCCAGTGTCAGAAATGTCCAGGCGAACACGGTCGCCGCAGCCGGAAGTGCGAAAGAGAAGTTGGCCGCCGCGCGGCATCGCATCGACCGCATTAAAAATTAAGTTCGTCAAAACCTCGCGCAGCTCGGCCGGAGCAGCCAGAATCGGCGCTGTTGGCTCGAGGTGTTTCTCGATGTGGATTGTGCCGCCAGTGGCGTCCGCTCCGGACTGCCATTTCGGCGCAGTCAGAGAAATGACTTCTTCTATTAAGACGTCCAAATGGACAACTTCATGATGTTCGCGCGGTGTGCATGGCCGGTAGAACTCGCGCAGGCGTTCCACTAGTTTCGCGTTGTCGCATCCAGCCAACACAATCTCTTCCAGCTGGTGACGCTCCGGCGATTCCAATGGGAATTTTTCTTGGTCGGCAAGCAGTATATCGCCGTAACCCAGAATCAGAGTAAGACCGTTATTGAGATCATGAGCGATGCCGCAAGCCATCGTCCCGAGCGCTCTCATCCGCTCCTGTTGAATTACTTGCTGCTGAGTCTCCCGCAGCTCAGCAACTGTTTTTTCCAGGTCCATGGTCTGGCGTTGTAATTCAAGCGTGCGTTTGTCCACCAATCGCTCGAGGCCTCCGTTATACAGCTGACATTGCTGGAAGAGTTTGTGTGCGGTGAGGAGATGGTTGATCCGCAACAGGACCTCAATCGAATCGAGCGGTTTGGCTAGGAAATCGCTCGCTCCCGCCGCCAGCGCGTCGTGCTTTGCCTCCGAAGTCGTGTCCGCGGTCAAAACCAAAATAGGAGGCCGAGCTTGCGGCGCCATCAGGTGGTTAATTCGATCTAGCACGTCGAGCCCAGAGACCGGCTCCATGTGTAAATCGAGCAGGACCAAATCGGGATTGATCCGAAGGAATTGATCGGCCGCCGCCGCCGCGTCCGTCATCGCGGTGCAATTGTTGTAACCGGCTTGTTCCAGCAGTTTGCAGAGCGTCAAGGCGCTCGATTTTTCGTCATCGATAATCAGTATTCGCGCCGCGTAATTGGGTTGGTCTAACGAGTTCATAAACTTCGCCGCCAGAGGAACGTCTCAGAAGCGCGACACCACATCGCGTAACCTTTGGGCCGGTCAGTAGGAGTTCTTTTTTTCGGAACCACGTCAGGAAGAATTGTCCCCCCGTGGAAGCCTCAGCCATGCCAGTGGCAGTACGTAAAACTACTGATTCTTCAATCCGGACTGTACGTAGAAAACGACCGCGCGACCGACCTGCCCACTACAATTACGGTTCGATGATTCCTTTGCGAATTGCGTACCGAACCAGGCCGGCGAGAGAGTCAATCCCGAGCTTCTGCAACGCGCTCGCTCGATGGGTTTCCGCGGTGCGAATACTGATGCCGAGGATCGCGGCCACTTCCTTGTTGCTTTTTCCTTCAGCCAGCAGCTGCACAATCTCCCGCTCTCGCGCGCTGAGCCCCTTGGAGGAGGATTCCAAATTGGGACTCTGCTTGGGACCGTCAACCAACCTCGAGAACAGTACTTCCGAAACTCTATCGCTAAAAAACGGCTTGTGCTGGATGAGAGACTGGATCGCTTCGACCAAACGAGCGAGCGGCTCGGACTTCAGAATAAAACTTCTCGCCCCGGCTGCAAAAACTTGGCGGATCAATTCATCCTCATCATGGGCCGTGAAAACGAGGATTTCTGTTTGCGGGAGAAGCCGCTTGATTCGCCGCGTGGCTTCCAAACCATTCAGTTCCGGCATGCGAAGATCGAGAATGACGATGTCCGGCTTAAGCTTTCGCGCCAGCTCTACTGCTTCGCGGCCGGTGACCGCCGTTCCGCAGACATGCCAACCTGGTTGTCGCTCGATGATTGTTCGCACGCCCTCCTGCAAAGCTAGATGATCGTCCGCTATGAGGATGCGCACGTCGCTCATCGACACCTAACGATCCGGCCTGCACAACTGAGACGCGGCTTCATAAAGTTCCTTCACTGGCTCTACGGTTTTTCCGAACCGAAGTTCGCTCTTTTATTTTCCGCGTGTCCTTTGTGCAGACGATAGGTAACACAGCAGTTCTCCGCGTTGGCAGGCCTAACTAGTATCTATTTTTCTTTCAGCGGGTGAGCTTCCATCCGCGCGACTCGGCTTTACCAGCGTCCAACCGAGGCTCAGCTCAACCGCCAGCGCGCTGAAATTTTGAAAGCCGACCGGCTTAACGATGTAGTGCTTCGCACCGAGGCGCCGGCAGGCAGCGATGACGCGATCGCGATTTGAAATGGTGAGAATGATTACTGGGATGTTCTGCGTCCGCGGGTTCGCCTTGACTTCCTGCAACACATCGAGGCCGCTCTTCTTAGGCAGATCGAGATCCAGCAGGATGAGCCCGGGAAGGCGCGCCTCACGTCGGTGTACATAAGGTCCGCTTGCGAAAATGAAATCGATCGCTTCAACTCCATCACGAACAACATGCAAGGGGTTTGTGATGTTGGCCTCTTTAAAAGCGCGCTTCGTTAGATCGACATCACGCGGATTATCTTCTACGAAAAGGATCTCGACCGAATCCTTCAACCCATCGGCGTCACTCGCTTTTTCGAAAAGACTTGAAACCGAAAGCTGCAATGCCCCTGCCAGTTTCTCGATGCTATCGACCGAGGGATTACGCGCTCCTCGTTCCAGATCGGAAACATAGGTCCGATGAAGGCCGGCGCGGTGGGCGAGTTCTTCTTGCGAGATACCAAGCGAGGCTCGTTGCGTCTTGATGGCCGTGCCTAACAAACTTTTCAAATCAATCGTCGCCATGAATTGTCCGGACATCTTAACTGCACGCACCACAGACGATGAGTAACAGTGGATGATGGTCGACAAAACCATGGAGATACGAATTCTCAGTACCTGCTACGATTTTTCGCGATTGAATTTCGCGGAACGGGCCGGCGAATGAATTTGAGATTTCCACGCGACAGACTCAACGAGTCCGAGTGCCATCGCTATTAGGGAAAACCTTACAGGGTAAACCTTAGAGCGATCCTCGCTCCGCCGATTCGTTAGGCTTCAGCCGAGACCAACCCGGTCCGAATCGCGAAACGGACCAAGCCTGGGACGTCGTAAATGCGCAATCTCTCCATCAGTTGCAATCGATGCGATTCAACCGTCTTCACACTGATCTCCAAATTGGACGCGATCTCCTTGGTGTTTTTCCCCTCGCCAATCAATTGCAAAATCTCGCGTTGGCGCGAGGTCAGTTGCTCGAGCGGACTAACGACGTCACCCATTCGCTCCAAATAATTGTCGATCGCGGTCCGGGAAATCGAAGGACTCAGATACGTCTTGCCGTCGCCGACGGATAAGACGGCAAGTTCCAATTCCGCCGTCGCCGCATCCTTCACCATATAACCAGCTGCTCCGCTGCGCAGCGCGCGGATGACGTACTCTTCATTCGTGTGCGCGGAAAGGATCATCACCTTGACTCCCGGGAAATCTTTCGAGATTCGCGACAGCGCGTCCAATCCATTCAGATCAGCCATCGCGATGTCCATCAGGACCAGATTTGGCGATCTTGTTTTCACCATCTCAAGCGCTTCGCGGCCGCTAGCGACCTCACCGATTACTTTCACGTTCGGAATTTTTTCGAGCAACGTCCGAATCCCTGCGCGCACGAGCACATGATCGTCTGCCAGCAATACATGGGTGACGTTCATTTTCAAAAATCGTGGTGCACGCGTTCGGATTAAGACGTTAATGGCAAATTTGCGTCAACCGTTGTTCCTTCGCCTGGAGCCGACGTAATCTTAGTGCGTCCGCCGACCAGGGCAGCCCGTTCTTTCATTCCGAGCAGCCCGAGTCCAATCGTTTGGGATTGCGGAGATGGCATTTCAAAACCTCTACCGTCATCATGAACCTGTAGTCGGAAGCTTCCGTCCTCGCGCCGAAGATCGACATCAATCTGGGTGGCACCCGCGTGACGCACTGCGTTGGTGATCGCTTCCTGCGCGATGCGAAAGCAAGTTGTCTGGATTTCCGGGTCCAAATGCTCCGGAATATTCTTCGCAGAAAAACGCACGGCGACCGAGGCGCGCCGGCCCAGTTCATCGAGCAATGACCGGAGTGCGGGAACTAATCCCAAGTCGTCCAGCATCGCCGGGCGCAGATTAAGTGAGATCTGACGCACCTGGCCAAGCAACCGTTCGAGGATTGCCGCCGTTTCCTGAATTCGCTTCGATTTTGCAGGGTCCGATTCCTCCATCGCCGCCTGCAAATTGATTTTTGCCGCTGTTAGGGCCTGACCGATTTCATCGTGCAATTCACGCGCGAGATGGCGACGTTCCTCTTCCTGGACCTTGACCCTGCGCCGTGAAAGAAGCTTCAGTTGCCGATTAGCTTCCTCCAAATCCTTCTCGGCTCGCTTTCGATCTTCAATGTCGACACTGGATCCAAACCATTTGACGATATTTCCATGCTCATCGCGTAGTGGTGCGCTGCGAACGAGGAACCAGCAATATTTCCCATCAGCTCGCCGCAAGCGCATTTCGTCCTCAAACGGTTCGCCGGCGGCCTTGATCGCGAGCCACTTTTCCATCACCCGTGGAAGTTCTTCGGGATGCATTGGGCGAGTCGGTTCTTCCATTTCATCCTCTAAGGAAAGTCCCGTATATTCCATCCAGCGCTGATTGACGAAATCGACGGCGCCGTCAGGTGTAGTGCTCCAGACCATTGTCGGAATTGTGTCAATGATAAGCCGAATGCGATCCTCGGCCTCTTTCACCGCCTCTACCAACTTTCGCTCGGCGATTTCAGATCCGGGCGCTTCATTATTGCTGGTAGCAAGTTCTCTGGTTCGTTTGTCCACCTTTTGTTCCAACTTGTTGGTGAAACTTGAAGAAATCCGAGATTCCACCTATCAAAACTGTGCGAGCCTGTTGGCGCCGCCATTAGGGAAAACCTTAGGGCCGCCCTATCCGATCCGCTATTCCTCGGGCGAAACTAGCCCGGTGCGAATCGCGAACCGAACGAGGCCGGGCACGTTGTCGATCTTCAATCGGCGCATTAGCTGGAGACGATGCGCCTCAACCGTCTTAATGCTAATCCCGAGGAGCGCCGCAATCTCTTTCGTGTTCTGCCCCTCCGCGGTGCGTTGCAATATTTCGCGCTGTCGAAGCGTGAGCTGCTCCAATTTCGGATCGATATTTCTCGCCTCTTTCCTTGCCGCGGCAATGTTGGATATCTCGACCCGCTTCCAGATTCCGCTCCGAACCGTAACCGCGAACTGGTGTGTGCGCGCCGCGTCGAGAATTTGCTCGGCCCCGCTTCGTGCGAGGGGAAAGGTACAGGCGGCGATCATCCGTTGTTTGGCTAACAGATCCTCGATCTGTTGCTCGAACTTACGAAAGCCGCCCGACCGCAGATAGACTTGCATCCAGGCGGGACTCCCGTTGGCGCGCAGGCCCTCAAAGCCACTCGTCAGGGCATGATTCATTCTCTGCCGAAATCGGCCGACCGCTTTGGAGATGTCTACTTTCCCATTCCTCAGAAACCAATCGCTATGCGCCACAATCTCGATGTTCCCCTTGTCGACAAGCCGATCAACACTCGGAATCGATTTGCGCAAAGCGTTCGTTGCTTCGGTTACATTCAGGAACTCGTAGCTCGCGACAATCCAAAGACAAAATTCGTTATTTCTAAGCCCGGTGTTGAAATACGGAACCAGGACGTCGAGCAGATCCTGCTTCGTCTCGTAAAAGACGCTGAAATGCGTGCCCCAGGGAACTCCACCGACTGCCTTTAATCCTGTGTCCCGCAATGTCTGGCCGCTCTCCATGTTCTTATAGTACAAATGTACAATCGAAATTCGAGCCTGCGGCTCTAAGAAACTACGTTTTAACGACGAATCCGATTTCGCACCTTCGGCGACTCATCGAGTGAAGCACTCGCCTGCCGCGGATCACCCGCGGCACATTCCTAGCTGCTGTAACTCGTGCAGCCTGATCCGATCGTATGACGGCACAATTCATTGATGAGCTTCTTTCCGCGATGATCGCCGGGGAGGGCGTGTCTGACGTCCTCTTTACCGTGGGCAAGCCGCCTTGTGTCGAAAAGCATGGAGTGCTGCAGGAAATTCCAGGAACGATCGGCGCGCTTGACCGGGAACAAATCGATCTCTTGGCCAATCACATAATCAATGGCGACGAACGGCTCAAAAGAGATCTTGTGGAGTGGGGTTCGTGCGATTGCAGCTACGCCCTTGGGAATATCGCCAGGTTTCGTGTGAACATTTTCAAACAGAACGGCCGGACCGCTCTCGTCATGCGAAAATTGCCATCGGAGATTCCGACAATCGAGAAACTGGGGTTGCCGCCGGTCTTTGGCGAAATCATCAAGGAAAAGAATGGAATTGTCTTCGTCACCGGCGCCACCGGCAGCGGCAAAACAACCACCCTGGCCGCGATGCTGAATGAATTGAATCAGACCCAGCACATCCACATCGTTACGCTCGAGGATCCAATTGAATTTTTGCATCCGCATCGGTGCGCCATTTTCCATCAACGCGAACTGGGCAAAGATTTCCCGGATTTCGCGCGTGGCCTGCGCGCAGCGTTACGCCAGGCCCCCAAAGTCATTCTCGTCGGCGAGATTCGCGACCGCGCGACAATGGAGATTGCAATAACGGCATCAGAAACGGGTCACGTCGTATTTGCCACCCTTCACACCATCAATGCCGGCCAATCAGTCAATCGGATTCTCGGAATGTTCGACAAGGACGAAGAACAGCTGTTGCGCCAACGACTTGCCGACACCATTCGTTACATAGTTAGCCAGCGACTCGTCAGCAAAATCGGCGGCGGCCGTTTGCTGCTCACGGAGGTCATGGGCAGCAGTCTGCGCACGCGCGAAACGCTTCTTTATGGCGAGAGCGAAGGCCGCACTTTTCAGGAAATCATCGAAGCGGGCAGCACATTGGGCTGGCACAGCTTCGACCAAATGTTGCTAAAAGCTTACGAGGCCGACCTCATTACCGAAGAAACAGCCCTCACCTTCTGCACCCATAAACATAAAATGCGCCGTGACATCGATCTGCTGAAAAAACTCCGAGGAGGAACGTTTGAAATGCCGTCCGGTCTGCAAATGCAGGACGCTGTAGAAAACGCCAATGTCTTCGATCTCTTGAATAGCAAATGAAAACAGAGCCAGAATCATCTGACCCAGCGGCACCATCCGCGGACGATTTGACACAAGAGTTACGTCCCCAAGTCAACGCCATCGTCAAAATGGCCGAGCTGCTCAAGACGAAGGGCGGAAACGATGAAAACGTTCAGCAAATCCTCACTGCTGCGCGCGGATTGCTCGACGTTGTTAGTCGAGAAGCGGCTAAACCGTACGGCAACAGCGATCCGACCGAATCGGAATCACCCGAGCAATACGACGTGCTATACATTGAGGACGATCCGATCACGTTTGCGTCGGTTAAGCTTCTTCTTGGAACCAAGCGCGCTCTTAAAGTGTTGCGGGCGACAAACGGCCAAACCGGCTTCGCTCTCGCACAAACCCTTGCGCCAAGACTAATTCTGCTCGATCTCGACCTTCCGGACATACACGGGTCTGAAGTAATTCAGCATTTACAAAAAGATCCGGTCACCGCGGGCATTCCAGTCGTTGTCGTCAGCGGAGATGCGACACCAAGCCAGATCGAGCGGTTGCTTGTTCTCGGCGCGCGCAATTATCTAACTAAACCTCTCACGGCTCAACCGTTTCTCGCTGTCGTCGACCAAGTCCTTGAGGCAAAGGCAGTCGCGACGAGCTAGACGACACGGTACTTACGAGCCGAAGACTTCGAGAAACGCGAGTTCAAAGGCGAGTGCTTTTGAATGTTACGCCCAAGATTGTCCCGCAATGTTCAAGCCGCTGAATTCGCCGGCGCAGTGAAGCGTTCCGCACGGGCAGCGGTTTCTTTTCTTTGCTGTGGGCAAACCGCGCCGTGCCATTTTGTTGCGGTCGCGCAGAACATGCGACCACTACTCTGTCAACACATCCACGCCGCGAAGAGTGCCGACCTGATTAGCCTTTGCGACTGTCGCGTACTTGGAAAAGTTCGGCCACCGTCACGTGCAATGCGTCCGCGATTTTCAGGATACTGCCGACGGAGGGGTTGCGTTCTCCGCGCTCCAGATCCGAGACGTAAGTTCGGTGCAGTCCCGACCGGTGTGCGAGTTCTCCCTGTGAGATCCCGAGCCCGGATCGTTCGCGTTTAATTGCCAAACCAAGGCGAGTTCTTAAATCAATCGCCGACTGATTTTTCCGCGCCATTGCCTTTTCTTCTCCAGACTATGAGTGATAACGAATCAACCCACGTAGTTCCCATGCAGCACAGTTCCGCGACCGCACTGCTGCCGGCAATTAGGAGAAACCTTAGTTAGGTGTCAGGCAGTGACTTCTTTTCCGTTAGGCCTCGGCAGAGACCAATCCGGTCCGGATTGCGAATCTCACCAATCCCGGAACGTTGTCGATCTTCAGCCGACGCATTAGCTGCAATCGGTGCACTTCGACAGTCTTAACGCTTACACAAAGCAACTCGGCAATCTCTTTTGTATTCTGCCCTTCCGCGATCAGTTGCAAAACTTCGCGCTGCCGAAAGCTGAGCTGCTCCAGCTGACCGCTAGCGCTGCTAGCCTCGTTTTCGGCTCCAACGAAATCAGTTATCTCGACTCGCTTCCACACTCCCTTGCGCAGAGTGACCGCGAAATGGTGAATTCGAGCAGCGTCGAGAATTTGCTGAGCTCCGGTAAGCATGAGCGGGAAGCTGCAGGCCACGACAACTGGCTGACCCGTCAGCACCGAATGGACCTTTCGCTCGTAATTACAAAAACCGCTTTCGTGCAAACTGATGCGCAACCAGCCCGAGCTCCCATGCAACCGCAAGCCGCTAAACCCCCGCTTCAGCGCGCGATCAAGTTTTCTTTGATACCAAGTAAGTGCCGCCGCAGTATCGACGCGACCATTTTCTCGGAACAACTTCTGACGCGCCACTAGTTCAATGCGACCCTCTTTGACCAGCCGATCGAACCCAGGAAGCTTTTTGCGCAAGGCGGACCTTGCATCATTTAATGTCAGAAATTCGTGACTGCCGACGTAGGAGATGCAGACTTCGTTATTTTCCAGTCCCGCCTTGAAGTATGGGACGAGAATGTCGCGAAAATCTCTCCTCGTTTCGTAAAAAATGCAGAAGTGTGAGCCCCACGGCACGTCTCCCACCGCCGGAAGGCCTGTCTTGCGCAGCTCCTGGGATTGACCGTTGCCGCGACGCGGTCTTTCATGATTCCCAGCCTGAGCGGGCAACTCGGTTCTTTTTACCAGGCCCGGCCCAAGGAGCCGCGATGTCGACGTCGGGCTGGTTGTAGCGCTGCTCAAGGCGTCTTTCAATTTAATCATCGGCAAATATCTGATTCGTTTTCCGGAGCAATTTCGCTCTGGTTGCCTGAGCTTTCAATAAGTCACGATCGAGTAGTAAAGGCGCAGCTCTATAAGACTTTACGAGTTTTTTGAAGCGAAGTTTCAGATTTGAGAAAGACCCTTTCCACTATCCTGATACTGATACGGCTTTTTTTCAACAAGTTCTGGACAATCTTCTCGTCGGAGAAACGACCGGATTCAAATGTGGCCATTCAAAAGAACTAAATTAGCAGCGCCCGAAGAGTTCCCGGCCGTGATCGACGCAATCAGGGACAAGTTACGGATCAGTGGGTTCGGCGCTGAGGCAGATCAGCTCCACTACTTAGTACACGAAGGTGTGTGGACAACATCGAATGAGCTCTATGGCGAACTTTTTGTAGCGTTGAAAAGAATTCGACGAGAACGCCGCGATCTTCCACGTGATATCGCCGCGGAAATTCGTCGCGTGATGAAGAGCATCAACTCCATCTGTCGCTGGCGATGATCGTTGGACTGCAGCATCTTTCCTCCGATACCGGTTTAGACAAATGACTCAACGCGCAGACACATTGGGCTTACGGCCGCCCCCAAAGGAATTCTCCCCGGAGACGTTCTTCGCCGGTGTTGATTGGCATCAGAGATGGGAAGTGTTTCAAGGTGTGTTTACTCCAGGTCGCAATCCCGTCGATCGGTTGTGCGCGTATGCTCGGCTCCCAGCGGATCTGTCTGGAAAGAGGGTATTGGATGTAGGGGCGTGGAACGGTTGCTTCAGTTTTGAGTGTGAACGGCGCGGCGCGACTGAGGTGGTGGCTTACACCTAGAAAATCCCGATGAATCTGGCTTCAACCGGCTGAAGTCGCTTTTGAATTCAAGGGTTTCTTATATTGAGGGATCGGTCTATGCGCTCTCCCCGGAAAAGTTGGGATTCTTTGACGTGATTCTATTCTTCGGAGTGCTCTACCATTTGCGTTATCCATTACTCGCGATTGACCGTCTGCGGACCGTGAGTAGAGGCTCGGTCCTGGTTGAAACTCATGTAGTCGGCAATCGTTCTTTGCTCCGGAAGCCTTTCAATGTCGTCGCTCGATTCCTAAACCTGGCCTCATTCTTCAAAGCGACCCCGATCTGGCGACAGTACCGGGAATATGAATTGCACCCGCAAGACCAGAGCAATTGGTTTGGTCCGAACCCTCAGGCTGTGCTGGAATCCTTTCAATCAGCAGGCTTCGATATCGTCCACTTAAGGTCGTGGGGTGATCGCGCTGCTTTCAAAGCAGAGTTTACAAGCGAGATTCCTAGCCGACTGCGTTCCGGCAGCTATGAAGGCCAATTCGCAGAAAAACACTCAATTCCCGGACACATCTGGTAAGGCTCGGTCTTGTTAGGAAACTCCCCCGCGCGCGTGCTTCGTTCGGAGAAACTTTTGATTGACCGACGGGCTGATCACCGGCTGATCTAAGTCATGTTTAAACGCATTTTGAAATGGTTCTTTTCGATCGTTGCCATGGTCGTAATCGCGCTCGCGATTTTCTTGATCAATCTGATTTGGTTCCGGCCGTGGAGTCTGAATTTATTTTACGAAAAGGTCTTCGCCGAAGTCATTTTCAGTGAACCGGAATTGCTCTCGGCGCTCGGGCTGGTAGAGCAGTTCGGGATCACCAGCCAGAACGGAAAACTGAGCGACGAATCGCCGGCGCATCAGCAAATGGTGATCGACCGTTGGAAAAAAGATCTGACTCAACTCCACCAGTATCCGTTAGATCGACAATCGCCCTCGCAAAAACTTTCCACGCGTGTGCTCGACTGGTTTGTGAAGGACCAGGTCGATGGCGAAAAGTGGCAGTGGCACAATTATCCGGTCAATCAGCTGTTCGGCGTCCAAAACCAGTATCCCTCGTTCATGGCGAACACGCATCGGCTCTTCGATGCAAGAGATTGCGAGTATTACATTATGCGGCTCGACGGATTGCCGAAAAAGTTCGATCAAACGCTCGAGGGCTTGAAGGTCCGCGAGCAAAAACAAATCCTGCCGCCGCGTTTCGTGGTCGAAGAAGTGCTCAAGGAAATGACCGAGTACATCGCCAAGCCGGCCGCGGAAAATATTCTGGCGACATCATTCAAAACTCGCGCCGCCAAGATCGACAAGTTAAACGATCAACAACGCACGGATTTTCAAAAGCGCGTGGAAACGGAAATCACGAGCCAGGTTTATCCGGCTTACCAAAAATTGATCGCCTATTTTCAGGAGCTCCTGCCAAAAACAACCACCGACGATGGCGTTTGGAAATTACCCGATGGCGATGCGTTTTATGCGTATGCGCTTCATTCAAACACGACCACGAATATGCCGCCGAACGAAGTGCACGAGCTTGGGCTTCGCGAAGTGACGCGGATTGAGGCTGAGATGCGCGCACTGCTCGACGCCAACGCTTTCGCCGGCCAGCCGATTGGTGCGGCGATGGACAAACTCGGCAAAGATCCACGCTTTCTTTATCCCAACGACGACAAAGGCCGCGCCGATGCAATCGCCGAATACAAACGATTGATCAACAGCGCGGTCGCGGAGTCCAAGAAAAATCTGTTTCTGACCGCGCCAAAGGCGCAGATCGACATCCGCCCGGTTGAAAAATTCAAAGAAGCGACAGCACCGGGGGCGTATTATCAAGGCGGCGCGATGGATGGCACGCGTCCCGGAATTTTCTTCGCCAACCTGCGCGACATGAATGAGGTGCCGAAGTGGAGCATGCCGACGCTCGCTTACCACGAAGGCGTTCCGGGCCATCACTGGCAGATTTCAATCGCGCAGGAGCTCGAAGGCGTGCCGCAATTTCGCAAAGTGATTCCGTTCACCGCTTACGCCGAAGGCTGGGCGCTTTACTGCGAATGGCTGGCCAAACAGGCAGGCTGGTACGATAAGGATCCGTTCGGCGATCTCGGCCGCTTGCGCGATGAACTTTTCCGCGCGGTACGATTGGTCGTCGATACCGGAATTCATGCGAAACATTGGACTCGCGACCAAGCGATCACTTACATGCGCGATAAAACCGGGATGGGCGAAAAAGAGGTCAAGTCCGAGATCGAGCGATACATCGTCGCGCCCGGGCAGGCCTGCGCTTACAAAGTCGGAATGTTGAAGATCCAGGAACTACGATCGCGCGCGCAACAAGAACTCGGAAACAAGTTTGACCAGCGTGAGTTTCACGACGTGCTGTTGAAAAGCGGCTCGCTTCCGCTGGAGATTCTCGAGGAACAGGTCAACGATTATATTCAGAGGAAAAAGGCGTAATCGCGGATTACCGGATTAAACCTATGCGAAAATTTCTGATTGAATTGCTGGTCGTCAGCGTCGCGTTGTCGATCTTGTGGATCGTTGCCGGCCGGCAGATTTCAGAGTGGGTCGATCGATTTAGAACCGCGGAGCTTGAATCGAAATCCATTGAGTTAATTGCCTATCAAGGCAGCGGTGACGGTGGCACGCTGATAATCGGCGGGCCTCGATTCAGCTTGGCTCCACTCAATCCGCACGTTGGATCGACGAAGGACGATCAACTTGCCCTCGCCAACGCAGGAAACGTTTTCGCGTTCGGTCCGCTGCGTTGGCATGACAGCGAGATACTTGTTGCCGAGGTCCCAAAAACGCATGGCGCGCTCCTGATGAAGCGGCGGAGTTATGTTCCTTGGCTGAGCTTTGATAGCGGTGCGAAGCCGCATCTCAATCGAAGAAGTTATTACGAATTTAGTTCGAAGAAATCCGACGGCGCGAAATTGAAAATGATTTGGTCAGTAACCCCCGCGGACGACGCGACCAGTTTGATTCGAATTGATATCTCCAACGCCTCTCGATAAATCGTTGGCGATGAATTTCGGGCGAATTTGTTTCGCGTGCGCTGTAGCTGCCGCTGTCTCTAGCGGCAGTCTATTAATTTCCGCGACTTCGCAAACTGGTGCGAAGATCGACATCGCGCGTCAGCAAGTGCCGAGCTGGTCGAATATTTGAAGACGCTGTAGCCACGGCGCGGCGCCTGCACTGAGCGCAGTCGAATGTGTCGCCGTGTTTGCAAAAGACGCCTCGACAGAGCGAGGCGGCTACAGCAAAGATCGGCGCATGAAGAAATTCGGAATGATCTTGCTCGGGCTTTATCTAATAATCGATGGCTTGCTCGGATTTGGCGTGAACTTCGGACCGCTTGTCATGTTGCTTTACGTCGTGGCAATCGCGGGCGGAGTTCTTATCCTGCTTGGAGCGCTGAAAAGCTCCGGCTGAGCTCGCGAATTCGCGGAACATCGAGAACGCGCGTTGCAGTCGGTGGATTTTCGACCGCCCAGACGAGCGCGCTCAACATTTGATCGATGGTGACCAATCCAAGCCGCTGTGCAGATTCTTTAGTCGCCGGAATTTTTTCCAGCACCCAATAAATCGGCAGGATTGCGTAAGGCCAGCGATGCCCCGGCCCGAGCACATACCAAGGCCGGACAAAGGTCGCGTTGATGCCGCTTTCACGAATCATCGACTCACCCGCGCTGCGGACCGCGATAAATTCTTTCATCACCGGCGCCGGCTGAGCCACGCTCAGATAGATAAAATGGCGAACCCCGGCGTCCCGCGCGGCGTTGATCGCAACCTTGATCGAGACAAGATCGACATCGTGAAACTGTTTCGCTTTGGCCGGGCTCGGATGCGGCACGCCGATCAGATGAACAAACGTATCCGTCCGCCAAACATGCTCGGTATACGAATCCGTCCGCAGAGCATCGCCGATCACGCACTGCGTACCACTCGGCAATTTCGATTCCGCTCCCTTTCGCACTAACGGTTTCACTTCGTGGCCACGTTTGATTAAAAGCGGGATCAAACGTCGACCCATGTAACCGGTGCCGCCAGTCACGAAAACCGAATGCGCCATGGGAACTTCCTCGATGTTGCGTGCGCCAGCGTTTCTTGGTGAAATCGCGACATGCGACTGGGTATTCTCGCCTGCGTCTGCACGATGTCGATCTTATTGGTCGGTTGCGCGTCGTATTCGGCGTCGCGCGCGGAGAAACGCGCCGATGAAAGTGACGCACGAGCTGCTGCCTCGCGGTGGCTGCAACTTCTCGACGATGGCGATTATGCGGAAGCGTTCGAGTTCGAAGCGCAGGATTTTCGAATGTATCGCACGCAAAGCCAGTTCGTCCGCTTAATGCAGGCGCGGCGCGCGCCGTTCGGAAATGCGCTCTCGCGAAAATTTATCGGCGCGGCGCACGTGGAAAAATTCGTGGGCGCGCCGGAAGGCAATTACGAGAGCGTCCTTTTCAAAACCGCCTTTGAACACAAGAATCCAACCGCTGAGCGCGTTATCCTGATCAAACAGCCGATCGGCTGGCGCGTGATCGATTACCGAATCTATTGAGATTTGCGCATTCCACTTGCTGGTGGAATAACTTCCGCCGAATGAACCGCCTGATAATTATCGCGCTGGCGACCCTGTCGATCTTGTCGATCGCCGGCGCGCAGCAGCGCCGATGGTGGCAGCAACAGCCGCCGGTCCGCGCGGTTCCGCTTCGCGAAGCAACGCCGCCGACTGCGCCGACTCCAAAACCGACACCGAAAGTTTTCGTCGCGTTGCCGAATTACGACGAGGAGACAGCGACCCGCCTCCAGATCTTTTTGGACAACAGCGATTTCGGGCCGGGAAAGATCGACGGAAAAATGGGCGAGTTTTTTCGAAAGGCGCTCATTTCTTTCAAACACGCGCGCGCGTTGCGCGAGACCGGCGTGGTCGATCAATGGATGCTCGATCAAGTCCCGGTGACTTTCACCAGTTACACGATCAAAGGCGACGACCTCGCTTACGTCGGCAACTTGCCAACCGCGCACGAGGAACAGGCCAAGCTAAAGTTTCTTCCCTACACCTCGCTGCTTGAGTTCGTCGCGGAGCGCTTCCACTCGGCCGAAGCTTTCATTCAAAAGCTAAATCCCGGAATGGACTGGGAACATCTCGAACCGGGCGATGAGCTAAAAGTTCCGAACGTGCTCCCGTTCGAGATTGAAAAGATCACCGAGCAAAAAATTGCGCCGAACCCGAAATTCGCGTCGCGTAAAATTTACGTCGACACCACCGAGCGCTTGCTCGAGGTCTTCGACAACAACCAGCTGGTGTGCGTTTTCCCGATCACGCCCGGCTCGACTGCGTTGCCGGCGCCGATCGGGACCTGGAAAATAGTCGGCGCGGCGACCTGGCCGTGGTTCCGATACGACGAAGGGATGCTCAACTACGGCGTTCGCACCGAAAATTATTTTAATCTCCCGCCGGGGCCGAACAATCTCGTAGGCGTCGTTTGGATGGGACTCGACAAGCCGGGAATCGGAATGCACGGCACTAACAATCCAGAAACGATTGGTCGCGCCGCGAGCCACGGCTGCATTCGCCTGGCGAACTGGGACGCCGCGCGCGTCAAAGACCTCGTCAGCGTCGGCAACACCGTCATCATTTTTTAAGTTTTTTCGCGCGGAATCGCGGAGTGCAGCGTCTAGGCTTTAGATCGACATGATGGACGCCAATGAGCGCGAAGTTTACCGGGCCGCCATTCACGGCGATCGCGAGGCATTTGAAATGATCATCCGCACCCAGAGCCGACCCCTTTTCGCGATCGCCTACGGCATTCTGCAGAACCGCGAAGAAGCCGAAGACGCAGTGCAAGACACGCTGGTCAAAGCATGGAAATCGCACTGGCGCGTGCGCGACCCGGAAAAATTCCCGGCCTGGCTTTGCATGATCGCGCGCCATCGCGCTCGCGATGTTTTTCGAAAGCGGCGGCCGGTTTCAATTTCAGAAATCCCTGAAACAGTCGAATCCGAGCCAACCGACACAACCATCATAGATCGACAACTACATTCCGCGCTGGCGTCGCTTCCTGAAATTCACCGCGCCGCGATCTCGCTGCGTTATTTCGAAGAGATTGATTACGCGACGATCGAGAACCGGCTCGGCCTGAGCAACGGCTCGCTTCGCGGAATTCTCGGTCGCGCCCTCGCCACCATGCGGAAACAACTCAAACCGGCTCTCGCCTCCGAACAGCCATGACCATTCACGACGAAATCGACAATTACCTCGCAGCCGACCTGCACAACGAGCTTTCGGAAGATGAGCAGAACGCTTTGCACAGCCATCTCGTCGAGTGCGCCGACTGCCGAAAAATTCACCAGGAAACAAAAATCATGAACAAAGTCCTCGAAGAAAAATTCACCAACGAAAAGCCGGATTCCGCGTTCGAACAACGGTTGCTCGCCGGTTTTCGAAACCGGATTTCTAATCGTCCCGGTACGATTGCAAAGTTCATTGTCGATCTTATGCGCTTGCGAGCGACGCAAATTGCCGCCGTCGCCGCAGTCTTGCTGGCGCTGGTGCAAGTTGGTCGACTGATTACCGGCGAAGGTCCGCGGTCACTCCGGAATCGTGAATACGATGTTCGGGAAGAGTTCGCTCAGCGATCTGCGTCTATATCTCATGGACGCAATGCGAGTGACCCGAAAGCGAAGAAGACCGAGCAAGAAGGCGGCGCTAACTTCGCCGATACGTATCGCAAGGACGACATCACGCGACTCGGGGTGCGCACGCCGACGGACCTAATACTGAAAGTGCCAGCATCAGCCGGCGCTGGCCGATCACAGTACGCAACCAAGAACGCGGCAACAGCACCGGCGCAGGAAAAAGGAGAATCAACGCCGGAGAATGATGACGAGAAAATGGTGGCTGCAGCACCGCCTGAACCGCAAACGGAAGCGTCGCCTGCAGCCGCAGCTGTGTTGGGAAATCGAAAATTGATTCGGAACGCGACTGTTGAACTGGAGATCGTCAGTTTCGATCAAGCGGTGCAAAAGATCACGGCGTTCGCGAGTGAAGAGAAAGGGTACATCGCGACGACAAGCTCAGAGAAGCAGGAGAACGGAAAACTAAAGGGCGAAATCGTCGTCAAAGTCCTTCCCGAAAATTTGGATCGTTTTCTGCAAAAGATTCGTGGGCTTGGCGAACTGAAGAACCAGACGCTCGGGACGGACGACATCACCAAGAGTTATTTCGACACCGAAGCGCGATTGAAAAATGCGCGGATGATGGAGTCGCGCTTGATCGACATGTTGAAGAAGAAAAGCGACGACATCAACGATTTGCTCCAGGTCGAGAAAGAGCTTGGTCGCGTGCGGGAACAGATCGAGCAGATGCAAGGCGAGCTCAAGTTCTGGGATTCGCAGGTCCAGTTCGCGACGGTGACGATTTCACTCGCAGAAAAAGATCTCGAGGCAGCGGCGAAGTATTTGTTAAAGGAACGCGCCCAGCTCGCGCTCTACACGCCCGAAGTCGAGAAAGTTTACAACGATCTGAAAGGGCTCGCGTCGCCGAAGGTTCAAATTACTAACGCGCAACTCGATCGCGACAATACCGGCCGCGTTTCCGCCAAGGTCAGCATGTTGATCGCGCCCGAAGAAAGTGAAGGTGTCATCGCAAAGGCGAAAGCAATGGGACGCGTCGAGAATTTCCAAGTGCAGACGGAGCGAGTCGCGCAAGGCGGCGAAGAAATGTCGGAGAACGCCACGACGAAGCGCGACAAGGTGGAATTGAACATCACGATCTCCCGCGACGAACAGGAGCAAGCCTTTCAGGAAACCAGTCTGCGAATTCGGACGTCGTCGGTGGACGAAAAGGCGAAAAAGCTTCGCGACCTCGCAGAAAAACAAAACGGTCGGGTACGTAATTCCTCTTTCAGCCGCGATCCCGATGGTCGCGAGTACGCGAATGTTTCCTTGCGTGTTCCGATGAAGAACTACAACGCGCTCATGCAATCGCTCGATTCGCTGGGCAAAGTTGAAAACGTCAGCGTGCAGCGGCAGGACCGCAGCGGCGGACAAATCGATGAAGCAAACGCGCCGGCCGATTTGTCGATCCAGGTCTACAGTCAGGGCAACATCGTTTCGTCCGACACCGGGCTGATCGCGACGCTGCGACGCACGATTGCGCAAAGCGCGGGCGCGATCATGTGGAGCTTGCGAATGATCGGCGTGGCGATTGCGTTCCTGGCGCCGTGGATCGCTGCGATCGTTGGGGGAATTTGGATCCTGCGACGAATTCGCAATCGACGGTCATAGACCGCCGCTACAGAACCACCTTGCCGGGTTGTGAAACGAATCGTATTTTATCGATCAGGAGGATGTCGATGAAATCGCAAAGCGGGATCAGCCTGAACAACGCGGCCGTTGCCGCAACGCCGAAGCATCTTTTGCAATTCGCGGTCGACCAACGTTACGACGATTACACATCCGTCGATCACGCGGTCTGGCGATTCATAATGCGGCAGAACGTTTTTTTCCTCCGCGAGTACGCCCACAAAGTCTATTTCCAGGGACTCCTCGACACTGGAATTTCGTTCGATCGGATTCCGCGGATCCAGGAGATGAACGACATTCTGGCAAAGATCGGCTGGGGCGCGGTCGCAGTTGACGGATTTATTCCGCCGTCGGCTTTCATGGAATTTCAAGCTTACAAAGTGTTGGTGATCGCGTGCGACATGCGCCAGATCCACCACATCGAATACACACCGGCGCCCGACATCGTGCACGAAGCCGCCGGCCACGCGCCGATTATTGTCGATCGCGAATACTCGAGATACCTCCAGCGTTTCGGCGAAGTCGGCGCCAGAGCGATGCAATCGAAAAAAGATTTCGAGCTCTATCAAGCGATCCGACACTTGTCGATCTTGAAGGAACAGCCGAACAGCGATCCAAAGGAAGTCGACGAAGCAACGAAGCTGGTGGAAACCCGTCAAAAGAATCTTGGCGAACCGTCGGAGATGGCGCTGCTCTCCCGTTTGCATTGGTGGACAGTGGAATACGGACTCATTGGCACGATGGAGAATCCGAAAATCTACGGCGCCGGCTTGCTCTCATCGATTGGCGAATCGGTCTCCTGTCTCGAGCCGCACGTGAAGAAGATCCCCTACTCTATCGACGCGATGAACCAGCCATTCGACATCACGACGAAGCAACCGCAACTCTTCGTCTGTCGTGATTTCGAGCATTTGAAAAACGTTCTCGAAGAATTTGCCAGCAAGATGGCTTATCAAGTCGGCGGGTTGGAGGGCATCAACAAAGCGATCGAGTGCAACAACGTCGCCACTTGCCAATATTCATCCGGACTCCAAGTCACCGGGGTTTTCGACGAAGTGATTGTCGATCAAAACAATAATGCCAGTCCGCCTCGGACGCCGATTTATTTGCACGCCAAAGGTCCGTGTGGTCTCGCTTTCAAAGAAAACGAGCTCCAAGGCCACGGCCGCGATTATCACAAAGACGGTTTTGGATCGCCGATTGGAAATTGGAAACCAATCGACCTGAAGGAAGGCAAGAAGACAAAATTGCAATTCGAAAGCGGCGTCACCGTGGAAGGAAAGATCGACAAGTTGCTGGAGCGAGACGGCAAACTGCTGCTCATCACGTTTTCAAATTGCACCGCGAAATATGGGGATCGTGTTTTGTTCGATCCGAGCTGGGGCAATTACGACATGGCGGTGGGCGATCGAATCATTTCCGTGTTCAACGGCGCCGCCGACAAAGATGCTTACAATCAAGTCGCGCTCGTGCCGAAAGAGCGCACGATCAAAGTGCCGTCAGACGCAAAGCGAAAGAAACTGGAAAGCCTCTACGCCCAAGTGCGGCAGATTCGCGAAACGAAAAAAGGTTACGAGCGTCTCGGTGAAATTTGGGAAACGCAGCAAGCCGAGCATCCGGGTGACTGGCTATTGTCGATGGAGATTTTCGAAATTCTCGACACCACCAACCAGCAACCGGAACTAAAAGCGAAAATCGAGAAGTTCCTGAACGAGAAAAAAGCGCAGACGAAAGATCTGACGACATTGATCGGCTGGGGCTTCCGCCTGGTCGAGTATCACAAGAAACCGGAATATCAGGCCGCGCTCGCCGCATCGCGGAAATAAGGCCGAATCCTACAGCAGAAAAAATTGACAGACTTGGCCCGGCTAGCTAAAAGCTGCGGTGCAAATTCCATCTATGTTCCCCCGATTACTGGTCGCGATCGTTCTCATTGTAGTTTTTGGCTTTTCTCAAGCGCACGCTCAAACCCAGCAGCCACAAAAATATGAGCCTGCCGGATTAAACGCCCCACCGCCTCAGCCGGATCTGTTCGATGTGTCTGTGGGCTTCAACTACATCTATCTGGATAACCAGTTTCCAGAGACGAAGAACCTGTACGGAGTCGAAGCCTCTGCGTTCATAAATATCACGTCCTGGCTGGCGGCTGGCGGCGATTTCATGGCGAATTTTGGCGAGCACTCGGTCCAGCCCCGCTTTTTCTTCGGCAATGTCGATGTTGACAGTCGTCGATATATTTACGTTTTTGGGCCACGATTCACCGTATGGCA
>Ga0137396_10000334_pt1 | contig 21305 bp, 24 predicted proteins | sample czc16metaG_FD_108284 | JGI IMG/M metagenome (GOLD analysis project Ga0137396, IMG submission 108284) | Vadose zone soil microbial communities from Angelo Coast Range Reserve, California, USA - czcobulk3.16 metaG | ecosystem: Environmental > Terrestrial > Soil > Vadose zone | place: USA...
GCTAACTTCGGCCGAAAAAATTCCCGGGCCTTGTCGTAGGTGGTAATCCCCCGGTTAATCAACACCGTCGCGAGGATTTCCGATATGTTGATGTCCTTCGCGAGCTTTTCGGTGACGTCGGTGTCGGGGGATGCTGCGACGGTCCAGCGATATTCTCGTTTCATAGTCAATTCGATGCCGTTGCCAGATGCCGGAGGGCCGCGCAGGCCGCGGGGGACGAACGCGACCCTGCGCTTTTGAATAAAAACCGCGCGTCTGTAAGCCGAATTCTGTATCCGTCCCCGGTCAAGGGGCCGGACTGCAATCATTTATCTTGTTCCGTTCTTGCAAACGGAAGCTAGCGACCTACCCGTCCTGTTTTCTTTCCCGCCAGAGGCGGTGCGGAAATGAGCGGACGACTCGTCGCTCAACGCTCCATCGTGTGATGGATCGCCGGGCGTACAGGACATACATGGTCTTGCTCCGAGCAGGGTTTGTCGATCCACGGCATTACTGCCGGGGCGGTGAGCTCTTACCTTTCCGCTGCGCTCCGAAGATCGCAGCGAAATTCCGGTGAGTATTGGGACCTTCATCGGAACGCCATTTCACCCTTATTCCGCTCAATATATTTCTATAGAGCGCGGAACGGTATCTTTTCTGTGACACTATCCGTTACCGACGGCTTTCGCCGTCAGCACCCCCGCTTTCGCAGGGTGCTCTGTCCTGTGGAGTTCGGACTTTCCTTCCCGTCGCGCCGAAGCGGGACGGGACGATTGCACGACGCGCAGTTTCTTCTTGTTCCCTCCTGGTCTGTATGTCTTCAATGTCAGTGAATTACACTTTGAGCTTTCGCCTGCCGTCAATGCCGGCATTCGCGAGCAGATCTGCATCGCCGTTTTTTCCCCTCTCGACGTGGACGACTTCAACTGCGAAAGGGGCGGATTTGATCAACCGGGTTGCTTCCGTGTGATAGCGCTGCAGGTTTTTATCTTTGACGCGATATTCCCCCTGCAGCTGCCTGACCATCAACTCGCTGTCGGAACGGACGATCAGCTTGCTGCACCCGAGTTGTAGAGCTTTTTTCAGGCAAGCGAGGAGGGCCTGGTATTCTGCCGCGTTGTTCGTTGTTCTCCCGATGTAACCCGAGCCCGAGTATACCACCGTTCCCCGCTCGTCTCTGAGAATAATTCCGATTCCGCTTTCACCCGGATTACCGCGCGAAGCCCCGTCGGTATTCGCGTACAGGGTCATGTGGGGCTCAGGCTCATCTCGACGATATGGTCGGAGACGAGGATGCGCCCGCAGTGTTCACACTGGTAGAGTTTTAAGTTTTGCCGAATTTCAAGAATTTTCTGGGGCGGAACCCGGTTAAAGCAGCCGCCGCACGCCCCGCGCTTTACCGGCACGACGGCTGTGCCTCCCTTTGCCTTTCGGATCCGTTCGTACCGTTCCAGATCCTCGGGATCAACGCGCACCACAAGCTTCTCGCGCTCATGCTTCAGTTTCAGCTCTTCCTTCTCGTGCTCCTTGTTGACTTCGCGCAGCTCCTTCTGTTTTCCCTCGAGCTCTGCGCTCAGTTCCTCGAGTTGAGGCATTGTCGTTTCGATATCACCCTTCAGCTGCTGCATCCTTCCCTCCAGCATCTCCATCTCTTTCTCGAGTTTGAGGGATTTTGCTTCCGCCGCCTCGATTTCTTTGGTAAGCGCGTCGTACTGTTTGTTCGACTTGACGTGTAGCTGCTGACCTTTATACTTATCGATTTTTTCTCCGCATTCGAGGATCCCGACGTCCGCGTCGTCGCGATCGATCTTCGCCTGCTTCAGCGCGTCATTCAAGCCCTTTAGTTTCGATTTCAGCTCGCTCACCCTGCCTTGCAATTCTTCGACGATCGACGGCAGGTCGCCCTTCAGATCCTGCACCTCCTGCAATTGCGTGTCGACCTGCTGGAGAGCATACAAATACTTTAACTCTTTCTCCACTGTTCTTTCCTTCATGAAATGTAATACTGGACGAAGTTCTTCATACGATTTGATGGGAATACTTTCACTCGCTCCCTGCGCCGGGCAAGCTGGCCTTTTATATACCCGACGAGGTGCGGCACAATCGGCTGCTCTGTTTCAAAGTGGCCGGTATCGATCAGCGCGACCCGGCCGTCGCTTTCCTGGAAGACATGATACGACACATCGGCTGTCACGAAGGCGTCCGCGCCCTGTCGTATGGCCTCCTGGAGATAACCCGATCCACTGCCGCCGCAGGCGGCGACGCGTTTTATCTTGCCTCGTAAGTTTCCCCTGAACCGCAGCCCGGGTACACGCAGGGTTCGGGTGAGATGCTCGAGGAACTTCGACAGCAGCATTTCCCCCGGCAACTCGCCAATCGCACCCGAGCCGTGCGAAGCGCTGGGATTCGAAAGGTCATACACGTCGTAGGCGACTTCATCGTAGGGATGGCTTCGCCTCATCGCGTGGACTACCGCATCCAGCTTCCATGAAGGCACAACCATCTCGAGACGGACTTCTTCGACCTTTTCCAGCCGTCCCTTTTTTCCTATAAACGGTTTCGCGCCCCGTAGCGGCCTGAACGTCCCCGTTCCCGGGGTCCGGAATGAACAGTGGTCGTATTGGCCGATCCTGCCGGCTCCGGCATCCGCCATCGCCGCCGTGACTGATTCAACGTGATCTGCAGGGACGAACACGACGACCTTTTTCAGGACGAACTGGTCCTTCTGTAGAAAGTCGAGGTTGCGGAGGCCCAACCGCCCGGCCAGCGCGAAGCTGACTCCGCCCTCCGCAAAATCGAGGTTCGTATGGGCCGCATACAGCGATATTCTATTCCTAGCCAGCTCGTGAATCAGACGCCCGACCCGGTCCTCGCCGCAGACCGACTTTACCGGATGGAAGAGCAACGGATGATGGCTGATAATCAAATCGATTTTTTTTTCACGGGCTTCTCTGACCACCTCGTCGGTAACATCGAGTGACACAAGTATTTTTTGAACCCGCCGGAGCATCGATCCCACCTGGAGGCCGACGTTGTCGCGCTCCCAGGCAATTTCTTTCGGTGCCCATGCTTCGAGTATTTCGTGAACATCGCGGACGATCATCCGGCCAGGGGCTTACAGCAAAAAAAATGTCCCGTTTTTCGGCGGGACAATCACGGCAGCGTTTTCAGAATCTGTCGTCATTTCTGCGATCTCAGTGACCGGGAAATTTCAAGTATTTTCTGCGGCCTACCGACCTCATCGCAGGGGACCGGGGCGGGATGTATCGTAAACCGACATTCATTACGCTTTATAATATAGTCATTCCCGGGCAAATAATCAAGCGAAAGCGGGTGGGGGCACAGGGTGCGCACGGCGTTATAATACGCCGGGCGACCCGACACCGGTCTCTTCCTGGTTTTCCTGATTGAGATCCCGAAGTCTGATGATTTGTTTTTCGAGGAGGGAGATATTCGAGTTGAGTTCTGCCAGCAGTCTCTTTTCAGGAGCCTCAATGTTCTGCCGCGCGAGGATGTCGACGCTGATCTTGATGGCCGCAAGAGGGTTGTTGAATTCGTGACACATCGTGACTACAAGCTCACGGATCGCTTCTGTTCTCTTCTGTGAGATCAACTTTTCCCGCTCCGCAGCGTGGATTCGTTTCTTGATTTTCGTCCGTTCGAGCACGGTGGCGATCGTGCGGGGGAGCATCGTATCCACTGCCTCTTCCCTGACGAGATACTCTTCCACGCCGAATTTCATCGCCTCGATGGCTACGCGGAAGTCTCTGCCGGATGTCAATAAGATGATGGGAACAGAATTCGGGCCTTCCGAGATGCGCCGCGTGATTTCGAGGCCGTTCCCATTGGGCATGTCGTAATTCATCAGGACGATGTCGATCGGAGGCGCCGCTCCCAGCCGGGAAATGGCATCATCGCCGTTGGGTGCCACGTCAACGTTGAACTTGCTTCCCTGAAAAGCCTGAAGATGGTGCTTGACAACGCCCGCATAGTCGGCGTCGCTATCAACGATCAAGACTGTTATGGTATTCTTCTCCATTCGGGACCGGCGGTGAATCAGTATACTGTTTCCCGGCTACAATTGCAATCCGGGCGGGCGGACCATCCGGGGCCAACCCCGTAGAATCAGACTCATTCTCCCCTTTTCAATTGACTTTGAAGGCCTAATTGATTAAATTGAAACGCTTTGTGGCCATCGATGGAACCAGCGACTGAGAAGAAGTGATTTCGACAATCAAAAAGCGGATTCCTGACTTGATGAGCAGGATCAATTCGAGCGACGGGCTTCTCGTGGCCCTCGGCATCAGCGCGATCGTCATTGGAATTCTGGTTGACCTGTTTTTCATCCGGCTCCTGTGCTTGTTCGTTGTGATCGGAACTGCAATTCTCCTCTACGCGCTCATGCGTGTGCGGCAAATGAATCTGCATTCTGAAGGCGGAGGCGCGAATTCACCATTTCATTCACAATTTGCGAGTGAAGGAATGAAGAAACTCGTTTTCGACGATTTGCAACCGCAGTCAGGGGAGAAATATCTCATTCGTGAGATCGAAGAGGAGAGCGCCAGCCCGGAACCGGTCCCATCTGAGGAAACCGTGCCCAGCGGCCCTTCCGGCGTGACGCCGTATCAGGGCTTTGCAGCTCACAAACACGAGATTCTTCCGGTTGCGCGAGAGTTTCAGATTTCGGACTTCTTCGATATCGATTCCGATATCTACCGCGGGGATCCCGAGCCGAGAACTGAATTCAATTTTCTCCTTCATAAGGTCCTCACGGTTATTAAAGAAGTGCTTTTCGCGCACTCTGTGGTGTTCCTCTGGGCGAACCGGGAAAAAGGACAGATGGTGATCGAGGCACGGGTGAGCGACGGATCTAATTTTATCACCTCGCGGCGGTTCGTGATGGGACACGACCTCGCGAGCAAGGTGGCGGAGAGCGGCAAGCCCGAGCTTGTCACCGAAGTCAACCCGCGTTCGGAACTCGAGATGCTGCCGTATTACGACACGCCCGACTCGATCAAATCGTTTGTCGGCGTGCCCGTGTACTTCTCCCGCAGGATGAAGGAGCACGCAATCGAGCGGCCCGTTGGCGTAATCGCCGTGGACAGCAAGGCCGCCGACGAGTTCGGAGAGGAGACGCTTTCGCTTCTGGGGCAGTTCACGAAGCTGGTTTCCGCGCTGATCAAGAGCTATACGGACAAATACGATTTATTGCTGGATTCCGAGTTGCTCCGGTCGATCCGGCGGATGCAGGAGCGTATTCGAAAAAGTTTTTCACTCAGCGTGATCCTGCAGTCGCTCGCCGATGAGACTTCCAAGCTGATCAACTGGGACTGCCTCTCCGTGGTCCTCTATGATGAACGGAAGCATGCCTGGCTCGCAAAGAAGGTGACGAATCGGTCGCTCGAGAGCTACATCGTCCTTGAGCAGGCGATTGATTTTCCCGAAAGCATTGTCGGTCAAACCATCAGGCAGAACACCCATGCGTTGGTCGACGATCTTGAGGGGTCGCACTCGCCGAGGTATTTTGCCGGTGAGAAGGCAGAGCGTGCCGGCTCATTTATTTCGGTCCCGATCAGCTCGGTGAACAAATGTTATGGTGCGCTCAACGTCGAGAGCAGAGACAAGTACAATTTTTCCAGACAGGACGTCGAAATGCTCTACCGGCTTGCCGAGAACGCGGCTTCGGCGCTCGAAATCCTGTATCTGAAGGAAGTCATCAACGAGTACGTGATCGTCGACCCGTTGACCGGAGTCTATTCAAGAAAGTACTTCTTGCAGCGCCTCGACGAGGAGCTGCAGCGGGCCGACGATAGCGGCATCGAACTCTCATTCCTCCTTATCTCGATCGACAAGTCCAGTGAAATCGGCGATCGATTCGACCTTGAAGGCCTGGATCGGATCGTCTCTTCGCTTGCCAAGGCCATCCGCGCGAGCATCCGGCCGTACGATCTCGCGGGCCGGTACGACAGCGACTGTTTCGGCGTTATTCTGAATAACACTGCGGCGAGTGAGGCGTACCTGTGGGCTGAGAAAATCCGGAAAAACGTCGCGGGTCAGGTGATCAATCTGGAAGGAACTAGTTTTTCGATTACGGTCAGCATCGGGGTGTGCGGCGCCCTCGAATCGATGAGGAAAGAAGAGCTGCTCGGTGATGCCGCGGCCGTTCTTCATAAGGCGACTGGATCGGGCGGCAATGCGGTGCGGGTGTTTTAGTCGAACGAAAAAGTAATCAGGAAGGAACAACATGGCAAAGCAACAGACCTTTCAAGATAAAGTCACGAAGGCAGCCGCTCAGGCGGGCAAGAAATGCCCCAAGTGCGGTGCGATCCGAATGCCGATCCTCTACGTCAAGTCAGAACCTTCGAAGCACGGCAGCGTACGCTTCAGCAACCGGCGGATTCAGGTGTGCAAGTGCAATGAAAAAGAGGTGTATGCCTGAACTCCGGCTCCGCCAATGGCATGGAGTGGAGCCGGCGATCCGCGGATGAACAGAACGATGTTGCCCTTCCCGCTGATTTCTATTGTGTTGATGATTTCCTTTTGAAACTTGAAACGCACCCTCGCGGGCATTCCCCCCCGGGGTTCTCCGGAGCCCACTCAGAGAGACCTCGGGCGACGGCCGGGCCGGGCAACCGAATCAAGCGTCGAACCGTATACACAATCATAGGGGATTTGTAAGATGTTTCTGGGGAAAGTAGTCGGAACTGTTTGGGCGACTCGGAAGGACGAGGAACTGGTTGGATTGAAATTCCAGATCGTCAAACACATCGGCCTGGATTATAAGCTGAAAGACACGTTCGTCGTCGCGGTCGACACCGTGCAAGCCGGAGCAGGCGATGTGGTGCTTGTGTGCAGCGGAAGTTCCGCCCGGCAGACAGCCCAGACCAAGAATAAACCGGTCGATGCCGTCATCATGGCGGTCGTCGACAAACTGGATATTGCGGACTGACGGACGCCGGTGCCGGCAGTCAGACCGATCACACATTTAACCGGCGTCGGGCCGGCATAGGAAATCACTGATGTACTTCGCTAAAGTGATAGGAACGGTCTGGGCGACCCGGAAGGATGAGAACCTGGTCAGCTTCAAGCTTCAATTTATTCAGCCGCTCAATGCCGACCTTAAGAATGTGGGTGATCCGATCGTGGCAGTCGACACGGTCGGCGCAGGTCCCGGAGAAACGGTTTTCTACATCACGGCGCGCGAAGCGACGATACCCCTGCCTGTCGAGATGGCTCCCGTTGACGCCAGTATTATCGGCATTGTCGACCGTGTGGATATCGATAGGGAAGGGCGTTGATTGCCGCGAGGGGCGCCCGGTACGGGAAATCTTCTGGCGGCTTGCGGCGTTATATGAGTAGGTGGGACAGTTTTTCTGAAAATGGTGCATGGCGAAGGTAAATAAGCAATATACAAATAGAGAAAGCCAGTCTCTCGATAAGTACCTGCAGGAGATCGGCAAGGTTGAACTGCTCGACCCGGAAGAAGAGATCGATCTTGCGCGGCGAATCAAGAAGGGGGACCAGAAGGCACTGGAGAAACTGACGAAGGCGAATCTTCGCTTTGTCGTCAGTGTCGCCAAACAATACCAGAACCAGGGCCTCTCGCTCGGCGATTTGATCAACGAAGGGAATCTTGGATTGATCAAAGCCGCCAAGCGCTTCGATGAGACGCGCGGCTTCAAGTTCATTTCCTACGCCGTATGGTGGATCCGCCAGTCAATTCTGCAGGCGCTTGCGGAGCAGTCGCGCATCGTCCGCCTTCCGCTCAACCGCGTCGGAGCGCTGAACAAGATCGGCAAGGCGTTCAGCACGCTCGAGCAGGAATTTGAACGGGAGCCGAGTGCGAGCGAATTGGCCGAAGAGCTCGACATGTCTCTCTTCGAGGTTGCCGATACACTGAAGATTTCGGGGCGCCATCTCTCGATGGACGCCCCGTTCGCGCAGGGCGAGGACAACCGGCTTCTCGACGTCATCCAGGACGAGAGGACCCCGCTCCCCGATCATTCACTCATAAAGGAGTCGCTCAGCAAGGAAGTCGAGCGGGCGCTCGGAACGCTGACTGAACGTGAAGCCGAAGTGATTCGCCTTTACTTCGGTCTCGGCCGGGAGCATTCGCTCACGCTGGAAGAGATCGGCGAGAAGTTTCAACTCACACGCGAAAGGGTGCGCCAGATCAAAGAGAAGGCGATCCGGCGCCTCCGCCATGCCTCACGAAGCAAGCAGCTTCGGGCTTATCTCGGATAAAAATAGGCGTATTCCGGGAACCGAGACGTTTCCGGCAAATTTGCCTCCCCCGATGCCTCATTCATGAATCGATTTGATCGTCGATTCGTTGCCTCGCGTGAAAATCGATTCCAAATTGTCTGTTGTTTTTCGTCCCTCGGATTTTTATATTGAATTTGGGCGATTTGAGAAGCTATGTCCGTCCTTCCTATTCATACCTACGGCAGTGCGGTCCTCCGGAAGAAGGCGCAGCCAGTCAGGCAGCTGACGAATGAAACTGTGAAGCTCATCATGGACATGTTCGAGACGATGCGTAACGCCGACGGAATCGGTCTCGCCGCGAACCAGATTGGAGTTCTTCGCCGGGTCATCGTCATCGACCTATCGGATATGGAGGAGACAAAGGGCTTGAAGCCGATCGTGCTCATCAATCCGGCTGTCGTCTCCGAGGAAGGATCCTGGACAATGGAAGAAGGATGCTTGAGCATCCCCGAGGTCCGGGACGATGTCGAGCGGAGCGAAAAAGTCAAGTTCGGATTTAAAAACGCCGATTTTCAGGATGTCAGTTTGGAGGCAAGCGGCCTTTTGGCCAGAGTCATTCTTCATGAAATCGATCACCTGAACGGAATTCTCTTTCTTGATCACCTCTCCTCTGCGGAAAAAAAGCTGCACGCTCCCCGTCTGCGGATGATTCAAAAAGGGGATTTCGAAGTTTCCTACCCCGTTGCCACCGCGGCAGAAGTCGCGGCTTAGCACCCGGTGCTCCGTAATCCTGCAGGATGCATGCGGATTGTCTTCATGGGAACACCGGAATTTGCTCTTCCCAGTCTCAAAATTCTCCTGGAACATGAGTACCCGATAGCGGCAGTCGTCACCGCTCCAGATAAACCCGCCGGGCGGGGACTGCAGGTTTCGGGCTCACCCGTGAAAACGTTCGCCCAGGAGAGGAAGCTCGACATTCTCCAGCCCGAAAAGCTGAAAGAGGAGTCATTTATGGCGAGCCTCCGCTCACTGGAGCCCGACCTTTTCGTCGTCGTGGCATTCCGGATCCTGCCTGCAGAGGTGTTCAAGATTGCAAAGCTGGGCGCCTTCAATCTTCACGCATCTCTTCTTCCAAAGTACCGGGGCGCCGCACCGATCAACTGGGCCATCATCAAGGGGGAGCGCGAAACGGGAGTCACGTCCTTTTTTCTTCAAGAGACTGTCGACACCGGTACGATCATCCTGCAGGCGAGAGTGCCGATCGGGGAGAATGAAACAGCGGGTGAGCTACATGACCGGCTCGCAGAAGTCGGCGCGGAGGTCGTCCTGCACTCCGTACGCCTCATCGAGTCGGGGAAAGCCGTGCCGAAGCCGCAAGACGACTCTTTGGCAACCCCCGCGCCGAAAATTCTTAAGGATCATACTAAAATCGATTGGTCAAAGCGAGCGATTGAGGTTCACAACCTCGTGCGAGGGCTCTCCCCAAAGCCCTGTGCAATCGCCTACCACAACCAGACGCTCCTGAAAATTTACCGGACGGTCGTCGCCAAGGTTAACGGGGCCGGCGCGCCCGGTGAGATTCTCAATGCCGGAGATCTCCTCCGTGTATCAACAGGGGATGGAGTGGTTGAGATAACAGAGATACAGCAGGAAGGCAAGCGAAAGATGGCGGCGGGCGAGTTCCTCCGCGGCTATCGTCTCCCGGTGGGTGACAAGCTCCAATGACGGCCTCGTCAAAGCGGATGACGCTTGTGGGCGAGATCGCCCGCGTGTTTATAATGGCGGGATTGCTCGCCGGTGTCTATAATGTGTTCTCGACCAAAAGCATTCCGTTGATCCGGACGGCGGCACACAACGTTGCCGTTTCCGATTCGGAGCTCTTCGCCCGAGGCCCGGCCGACTCGGGCCGGATTAGGGTGATCGCTCCTCTGCATGACAGGGCGCTCGCGAGAGCAGATTCTGCGGCGATCGATTCGCCCAGGGCTGAGCAAGTTTACCGCATCATCAGTCTTGCGCAACTCAATCAGCTTCTACGGGACGGCCACGTCTTTCTGGCAGATGCGCGCGACTCGGCCGCCTACCGGAAGGGGCACATCACGGGAGCCCGAAACATTTTCGGCCTCGATGCCGACGAGCATTTTGCAGAATTAGCTCCGATGCCGCGCGATACGCTCGTGGTCATTTATTGCAACAATCCCGAATGCCACCTGGGCCGCATGCTGGCGGAGTTCATGAGTGCAATCGGTTTCAAGAGACTGTACCTGTACGACGAGGGATGGGACGGTTGGGTGAAAGCAAGGATGGCCGTTGACTCCGCATCGCCGGGACGATTGTAAAGGCCGTGAAAAAACTTCTCGAAAATAGATTTGTGCTCCTTCTTGCCCGGCTGATCCTCGGCGTGATATTCATTGTGGCGAGTGTCGACAAAATCGCATCCCCCGAAGCGTTCTCGGTGTCGGTCGACGCCTATCGCCTTCTTCCGTTTCCGACGGTTAACATTTTTGCGTTGTTGGTCCCGTGGTTGGAGCTTCTCTGCGGTGTTTTTTTACTTGCGGGATACATGGTTCGAGGGAGTTCGCTCATCGTAACCATTCTCCTGTGCCTGTTCACATTTGCGATCCTTTCCGCCATGGCCCGCCAGTTGAACATCGATTGCGGTTGTTTTGGAGGGGCATATCGGACGCCGGTGAGCTGGACACGCGCCGGTGAAGACCTGGGACTCCTGGTTCTTGCACTATACGTCTATATCTTCTCTTCACGCGAACCTGCGCAAAATGCACCGGCGACGGCAGACGGCGCGACCGGGTCTCATTCATAATTGCCCCCGCGAGCATTGCATAATGCGGAGAATAATTCTATATTGGGCAAGACTGTGGATTCCGGATTAATTCACTGCCCCTCACACTGAAATAGCAGCCGTTCTTGGATTTTCTGCTCTGGATTTGCCGCAGTCTCCATGTCATCGGCATCGTGATCTGGCTCGGCGGGTTGATGTTTCAGAGTGCTGTCCTGCAACCGATCACGGATTCCGAAACCGGACCCGATTCGGGAATCGTTCGTCATGTAAACAGACGCTTTGTCGGGTTCGTGTGGATGAGCGTGTGGTCGATCCTGATCTCCGGCGTTCTCATGATGCTGCTCAGCCCACATTTCATCTGGTTCCAGTTCAAAGATACCTGGTCCATACTGCTGGGGTTGAAGGAACTGATCTTTATCCTGATGGTTTTCTATGCGATGGGATATGCGAGAATGCTGAAGTACCTCGATTCCCCCTCATCAAATGGCGGCTTTAATGAGAAGGCAGAGCTGTACCGCCACCGGCTGGATCAGTTCCGGAAGATGAACATTCTGCTGGGAATTATCGCGCTTTTTATTGGCGCCGCGATGAGCGTGTATGCTCCCTCTTTCTCGCTGCCGCAATGAGCGTGTATGCCTAAGATTATCACCATCGCAAATCAGAAGGGAGGAGTCGGGAAAACCACCACGGCGATCAACCTTGCGGCCGGACTGGCAGTCGCGGAGTTCCCGACCCTGCTCATTGACACCGATCCGCAGGCGAATTCGACCAGCGGTTTCGGGGTTGAGGCCCATCAGGATCGCCAGAGCGTCTATGACGCGCTGATCGGGGCCGTGGACCCGAACGAGCTTATCCTCAAGACCGATATGCCGTTCCTCTCGCTTCTTCCGTCGAACATCAACCTGGTCGGCGCCGAGCTGGAGCTCGTGGATGTCGAGCGCCGTGAATATATGATGGCCGCGGTTGTCAAAAAGCTTGCGGGTGAATATGAGTATATTTTCATCGATTGTCCTCCTTCCCTCGGACTCCTGACGCTGAACGGCCTCGTCGCGGCGGATACCGTGTTGATCCCGGTGCAGTGTGAATACTTTGCGCTCGAAGGGCTGGGTCAACTGCTGAACACAATTACCATGGTCAGAAACGAGCTGAATCCGAGACTGGAAATTGAAGGAGTGCTCATGACCATGTTCGACAGCAGGCTGCGGCTATCCAACCAGATCATTGACGAAGTCAAGAAATTTTTCGGGGACAAGGTCTTTAAGACTCTCATCAGCCGCAACGTGCGGCTGAGCGAAGCTCCTAGTTACGGCAAACCGGTGTTGTTGTACGAGGCGATTTCATCCGGAGCGAAAAATTATATGCAGCTCGCCAGGGAATTCCTCGACAGGCAGCAACCGGCGCCGCTCCATCCACAACCGACCTCCGGCAGCTATGTCCAAAGCTAAACACGGTTTGGGAAAAGGACTCTCCGCACTTATTCGCACCACACCGGCCGGCGAACAGGCGGAAGCCCCGTTTGCGCGTTCATCCGAGCTCACGGCTGCTCCGGGCGGAGTCATGCACATCGAAATCGCCAGGATACGGCCGAACCCGTTCCAGCCGCGTGCTGATTTCGACCAGCAGGCGCTGGACGAACTCAAGGAGTCGATCCGGGAGAAGGGGATCGTCCAGGCGGTGACAGTCCGGCGGGCGGAGGGCGGGATGTATGAGCTGATTTCCGGCGAGCGCCGGATCCGGGCATCGACCGAGATCGGTTTGAAGACCATTCCGGCCTATGTCATTGAGGTAAAGGACCGGGCGGAGATGCTGGAGCTCGCACTGATCGAGAATCTTCAACGCGAACACCTCAACCCGGTCGAAATTGCCATTTCCTACCAGCGGCTGCTTCGCGATGTAGGGCTGACAGCCGAGGATATCGCCCGAAAAGTCAGCAAAGATCGCACAACGGTGGTGAACTTTCTTCGATTATTGAAGCTCCCCGAGAAGATCCAGGAAACGCTTCGAAAGGGACAGTTAACGATGGGGCACGCGCGGGCGCTCGTCGCTCTCCCCGACGAAATCACGCAGCTTCGTTTCTTTGACCGCATCATGAAGCAGGACCTCAACGTGCGGCAGGTTGAAAAGCTTGTCCGGGATTTCGGGAAATCGTCCGAAAAGAAAGCCGCCCGGCCTCCGAGAGGCACGGCAACCGCTGTCGAGAGCATCGCGGATAGGATTCAGCAAATCCTCGCGACGCGCGTCAAGGTCAATATGAGTGAGGAAGGAAGGGGCGAGATTGTTATCGAGTTCTACTCGAGCGACGACCTGGGCCGGCTCTTCGACCTCATCGCCTCCATCGAACGCTGAGGCCGCCATCATGGCAACCTCGGTCGTACTTACACCTGATGCCCCCGCACCGATCGGGCCGTACAATCAGGGCGTCCTCGCCCGGGGAACGTTTTTGTTTATTGCGGGTCAGGTAGCAATCGATCCGAAGACCGGTCAACTCGTCGACGGCGATATTAAGACGCAGACCCGCCAGGTGCTTTCGAATATTGTTGCGATACTCTCCAAAGGAGGCTCCTCACCCGAGCAGGTCGTGAGAACGACCGTCTTCCTCAAGGATATGAACGATTTTGCGGGCATGAATGAAGTCTACGGAGAATTTTTCCGCAACAATCCCCCGGCTCGCTCCACGGTTGAAGTCTCTCATCTTCCAAAGGATGCGAAAGTTGAGATCGACGCCATCGCTCTTGCCGACGAGAACCGGTAGCGCCGGATACCGGTGAGTCCATGCCTCTAAGACTGCTCGGCGGATTACTCCTCATGTCCCCGATGGCCGTGTTGCTATCTATGGCGCAATCGGGCAATCGGTCCCCTGCGATTGACACGTCGTCGGCCCTGGCGAGGCAGGCAGCCGACACACTAGGCATATCAAGCCCTTTGGCCGGAGCGAAGGCATCAGGCCACTCCAAGTCTCCGTGGCTCGCAGTCGGCCTATCTGCGGGCGTGCCCGGACTCGGTCAAATCTATAATCAAACCTATTGGAAGCTTCCGCTGATCTGGGGTCTGGGAGGTTACTGGATCTACGAGTGGATCCATCTGAACGACAATTACAAGGACTTTCGGGGCCAGTACAGTAATAGCATCACCCCTGCCAAGCCGAACGGCGAAAAGCGACTTCTCGACCTCCGCGACTTCTATCGAGACGAACGGGATAAATTCGCCTGGTATCTCGGCGGGCTTTACCTTCTGAACCTTGTCGATGCCTATGTCGGGGCGAGCCTGTACGATTTTGACGTCAGCCCCGAACTCACCGGCAACGGGAGAATTGTTCCGCGAGTGAGAGCGTCGATCCACCTCACCTTCTAACTCCCGCAGAATCCCCTCTCCGCTCCGAGGCGCCCCCGGTGGACTTTCGCCGTGCGGGAACCGTTTTTCAGGACCACCGCACAATCATACTCGGCCGAGGGCGGCGTCAATTTTTTTCAGCTCATCGGCCGTAAAATCGAGTCTCTGCAGGGAATCTACATTTTCTTCGAGCTGTTCCACCCGGCTAGTGCCAATCAAAACGGACGTCATCACATCGTGACGCAGGATCCAGGCAAGGGCCATTTGCGGGAGGGACTGGCCGCGCATTTCGGCAAGATCGTTGAGCGTCCGGATGATTTTCAGTTTCTCCTCGGTGATATCATCTCGTTTGAGGGTGGTGTCGGGCCTCGCTGCGCGTGAACGTCTCGGAACTCCCTGTAGGTACTTTTTCGTAAGAAGTCCCTGAGCAAGCGGTGAGAACGCGATGCAGCCAATCCCTTCCGCACGGAGGAGGTCGAGTAATCCGTCCTCGATCCACCTGTTAAACATGTTGTACACCGGCTGATGAATGAGGCACGGGGTCCCGAGCGAGCGCAGGATCGCCGCGGCTTTCCGCGTGTCTTCGACGCCGAGAGACGACACCCCCACATAGAGCGCCTTGCCGCTTCGGACGGCATGATCGAGCGCCGACATCGATTCCTCCAATGGCGTTTCGGGGTCCGGGCGGTGCAAATAGAAAATGTCGACGTAGTCGATCCGCATCCGTTTGAGGCTCTGATCCAGACTCGCAAGAAGATACTTGCGCGAGCCCCACTCGCCATACGGCCCGGGCCACATCCGCCACCCGGCCTTTGTCGAAATAACCAGCTCATCCCTGTAGTGCGCGAGGTCCTGGCGCAGGATTTTTCCGAAGTTGATTTCCGCCGTTCCGGGCGGCGGTCCATAGTTGTTCGCCAGGTCAAAATGCGTGATGCCGAGATCGAATGCGCGAAGAACCATCTGCCGGCTGCGGCGGAACGGATCCACGGCCCCGAAATTCTGCCAGAGGCCCAATGAAATGGCCGGAAGCTTTAGCCCGCTTCGCCCGCTACGGCGATAGAGCATTTCGTCGTAACGGCTATTGGAAGGTATTTGGTTTGCCATGGCGCGCTCCTTATTCCGATTTTATTCCCTCGTGTTCTAGGCGTGTCGCGATTTCAAAATACACCCATTTCAGGAGCTTATCAAGATAGATTTCGCGCATTCGTGGAATCCTCCGTGGGTCAGTATTGTCTGAATTCTTGTTGTTTTTGTCGATGGGGGTTTGTACAATCCCACTGTCACCGTGAGAAACATTCAACCTCTTTTGTATCCATGAGGACACTCAAGCAGATTATTCCTTCGGGCAAACTTCGGATCGCACTGCTATTGGCAGCTCTAACCGGAGGCCTCATGATTGTGTACCATGGGATGGGCTTTTCGACAAAGCACCTGTCCGATTTTGCTGGCTACTACACAGCCTCGAAAATCCTCCTCAACGGCGATTCACTTTCTAAAATCTACGACGATAGTTGGTTTTTAGAAAAATCAAAATCGTTCGGCATCAGAGAAACAACAGGTATCTTCTATGTAAATCCACCCACGATTTCAGTTGTTTATACTCCGGTCGCCTCACTAGAGCCATTTACGGCCAAGGTAGTTTGGAATCTGGCGAGTGTAGCTGTGCTGTTGTTCATATGGCTTGGTTCAAGAGATTTTTTCGGCATTCCTTCCAGGGCGGGATATGACTTACTGTTGTTGATCTTGATGACATGGTCGATCCCGCTGCTTCGAAATCTGCAGCGCGGACAACTGTACATTGTTATGCTTTTCCTTGTCATGGCATTCTATCGGGGATACACCGGTAACCGGCCCTGGCTTTCCGCGACCTCGCTCGCGATCCTGATACTCCTAAAATATTTTGGCTGGCTCTTCTTGTTGCTGATCGTCCTGGAACGCAGATGGAGTGACTTAGCCAAAACCATTGCTCTCACGGGTGCAGGTCTGATCCTTAGCGTGTTCATACTCGGACCGCAGGTCTATATTCACCATGTCGAACGCTTGATGGAGGCCGTTCATAGTGGGGAGATAGCGTCATCGAACTTGCCATGCGTCCCGGCGCTTCTGGGAACGCTTATTGGTTTCCGTCAAGAAGCAAATCCCCCTCCCGGAGGCCTCCCCTTAGTTTCTTTACTCACCCTCATTGCGCTCGCGGGCACACTAATATTCACATTTCGAGATGCGAACGTTGTCACCTCGCCAGCGAAAATGTACAGGTTCTTCGCCTTACTGGTACTCTCAATAATGTTTACTCCCCTGGCTTCTGAACACCATTACGTTATGCTGTCAATCCCGTTGTTCGTCTATTTGAGCTCCCTAGAATGGGAGCGATTGAGGTTCTGGAGGTCACTCGGCATCGCCCTCATGATATATCTCGTCATTGGTTGGTTTCCTTCTCCATCCTTATATCCTTGGGAGGCACTGAAAACCTTCACTCCGTTCCTTCGACTGTTCGGTGCCATCTCCGTATGGGTCGCTCTCGTACTCTCGGCTCGGACGCAGGCAAAGGGATAGGATCGGTGGCAATTTGGAGTTGACCTGCAACTTTCCACCGTAGTGCCCATCTTAATTTGCTTACTATCTTGTCCATTTCCGAGTTGCGAGTGATGTGCGATCTCTTCCAATTTGATCCATCAGGACCGTTGCCATCTTCGCTGCGACGATCTGGTTTCCCTCCTCTGACAGATGACAGAAATCCACATAGTACGTGCCGTGAGCCTGATTCAGCGCGCCGGATAGATCGTAAAAATTTTGCAATCCCGATTGCCCCAGGAGCGAATAGGTATCCAGGTACAGTTTTTTAAATCTTTCATCATGAACTTCCCTGTCGACGTTCAATTCTTCGGTGGTCGGGTTCTCTTTTGTGAAAATGACCGGCTGCAAGAAGCAGAAGATCTTAAAATGGTAGGAGGCAGAGAGCCTGAGGAGAAGATCATAAGACGCCTTGTATTCCTGTACGATCGCACGTGACATCTCTTCGAGCTCCGATGCACTGTAATTCTTCCTGCCGGATCTGCTATGGGTTGGTCCGAAGAGGAGGCCCGCCAATCGATCGAAGGCTCTGAAAAGCAGGAGGTTTTCCTCCAAATAATCTCGGGTGATGACGCCAAGTCTTCTTGGAAAGGGTTGTTTCATGAGTTCAACAGTCTTGTAGAGCGGAGATAGAAGTCCGGGGGGGAACGGATGTTCGGCATAGTAGCAGGAAATGACATCATTCACGCCATCGTAAAAAAGGACGTCAGTCGGACGGCTGTTGTCACGCAACATCAATGTCAATTTCATGATCTCCTGCTTGAAGGTATAGCCCTGGTCGCCGTAATTGACGACGCAGCATGGGGCGTCCTGATTCGACAAAAATGAAGAAAGGAAGGAGGGGATCGTTCCCCCGTCCCTCACGTAGCTGCCAAACATGGTCGATCCACCAAAGCAGTACAGTGAACAGGAGCTATCCGCGGAAGGGCTGATTGCCGATTGCATTGTCCTCCTCACCCCGGCGCTATCGATGTTGATGAATTTTCCGTGATAGGGTTGGGTTTTCCAACCCATGGTAGGCTCCAGGTCAATATCTAGCGCACCGTTTTCTCTGAACAGGGAGTCCGCCCAGCTCTTATGCTCATAGACTGAAGACTTCAATCTCGAGTTGATCGCGCGAAATTCGTCGGGGCGGATGATATGCTGGAGAACGTGGAGCCCGGTCTCGATCGACGCGATGGTGATGAGCGTGGTGATCGTCCCGAACAGGAAAGCTTTTCGATCGAGTGATTTCCTTTTCCTCCAAACAGTCATCCCGCCAATGATCAGGAGAGCTTCGCAAAGGGTGATGAGAAGGATCCATCCACTAGAGATGATCCTACCATCGGGTGCGAAACAAAAGGCGACGATAAAGGGGTTGAACGCAAGGCCGAGTAACGCCAGGCCGATCCCGATGCGGCTGAATGCTCGATCAGATTCACCGCTCATGATAGTCAGTTGAAGCCATATTGACGCAAGACCGCTCTTCGCATCAGTGCCAGAGGCAATGAACCGACGCCGAGCAGCGTTTCGACAAATTTCTTTTCACTGAACGCCGGACCCTCCTTCGACCGGATCTCATTCCGGAGTCTTTCGATTTCGAGCCATCCGATGATGTAGCTCGGCGCCTGTGTCGGCCAGGTTGTGTATCGATTCACTTCGGCTTCTGCGGCCGATCGTTCCAAACCGACTTCATTGACCATGAATTGCACCGCCTGCTCATACGTCATCCTTCCGGTGTGAATAGACGGATCGACGATCACTCGGGCGGTTCGCCAGAGTCGCATCTGCAGCCACGCGAGCGAATCATCCGCGGTTGCATAGAACCCGGATCGCCCCATCCAGGACTCGGCGAAAAGAGCCCATCCCTCCCCGTAGTACGTGCTGCCTAATCGTGACCGGACCGGCCGCGGGCTTTTCAATGCGTACAGTGTCTGAAGATGGTGGCCCGGATACCCCTCGTGGAGAGCGATCACCGTGATCCACCCAAAATTCTGAATGCGGAGTTTCTCGTCTACCTGCGCAGGCGTCATCGCAGGAACAACACCGGTGACAAAAAAACGGCCGACATGGACTCCCGCGCTCTCCTCGATCCCCCCGTATCCGCCCCAGGCGTAGGTCTCGCGCAGGTCGGGGGGAGTCGGCACAAACACCAGAGTTTCCGCCGGGGGAATGGCGACGAGGTCCTTTGAAATAAGGAGCTGCCGCACTCTATCCGATTGACGGTGATAGGCTTCTGCGATCATCGAAGCTTCCGGATGCCGGGCCTTCATCGCGGAAACGGTCTGCTCCAGACTTGCAGTTGAATTAATCCGGCGCGCCACGGCCTCGAGCATTTCCTTCGTCTCCCGATGGATCCGCCATCCCGTATCGATCATGCTTGAGGCTGTATAGGGCAAAAAATGAAAGTTCTTCAGGACCCAGTCGTAGTACGGGGCACCCACCATCCAGGATCCTTCGGCCCCGGCGGGTAGTGTGTCCTGAATGAAATTCCGGAATGATGCGAGCCGGTTGGCCGTCTCGCTCGCGGAGAGTGTGAGTTCGGCTTTTAAAGAGTCCGGCGCCGATTGATTGATTTTGTTGACGAGAGGTCCCGTGAGCATGTCCTCATACCGCTTCGCGGCATTCGCGGCGAGTCTCACCCAGAGGGGAGGAGGATGGTTGAGTTGATCACGCCCGAGAGACAGGGCCAGGGGGGCATCGCGAAGAGTTTTTAAAATATCAACCCATTCGCCCGCCGATGGGGTTCGCGATCCGGCGATCTTCCAGGACAGGTTTCCAAGTGTAAGATAGCTGATCGGGTTTCTGTTCGAGAGATGGAGAGAGGTATCCCGGATTTGCCGCCGGAGATTTGCCTCAAGCTGCAGCCAATCGATCCGTTCCGCGACTGCAAGAGAGGCCGTATCGATCGACCGGAGGGCGTTCAGCGCCGTTGTCGCCCCGAGGGCGGAAAGTGAATCGTGATCCGGTCTCAGGTAGGCGAGCGGCGTATCCTGTCGAACGGCGAATTTTCCCCCGAAGTAATCGCTCACGAATTCGTCGAACTTCTGCGAAGGGCTCCTTGAGGTCGAAGGGATATGGATACAGCCTGGGAGGCCGATCAGGAGAACGAGCAGGACGAGAAAGGCGAAAAGATCGAGAAGGGCGAAGTGATCGAGAAGCGCGAAGAGATCGAGCCGCGCGATATGAAAGTCGATTCTCTCTAAAGATCCATCGACTCCAGGACGGCGGAGGAGTATTCTCACGGGCCGCCGCCCGTTGACGGCACGCTCTCGATGTCATGGATTCGCCGGAGATCGATTCCCACCTCGCCGTGATCCGAGGAGATGAACATGTCGGAAAACCTGGCTCCCCACTGGACTTCGTGGAATTTGTAAGACGACCTGGAATGGACATTCTGTGAGAATGTCTCGTCGAGAGCGGTTATGAGCACCAGAAATTCCGCGTCGGAGGCGTCGAACGCTTCTTTCGTAACTTGATGCAGCGGGCTCGCGGAATCGATCGGATGAACGACCACGAGGTGCAAGGGAAAGAATTTGACCTGATTTCGCTCCAGCTTCAGTGTATGGAACTTTCGCGAGCGCTTCCCGCTGTGGGTCTCCATTCTTGTCAGTACGACAGTCACCTGCACGTCGATCAGCTCATTGCTTCGCTCATTGGCGATGCGGAACTCGAACGCCTTCATATCGAGGTACGGGGCGATCACCGCATTCCGGCTGAACAGAATTCTCGCGCTGGGCCGCGAGAACCGGGCGAACAATAAACCCGCGGCGAGCGTCAAGCCCAGGAGTCCCGTGAGCGCTTCAATCGTCACGACAATGTTTGCCGCAAGGCCGTTCGGACTGATTCCCCCGTAGCCGATCGTGGCAAGCGTTTGAACACTGAAGAAAAATGCCTGGCCAAACTGTTCACCGAAGGTGGAAACGGCCGGCCCGCGGAGTGCGGTGGGTCCGCATAGGACAAAGGCGAAGGCGAAGATCAGATTCGAAAGAAAATAGAAGAGAACGATGAGAAGAAAAAACTTCGTCCAGGACATCGTGAGAAGGAGATGGTAGATGTTCTGGGTGCGCGTGAACGGGAGCCCGCTGCGGGACACGTTGAAGCTTCCGTCGCGGTTGAGGAAACGAGAGCGGCTCTGTTCCGCAACTCTCGACCCTAAGCCGAGGTCCTTATTTACGTCTTCAGGCCTTTGGGCGTCCGGTGTCATTGGTCCCTCATTGATAGAGGAGAGTAGAAGGCAGCTCCGCCCGGGGGAGATGCGGTTAAACGGTCAGGAACGGAGATCAATCATTAAGAGTCCCGGGGAAAGTCTCTTTATGCCCCGAATACATTTTCTCCCCCGCCTCGACGCGAAAAGGAAGGTGGTTCTGGCGCGGGGGGATGGGGCACGTCGCGAACTCCGTGAAGACGCACGGCCAGTTGTATGCCTTGTTGAAATCGAGAA
>Ga0137396_10000336_pt1 | contig 21281 bp, 10 predicted proteins | sample czc16metaG_FD_108284 | JGI IMG/M metagenome (GOLD analysis project Ga0137396, IMG submission 108284) | Vadose zone soil microbial communities from Angelo Coast Range Reserve, California, USA - czcobulk3.16 metaG | ecosystem: Environmental > Terrestrial > Soil > Vadose zone | place: USA...
CCTGTTCCTCTTCTATGTCTTCTGGGAGGCGATGCTCGTTCCAATGTATTTTATCATCGGTATCTGGGGCGGAGAGCGAAGAGTGTATGCGGCGTTCAAGTTTTTTCTTTATACGATGGCCGGAAGTGTCCTGATGCTCGTCGCGATCATCGGGCTCGGCTACTATGCCTCGCTCGTACCGGGAGGGAAATTCACGACGGACCTTCTCCGGCTCTCCTCGATCGGTCCGGGCATCCCGTTCGGCGTTCAGACCTGGATGTTTCTAGCTTTCTCGTTGAGCTTTGCCATCAAGGTACCTCTCTTCCCGTTCCACACCTGGCTTCCCGACGCCCACGTTGAGGCCCCGACGGCCGGAAGCGTCCTGCTCGCGGGCGTGCTTCTCAAGATGGGGACGTACGGATTCCTGCGCTTTTGCCTCCCGCTCTTTCCCCAATCGACGATCATGTTCGCTCCCTATCTTTCAATGCTCGCCGTCGTCGGGATCATCTATGGGGCCCTCGTCTCGATGGTGCAGACCGACATGAAAAAGCTGGTCGCCTATTCGTCGATCAGCCACCTCGGGTTCGTGGTGCTCGGGATCTTTGCCCTGACGGAAGAGGGGATTCAGGGGAGCGTGATTCAAATGGTCAATCATGGACTCTCGACGGGGGCTCTGTTCTTGATCGTCGGAATGATCTACGACCGCCGGCACACCCGGGCGATCTCCGAATTCGGAGGCCTTGCGAAGGTGATGCCTGTGCTCGCCGTCTTCTTCATGATCGTGTCTCTTTCCTCGCTCGGGCTCCCCGGCCTCAACGGCTTCATCGGCGAGTTTCTGATCCTCGTCGGCGCGTTTCGCTCGGATTATCTCTCTCACTGGTTCGCCGTCTTCGCGGCGACGGGCGTCATTCTCGCTGCGGTCTATCTTCTCTCGCTGTACCAGAAGACGATGCTGGGGGCGGTGACCAATCCGGAGAACCTGAAACTTTCAGACCTCTCGAAGCGGGAGATCGCGGTCCTCGTTCCCGTGGCGCTCTTCATCGTCTGGATCGGCATTTTTCCGAACACCTTCCTGAAGCAGACCGCACCAACGACAAAGCAAATCATCTCGGCCCTTTCCAATGGGAATCGATCGACCACCGAGGCGCTGCCGGCATCTAAATAATGTCGCAAGGGTTGACCGCCATTATGCTGATTGCCGCGGCACTGCCGGCCCGGGCTGAGGGAGGGAGAACCCCCGAAGGCATCAGCCCTCTGCTGATCGCCCCGTTTGTTTTATTACTGATTGCGCTCGCCCTGATGCCGTTCATCAATCGGCGATGGTGGGAGAGAATGTATCCCATTGTCTGCCTCGGCCTCGGTGCGATTCCGGTCTGTTATTATCTCTTTATTCTGCACGATCCCTCCAGGATCCTCGAGACGGGGCGCAACTATCTCGGGTTTATAGCCCTCATCGGCTCACTTTTCGTCGTCGCGGGGGGCATCCACATTCGCACCAGCGGAGAATCGACACCGGGGTCGAACGCGATCTTGCTGGCCATCGGCGCGGTGGCATCCAACCTGCTGGGGACAACCGGAGCGTCGATGATCCTGATCCGCCCTTTTCTCAGGGCAAATCAGCACCGGATGAAGGGTTTCCATGTCGTGTTTTTTATTTTTGTGGTGAGCAACATGGGCGGCGCTCTCTCTCCCATCGGCGATCCTCCGCTGTTTCTCGGTTATCTGAAAGGAGTCCCGTTCTTCTGGGTAATCGAGAATGTGTGGTATGTATGGATCATCGCGATCGCGGCGATCCTCGTGACCTTCCTCGTCCTCGATCGCCGAAGCTATATGAACTATCGGTCGAACGAGGGCGGGTTGAAGCCGGCTTCTGTTGAAGGCGAAATCAGCGGCTTGCACAACCTTTTCTTCGTGGGTGTGATCCTGGCGTCTCTCCTCATCGAGCGGCCACTCTACCTGCGCGAAGCGCTGATGTTTCTCTCGGCTGCGGCTTCCTATCTGACGACGGGCAAAGAAATCCACCGGAAGAATGCATTCAATCTTCTGCCCGTCCGGGAGGTCGCGATTGTATTCCTGGGAATCTTTGCGACGATGGTCCCAGCTCTCGAGTGGCTCGAAATGAATGCGTCACGGATCGGGGTAACGACGCCGGGCCAATTCTACTGGGGGACAGGGGTGCTTTCGAGCGTGCTGGATAACGCACCGACCTACCTGGGCTTCCTCAGCGCCTCAATCGGATTGTTGGTCGACCCGAAACTTGTGAGCCAGGTACAGCACCTTGTCTCGACTCATGGGGCTGATATCGCCTCGGTGGGGGGAGGAGAAGTCCGGAACACGTTTGTGACGCTCGTGAAGTACCATTCAGACCTGCTCGCGTCCGGGAGCGTCTCCCCGGAAACGATCAAGATTTGCTATCTCATAGCAAATCACGGTATGTATCTGAAGGCGATTTCGACCGCCGCCGTTTTCTTCGGAGCGGTGACGTATATCGGGAACGGGCCTAACTTTATGGTGAAGTCGATCGCCGAGCAGTCGGGCGCCGAAACCCCAAGCTTCGCGGGGTATTTTCTCCGGTATTCGATGCCGTTCCTCATTCCTCTCTTTGCGTTGATCTGGTTTCTCTTCTTCTGGTGAGACGGCCGTCAGTAGCGGCTATCGCCCCCGTCGACGGTGACCTTCCCCCTGAATGACCTGTAGATATAGACGAAGTAGCCTGCGACGGCGACCATCCCGGCGACCCACCAGGTGAGCCCGATCGACAACGCCGACGAGTGAGCGGCTGCGTTATAAATTGTCAGTGTGGCCTCCGGGTCCAGCGTGGAAGGGAGGACGGCCGGGTACAAGCCGAATGCGGTGCTGGCGAGCATGGACAGGATGAATAACGAAGAGGAGAGGAATGCGCCGCGGTTCTTATTCAAACGATTGCACAAATAAGTCCCGGCCAGTCCGATCGCGCCCCCGAGCGGAAAAATAAAACCCCAGGGGCTGTACGAATAATTCTCCCAGATCGCCGGCCGGATCGCCGAAACCGCCAGAAGAGCGCCCAGGGATGTCAGAAGCTCGGCCCACCACAACCGGGCGGCAAGCGCCCTCGCGCGCTCGTGGAGTTCGCCCCCGGTCTTCATTGCCAGGAAACACGCGCCGTGGACGGCGAGCGTCGAGCAAGCCACGCCCCCCATAAGCAGCGTAAACCAGTCGAGAATCCCGGCCTCCGGGACGACCGTGAACGTGGTCCACAAAGGCTCGAAAAAATAACCGTCTTTACCAAGCGGGACGCCCCGCACGACGTTGCCGAGGGCTGCGCCCAAAACGATTGTAAGCAGAAGGCTCGACATGGAAAAGACACTGTCCCAGAAGGACCTCCACATCGCGTGGTGCACCTGATGCCGGAACTCGATTCCGAGCCCGCGCAGCATCAGGAGCCAGAGCACGATCACCAGCGGAAGATAGAACCCGCTGAAGCTCGAAGCATAGAGGACCGGGAAGGCAAAGAACATCGTGCCGCCGGCGGCTATCAGCCAGACTTCGTTCCCGTCCCATACCGGGGCGATCGTACTCAGAACCGACCGCCGCTCGTCGTCCGTTTTAGCGAGGATCAGGTGAAGAGTCCCCACGCCGAGATCGAATCCGTCCAGGATCGCGTACATGCAGAGCATAAAAGTCAAAAGGACGAACCAGAGGGTTGCCATCGTGCCGCTTATTCCTTCCCCGGCGCGGGCCGCCTGTCATCATCCGGGCCGCCGTGGATTCTCCTGATCACAAGAACGAGGAACAACGCACCCATCACAAAATAAAGCCCGAGAAACCCGAGCAGCGTGAACAAGCTGTTGCCTGCGGAGACTGTGGGCGAGCTTCCCTGTGCAGTCCGCATGATTCCGTAGACAAGCCAGGGCTGACGCCCGAGTTCGGCGGTCATCCAACCCGCAGTATTGGCGATATAGGGAAAGGGAACGCTGAGCAGGAGGGCCCACAGCGCCGAGCGTGTTGAAAAGAGTTTTCTCCTCCAGAGCAGGAAGGAACAAACGAGCAGAACCGCGATGAAAACCGTTCCCAGGCCGACCATGATGTGATAGCTATAGTAAAGCAGCGGGATGTTATCGGGCCATTCGTCGCGCGGAAACGCATCGAGCCCCTTGACTTCCGCCGACCACCGGTAATAGGTGAGAAAGCTGAGCAGTTTCGGAACGTGAAGCGGGTTGTCGATTTTACGGTTTTGAACGTCGGGCTGGCCGATGATGATGAGGGGCGCGCCCTGCCGCGTTTCGAACAACCCTTCCATTGCGGCCAGCGTGGCCGGTTGGTGGAGCACCACATTGCGCCCCTGGCCGTCGCCGCTCGGGAATAATTCAAAGACCGATGCCAACAGTCCCACGATGACTCCGATGCGCACGAAAAGCTTCCCATACTCGATGTTGCGCTTCGCCAGCAGGTAATAAGCGCCCGTGCCGGCGACGACGAACGCGCCGGTGACGACTGCTCCGGCCATCGTGTGGGCGTACTGCCATCCAAGCCAGGGATTCGTCAGGAGGTCCCACAAGCTCTCGAGCCGCGCCAGGCCCTCCGGAGTGACGCTGTAGGCCACCGGGTGCTGCATCCAGGCGTCGGTCGCGACGATGAAGAAGCCCGATATCCAGGATCCGAGGAACACCAGGAGCGCGGCAACGAAATTGCCCGTCCGGCCAAGCTTCTTCTCGCCGTAGAGGAAAAGGCCGAGGAACGTCGATTCGAGGAAAAACGCAAAGACCCCTTCCATCGCGAGCGTTTGTCCGATCACTCCTCCGGCAAACTTCGAGAAGCGCGCCCAGTTTGTGCCGAACTGGAACTCCATCGGAATTCCGGTGACAACCCCCACCGCAAAATTGATGGCAAAAATCTTGCCCCAGAAGCGCGCCGCGCGATTCGCCCGCTCGTCGTTCTTCCAGATCGCCATTCCCTTGAGCAAGACGATGATGAGGCCGAGGCCCATCGTCAATTGAGGGAACAGGTAATGGTACGAAATGGTGAATGCAAACTGGAGGCGATCGAGAAAGAGGGCGTCTTGCAACGGTCAGGGCCTGGGCTTGGGAACGATGGTGTATTTATGGATTGAAATACGCTGTGACATAGGAGATGTCGAATTGTCCCTGCGTGACCTGGATGAGCTTCAGAGTGTCGGGGGACGGCCCCCATAAGGTTCCAGAGAAGGCGCCACGCGCGTGCCTCGCCGAGGGATCGAACGAGGATATCGTGAGCGTGCCGCTTCTGGGAACATACAGATCATAATATGCGAGCGAGTCCGGGTTCGAGAAAAAAAAGTAAACGTACGCAGATCGCCCGGACTGCGCGATGTTAGAAGCGGCGAAGGGATAGTTCCCCGCTGAAATTCCGGCGGAATCTCCGCGTACGGAGATCATGATGACGCGCTCGGATAGCGAACCGCCGGCAAGACGATGCACATACCCGGCGAACAATCCCTGGATTCTTCTCTGGAACAACGAGGTGTCCCGCACAAATCCGCCCGCGCCTTCGCTCATCGAATCATTGGCGAACTGATCAGTCGGCTTGTATTTGCCTGTGGCCGCGAACTGACCCCCTCCCCCGGCAGCATCAAAAGATACGGAGCCCGATCCGTAACGCCCGACCGTGTCGGTGCCGGTCGGCGGGACCGATGCGGGGTTTGAGTCCTTCCTGCATCCGTAAATGCAGACAATCAGAAGCGTCAGAGAGTGCACAAAGATCGAGGCGAAGAGAAGTCTCTTTCCAGATGCGCGCCGGCCTCCGGGGGTACAGATGATTCCCGGCGGACGATCTCCGATTGACGTTTTCTCCCTCTCCGGGTTTTGAGTGGCCCGCTTCAAAAGGGACTATCGGACAATGAGCATCTTTTTCACGTCCGAGAAATCTCCGGCGACCAGTCGGTACAGGTAGACGCCGGTAGGAACATTCGATGCATTCCATTCTGCCTCGTAGACGCCGGGCTGTCTCATCGCGCTGATAAGCGTGGCGACTTCCCTTCCGAGGAGGTCAAAAACCTTCAATGAAACAAAGGCCGCCCGGGGCAAGGAGAGCCGGATTCGCGTCGTGGGATTAAACGGGTTCGGCATGTTTTGAAAAAGTGCAAATTCAGTGGGGAATCCGCTTGGATCGGAAGACGATGTGACGCTCAGGAGGAGCGAGCGTGAGTCTGAATTCGGCAGTGTGATCGTTCCAGAATCCGCCCGCACCAACAAGAAAAGGTTCGCCGAGTTGCGGTCAGATAAAACATACCGGATTCCCACTTCGTTGCGCAAATACCAGGAAAGTGTCATCGGCGAGCCGGCCGTTTGAAGGAGGATCCTTGCGGAGGCCGACCGTTCCCGTGCCGAGAAGAGAACGAGGTCCCGGTCCCCTTGAAACCGGGCGTCGAATCCGCCGGCCGGGGGAAGCGGGGGGAGAGCGCGGCCCTGTACGAGCGACGAATTCAAATCGCCGATCCCGAAGTAGAGTGTCTGCTGATGGCCCTGCCGATCGGCGATTGTCATACTGCTCATCGACTCCAAAGCGGGGCCATCGAGGCGTTCCGCTGTCTCGGATTTCGCCGAGACGGAACTAGTATGCTCGAGTACTAACTTTCCCGACTGTGACGATTTGAGCCAGTACCCCTTCCCCGGAGTCAGCATATTGACAGTTGCGTATCCTCTGTTGTACGCAAAAAAATGTGATGCAATAATCCCCGCCGGGATTGTGGTGACGGATCCGACGGATACCGAATCGCTGATGCACCCGACCATGTTCCAGTCGGGCCGAAGTTCGACCGTGTCACGATTGAAAGGGATTCCGGCGATCCAGACTGACTCAGCCGATGGAACCTTGAGCCAGTATCCTATCCCGGTCCCCAGCGTATCCAAAACGACGTAACTTCCGGAATAGGAAAACGCAGCCGATATCGCGTTCGGATAAAGCGAGGTTTTCCGGAGATCGGCGGCAAGGAGGGGCAAAGAGAGAATATTCCACCCTCCGTTCAGGGCCGAGGCATTGACTCTCGGTGCGTAGTTTCCGAAGTAGGCGCTGAATGACGGCGTGTCGGCCGAGAGTGTGAAGCTGTACAATCCTGGTAAGGCCGGCGAAGTTTGCGTCCACGAGGGCTGAACGATTTCCTTGACCGTATAGGCGCCGTAGGGCACGTTTTGGAAAGCGAATGATCCGTTGTTGATCGTTAGGGCGGAATCAGTCCGCATCCCCTGGAGCTTCACTATCCAGCCGCCGATGCCCGGCTCTCCCGCATCGTGGATTCCATTGTTGTTCACGTCATAGGAGACGAGCCCCGTTATGGACCCTCCGATGAAGGGGAGGGTATTCTCTAAGATCGTCCCGTAATCGCCGCATGCCCATACACTTCCTCCTCCGGGAGAAAAGATGCCAAAAATACTTTTAAGCGTGCGACTGTACTGCACCTCCCAGTGGGAGCCTGCGTCGGAGGTGTGAAGGATGGTCCCTGCATCCCCCGTTATGAACGCTTCTGCTGAACTAACATGGGAAATGGAAAAAAGGCTTACCGAGACGCCGGAATTTTGGCGCTTCCAGGAAGATCCTCCGTCGGTCGTGTGAAGAATCCTCCCTGAGTCGCCGACTGCCCAACCCCTGTTATTGTCGACGAACGAACACCAGAAGAGCGCGGCTGTCGTTCCCGCGGGCTGAGTCGCCCAGGCAGTCCCTGCGTTGGTCGTGTGGAGAATCAGGCCGTGCTCGCCCACAACCCAACCGCTTGTCGCATCGGGGAACGACGCCCCGTAGAGAATTTGAGGCACGCTGTTATATTGGACTTGCCACGAAGCTCCCGCGTCGGTCGAATTGAGGATCACGCCGGTAAACCCCGTCCCCTCCCCCCCGACGATCCAGCCGGACGAAGAACTTCCGAAGGTGATTCCGAAAAGCGAATGTGCGACCGTGCTCGGCTGCGTCGTCCAATTCAGACCGTCTACGGTGCGGATGATCGTCCCGTTGTCTCCCACAGCCCATCCGTGATTTGCGTCGATGAAGGAGACGCCGTAGCAGGAAACAGACGGGGAGGGAGAGCTTTGACCGAGCCAGGTTGTTCCGGCGTCGGTTGTACGGAGGATCAAGCCGCTCTGGCCGACCGCCACGCCGACCGAGCCGGAAGGGAAGTCGATCCAGTTGGCGCTCAGACGCGAACCCTTATCCAACGCGGACCACGAGGTTCCGCTGTTCGTCGATTCGATGATCTTTCCCAGTGTCCCGACCGCCCAAAGGCGCCCGCCGGCGCGCGTGAGCCCGTTGAAGTCCTCGCTGTCTCCGACGGCCAGCGCGGACCATGAGAGTCCGCCGTTAATTGTCCGAAGGATTTTGCCGTAATCGCCGGCGATCCATCCGACGAAGGAATTTTGCATCACGATTTGATTCAGATTCGTGGATACCCCTGCGCTCACGCTCGACCATACGGTTCCTCCGTCGGTCGTTCTAAAAGTCTCACCGCCCGTTCCCGCGATGAATCCGATCGAGGGACCGACGAACGCGACTGCGAGATAGGATGAGCCTGCCCCCGAGCCCACCGGCTGGAGCTGCCACGCGGCGCCCGAATCGATTGTGTGGTAGACTTTGCGATTCGCGCCAACGGCCCAGCCTTCGCCGGGGCTTGTGAACGCGATCGCGTTCAGAACGGTCGTGGGGTTCGGGTTTTGATGCTGAACAACCCAGGTAGTACCGCCGTTTGTGGTGTGGAGGATAACCTCGTTATCGCCGGCAGCCCAGCCGTTCAGCGTGTCGACAAATACGACGGCGTTCAAGCCGCTTGTGATCGTGCTCGTTTGCTCCAGCCAATCGTCTCCGCTGTCGGTCGTATGAAGGATGAGGCCGTTATCCCCGACCGCCCATCCTTCAGAAGAGGAGGTCATCGAGATCGACAGAATATTGTCTGTGCGGGCGTATTCCTGCTCGTACCAGCTGGAGCCCCCGGTGGAGGTGTGGAGAATGGTTCCATAGTCCCCGACCGCCCATCCGAGCGACGTGTCGATGAACTGAACGTGGAGAAGGGCGTTCCCTTGAGGCAGGGGGGATTGCCAGTTCCATTGTGCGAACAAGGATGAGGCCGAAAGCAGGAAGACACCACACAGGACGAAGCGAGGCATTGCCTTTACTTTCATGGGATGATCAATCAAGATGAATCGTGAAACCGAAACCTATCTGGCGGGGGATTCAATAGGCTCCTCGAAAGGTACGAATTATTGATCTTCGATTCAACCAGAAAATGAGCGGAGAGGAACAGTTGACTCATTTTCATGACTGAATCGTCACCGGTTCCATTGTTGACTCTTTGAGGCGAAAACAGTATTTTTTAAGGACATGCACACGCAATCGATTATCGCGAGGATCCCCGCCGCCTTGATTCTCGCGACCTTTCGCAGGCTCTTTTTTACCCTCCTTTTCATTCATGCCGGCTTATTCACGTCGAATGGGCAGCCGGCTCCCGCGAAACGCGCATTGATTCTTTTCGAAGGGAGCGATATTGCGTCAAATATCGGCCGGGGAGACGCCCGTGAGCTTGCCATGCTCCTGGGCCACTTCAACGTGAGTTACCAGCTCAAGGGACTGGACGCGTACAGCCCGGGCGAGCTCAATGGGTACGATTTCACATTCTTCATCGGATACAGCAAGAGGTATGACCCCCCGGAGCGGTTCATGCGCGATGTCTTCACGACCCGGAAACTCGCGGTCTGGATGAATACCGGGCTCGAGCGGTTCAGCAGGCAGTTCGATCTCGAGAAACAGTTCGGAATTCGTTTCGTCAGGTTCGACACGACCTCGAATTTCGATTCGGTGCGGGGCCGAAACCGTTCTTTCACAAAAGGCGAGCCGAATCTCAACATCACGAGCATCGTGAACCCGGCGGCCGCCGAAGTTCTTGCCACTGCCTACTCGAGCGCCACACGGCGGGAGGCGCCCTACGTCATCCGCACCGATCATTTTTGCTATATAGCCGACTCGCCCTTCGCCTCGGCAACGGAGACCGATCGTTATATCTATTTCGCCGACCTGCTCCATGAGCTTTTGGACGAACAGCACCAGGAGATTCACCGGGCGCTTGTCCGCATCGAGGATGTTGACGTGTTCGAGAACCCCTCCCGGCTGCGCGACATTGCCGATATGATGGCGTCGAAGCATGTTCCATTTATGGTCGGCATCATTCCGTTCTTCGTCGATCCGGACGCCGGCATCCGGCTCAGCCTTTCGGACAAGCCCGAGTTCGTGGACGCCATTCACTACATGGTCTCCCGCGGCGCAACGATCGTGATGCACGGAGTGACGCACCAGTACCAGGGCGTGACGGCGACCGACTATGAGTTCTGGGACGGAAGCATGGACCGGAAGATCAAAAACGACTCGAAGGAGTACGTTGAAAAGAAAATGAAAATGGGGCTCGATGAGTGCTGGAAGAACGGGATCTATCCGCTTGTCTGGGAGACCCCGCATTACACGGCCTCACAGCTCGATTATCCCGTCTTCGCCGAGTTCTTCACCACGGCGATGGAGCAGCGGCTGGTGATCGACAATTCCGAATACAGCATGTACGTGCCATACATCATCGAGCGCGATCTGTACGGACAGCGCCTCATCCCGGAGAACCTTGGATACATCCCGCTCGACCAGGACCCTGCGGCGGAAGAGAAGGCCGTCCGCGACCTCCTCAAAGGCGCCGAGGCACAACTCGCGGTCCGCGACGGATTTGCCGCGGCATTCATCCATCCGTTCATCGACCTCAAATATATTGAGGAGTATGTCGACGGCATCCTCGAGCTCGGCTACACGTTCATGGATCTCAAGAACGAACCGAATACCGTGCACCTGAAGGATCGCGTGATCGCGACCGGTAACGTTTCGTTCGATCTGACGCTTGAGGATCAATATCTCCGCGAAACCTGGCTGCGCCCCGACGGCAAGATCGATCACTGGGAAATCTCCCCCCAGCGCGTCCACGGGTCGGTTGCAAAATCGATCCAGGTCCCCACGGGCCAGATCTACCTCGCTGAGCCGTCGGAATACCGTGAGACCGAACAGACGTTCGTCGAAAAACTTCAGACCGATGCGAGGAATCTGTGGAACGGACTCTTCCAGCCGGACCAGTCGTTCTCGGAGCCCCTGGTGGGGCTTGTCTGGGATCGTCACCTGACCGGGAGTGCGTTTAACGACCAGGCGAGTTTTGCATCGGCGTTCGGCTCGCTTAATATTGCCGTGGATACGCTCGCCGGCGACAGCGTGGGAGACCTGAGCGGCTACAATTTGCTGATCGTCCCCTACCACTCGGTCGAACGGCTCTCGAACCGCGACTACGACCGCATCGTGGGCTTCGTCGAGAACGGCGGAAACGTCATCACCGACGGGAGGAACGGGTTGGCGGAAGAGCTCGGGATCAAGTTTGCGCCATCGTCCCTCAAGATCGAGAAGCTGCGCGACAAACTGTACCCGGAAGATCCGCTCATCCTGAGCTCGTCGGAGATCATGTCGCGATTTGAGGTGGGCCGGGATGATGAGATCCTCTGTTCCGATGACCGCACCGATGCCGCCGTCGTTGCCGGGCGGAAATACGGAAGCGGAAAGTTTCTCTTTCTAGGAATGCGATTCGATCCGACCAGCACGGGGGGATACAGCCGGTTCCCCTATCTCCTCGAATATGTGCGCAGCTTCTTCCACCTCCAGCCGGTGCTCAAGCGGGAAAATCTGGAAGTGTACTTCGACGACGGCTACCGTCACAACGCGAGCATTGAAGACCTCGTCAAACGTTGGGTCGATGACGGAATCCGGGTGGTGCACGTTGTAGGCTGGCACCAGTATCCGAAATGGACGTACAATTACGAGCGCCTGATCCGCCTCTGTCATTCCAACGGAATCCTCGTGTACGCCTGGCTGGACCCACCGCAAGTTTCGGAGAAATTCTGGGCGGAGCACCCCGCCTGGCAGGAGACGAACTACAGGGGGGAGGCGATCAGGCCGTCGTGGCGGTACCCGATGGCATTGACCGATCCGGCGTGTCTCGCTGCCGTCAAGGAAGTCTTCAAGGAATTTCTCACGAAGTATGATTGGGACGGCGTGGACCTTGCGGAGCTCTATTTCGAGGCGGGCAACGGACCGCGCGATCCAAGACTGCTCACGCCGATGCATCCATCGGCGCGCGATGAATTCCGGCGGAGGTGCGGGTTCGATCCGGCGCTGCTCCTCGATCCGCTATCGGCGAATTACTGGAAGAAGAATCCGAACGCGTGGAAGATGTTCGAGGACTACAGGGTCGATGCGATCACGCGGTTCCACGAGGAATTTCTGAACATGATCGGCGATGTCCAGAAGGACAAACCTCACTTTGATGTCGTCGTCACCGCGATGGATAATCTGGGAAATCCGGAGCTCCGCCCCAATCACGGGGTCGACGTGAAAGGGATCATCGAATTGCAGCACCGCCACAAATTTACGCTCCAGGTGGAGGACCCCGAATCGGAGTGGTCGAAGGATCCGCGGCGCTACCAACAGATGGGGCAGCGGTACCGGCCTCTGATCGCCCCGGGCGGTAAGTTGATGGTGGACCTGAACATCCTCGAGTTCCGCGACGAGAAGAAACCCACGGCATTTCCCACACTGGTTCAGACGGGGATCGAGAGCTACCAGATGGTTCACTCCGCAGCCACCGCCTCCGATGGCATCACGATCTATTCGGAGTCGAGCACCCGGCCCCAGGACCTGAGGATGATGGGGTTTGCCGCTTCCGCGCGCGCACTGCTCCGGCACATACCGGGCGGGTGGACGATCGAGACGCCCTTCCCCGTCGTGATGCAGCTCCCACAGGATTACAGCGCCCTCAGAACCGAGACGGGGGACCTCATCTCGTCGGACCGGGGGATGTTCTTCGTCCCTGCCGGCACGCACACGCTTCTCGCAGAATTCCGCTCGGCCGCACCGTTTGCGAGCCCCCCGATCGGGGGCCGACTGCTCTCGATCTCAGGGGAGCTGACGGAGTTGGTGACTTCAAGCCGAAGCGTCACGTTTTCTTACCGAAGCGATCCGCGCTGTCTGGTTTCTTTCACCCACCGCCCGTTCGCGCTCTTCCTCGACGGCAAGGAGGTGGGTTCGGACGCGCTCGCCGGATACCGCCGGTTCAGCGTGGTTCTCCCTCCGGGTGAGCACACGGTCATCGCCGTCCTGGAGACGACCGTCTCGTACGGAGTGGATATCACAAGCTTCTGGTCATCGTGGCTCATCGTCGCATTCGGCATGACATCCGGAGCGGCTCTCCTGACATTCTACGCGGCGGTGCGGATATCGAGGAGGCCCGAATCTAAGGCCTAGATGCCCGAGCAGACCCTCCTCGAGCTCGACCTGAGCATCATCTTCCTCCTATCGGTGATCATGATCTGGTTCATGATCGCCTACCAGCTCGTCCTGGCGCTCGCGGGTTACTTCCACTATCGCGCTTCGCTCCACGAACAGAAGTCGGTCGATTCCCGCCAGTTCGATTATCCGATGGTGTCGGTTCTCGTGCCGGCGCACAACGAAGAGAAAGTCATCGCCCGGACTCTCGAAGCCATGCTGAGGATGGACTATCCCCGGGATCGCCTAGAAATACTGATCATCAACGACGGATCGTCTGATTCGACCGGGGAGATTGTCGGCCGCTTCGCCGGGGCCGATCCGCGCGTGCGATTGTTCAACATCCCGTCCGGGGAAGGGGGAAGAGGCAAATCGCGCGCGCTCAACCTGGGCCTGCGGCAGACGGGCTCGGAGTACATTGCGGTATACGACGCCGACAACACGCCCGATCCGTCAGCACTCAAATACCTGATGGCGCAGCTACTCCTCGACAGCCGGCTCGGGGCGGTCCTCGGTAAGTTCCGGACCGTCAACAAGTCGAGGAACCTCCTCACCCGCTTTATAAATATTGAGACCCTGAGCTTTCAATCGATGCTGCAGGCGGGGCGCTGGAAGCTTTTCCGGATTGCGACACTTCCCGGGACCAACTTTGTGATCCGGCGCAGCCTGCTTGACCGCCTGAACGGCTGGGACGAGGAAGCGATCACCGAGGATTCCGAGATCAGCATCCGCATCAATCAGGAGGGATACCGCATCAAGTACATACCGTACTCGATCACGTACGAACAGGAGCCGGAGACCTGGTCCGCCTGGATCAAACAGCGAACGCGATGGGTGAGGGGGAATAATTATGTCGCGATGAAGTTCATAAGAGAAATCCCCGCCTTCAAAAATAAGTTTCTCGCGATCGAGCTGCTCTACTTGTTGTCGCTCTACTACGTTTTCCTGGTTGCGATCGTGAGCTCCGACGCAATATTTCTCCTCGGTATGTTCAACGTCGTCATGATCAGCCTGCCGGGCCCGTACACCGCCGTTTGGTTGGTCGCAATTTTCCTTTTCGTTCTGGAAATTCTCCTCGCGCTCTCCTATGACAGGGAAGATACGCCCGGAAATATCGCGCTCACAGCGCTGATGTATTTCACCTATTGCCAATTCTGGATTTACATCGTGGGGAAGGCGATCTACCTCGATCTGATCAAGAAGGAAAAAAGGACGTGGGTGAAGACGGTCCGCTTTGACGTCGAGCCGGATTCCGGAAAAGCGGTGGATCCGAGCCCGCAGCCCCCCACGCTGCGTTCACAGGACCGCGGATGAGCGAGGAGGATCTTACTCGTCTGGCCGCTGACGGTAGACGCCGACAATCATTCCCATGTGCGCCTCACCCGGATATCGGCGTTCGAACGCCTTCAGTAAATGACCGTCCATATAGTCCCGAATTCCGTTCGGCACATCCAGGGAAACGTAGATGAAGGCCGAAGCCGTATCGACAATCTGCCCGAGTGGAGTGTCGAGATAGGCCTCATCGAGCTGGGCGGCGGGGGCCTTGGTGTAATAGTTCAGCAATGGAGCGAATGACCGCGGCCGGATGATCGTGCGCACGCCTGAGCTGGAAAGACTGTCCACGCAATTCACGACATCGCGCACGTTGGATTTCGACCAGGAAAAGTAACGGACGGTCGAAACGAGGCCAACCACGATAAGGATTGCGGCCGCCGGCAGAGTCCGGCGGCTCCAATTCGTGTGGGCCATGACTGCGCCGACCATGACGCAAAACAAAGGAAAGACGATCACGGTATACCGATACCACAAGAACACCTCCGGCTTTACGAACGACACGGCAAATGGTACCAACAGCGTTCCCGTACAGCAAGCAAGCACCCACCGCAGAGCCGGAGTGCGATCCCTGCCGAACGCATGCGCGACCGCTTGAGCGGCGATCAAAACCACAGCAGCCGAGCCCAAGATTTTAACCGCCGGATGGGAGTCAAACAAAGCGGAAGCCATCTCGAAGTACGTGCCGGAATAGGCGCCTGTAATCCAAATCCATTCGCGCCAACCGGGGCGTTCAACCCAAAACCAGCCGAGGGAGTCACTCGCGCCCGATTGCCGGACGAGGGCCGGAAGTTCGGGCAAATAGAGGGCTGCGACCACAGCAAGAGCGGTCAGGATCGACTTCTTGATCCCCCTCGTGATATCATTGCTGAGAAGCAGATACGCCGCCTGGGCACCCAAAACGAAGATCCCCCAGTGATGAGTGTAGAGGAGTGCCGCCGAGACAATCACATACAATACCATGAATCTCCGTCTCGACCCCTTCAGAAGCTCGAAAAGCAAACAACAGCTTGCAAGAGCCAGGAGAGCGGCGAGTGCGTACGGCCTGCCTTCCTGTGAGTAGGCGATGTGAAAGGGCGCTACCAGACAAACCGCGGCTGCGGCGACTCCTGCACGGAGGCCGAACATCTTGCTAGCGTAATGGAAAACTAGACCGACCGTCGCAGATCCTGCGAGGGCGGAGATCAACCGGAGCGACCAGGCGCTCTCTCCGGAAACCGCAAGAACGAAGTGCAGAAGATAGAAGAAGAGCGGAGGGTGATGGTAGTGCGCAACAAGTGCGGTTTGGATTTCCGCAAATCCCAACTTTGACACCTGGAGCGAGAACAATTCGTCGTTCCAGAGACTCTGAGCGTCAAGGTGGTAGAAACGGATCGCGGCTGCAGCCGCAGTCAAAAGAAGGGCGCTGGCGGGACGCAGAGATCCGGGCCGGGGTAACCGGCCTCCACCGGCCGGCGGATAAGGATCAGATGGCAAGGATTGCTTTAGAAAGCAAATTCGATTGCGAACAGAACTATGTTCTTTTCGAATTGGTAGTAGGGGTCGTTGGAATCGTTTCGGAGATGATGGAATTCCAGTTGCGGCTTCAGGCTCCTGCCGCCGCCGGCATTAAACGTGCGTGACACCGTGATCCCGCTCTCGTACCGGCGGTCGTCGCGTTGATTCGATATTGTGAGCGAGTCGGCGAGATCTTTTGCGGCGATCGTGTAGGCTTTGGTCTGAAAGGCTTCCTGCACCCGGAGCGAGATGCCGAACGGAAGCGATTGGGAGAGCTGAACGGAGATCGCGTCTCCGGAGTAAGCGAAGTGATCGTCGAAGATCTCGTTCCCTGAGGCGAAGCTCCCGGCAACACCGCGCACCTCGCCTCCACCGCGGAGCTGCTGCGGGATGATCCTTGCTCCCGCCGAGGGCGCCACAAATCTCGTATAGAGAGAAACTACCTCCGTACCACTCATGATGGCTTGTTTCCACAGCAGAGTCAAGAAGAACTGTCTTACCGAGGGTGTTGTGAACACGAAGGTCCTGGCCTGAATTCCGCCGTTGCCTTTTCCGAACCCCTTGCCGTGTCCTCCGGAGTTCCGAAAGAAGATAGTATCGGTGTACATCGAGGATCCGGTGTAACTCTTGAACGCAAAATGGGGCGCCAGGGCAATCCACCCGCCAGGTACAATATCCGACCCGAACTGTACGCCCGCGATGCTCTGGACATTTGTCACCGCTGAAACGTTCGGGTACGCATGATATGAAAATGTGTACGAAGGCCGGACACTGAACCGAATCCCGACAGGCTGGCGTAGGGCCGCCGATGCCTCGAAGATTGAATTGTCGTATTTTGAGGGGTTACCGAAATCCGTCGCCTCGTCTTTGTCGAACTGCGATCCCCCGGAGAACGCGACATAGAGAAAGCGGTCGGAGCTGTCGGAATGAGCGGTGAGGGCAGCCGTGTCGCCCGGCGGCCGGATCGGTGTCGGCGAAGATTCCCCGTTTTCTGATGCCGAATCTTCGCGCTCTCCTAGTGATTCCTCGCTCTCCTCGGAATTCTCGAAATGATAGTCTGCGTTGAGCGACAGGATGTGCACGTGGAAGTTTCTCGCGGGAAGATCGCGGAAAAGTTCGAGTGCCCCGCTATAGGCGCCGGTGAGAGACAGCTGATCGAAGTCCCAGTCCTTGGAAGTCTCCAATTGGAACTGAGTAATCTGATCGGCAGTCGGGAAGTAGATGTCGAAAATGTTCTCGTCGTGAGCCGTGGAAGTGCCGAGGTTGAGGCTCTGGCCGCGCCCGGCCGCGACAGCGATCAAGATCATAAGAGGAATTACCAGACCTCGTCTCATCTTCCCTGCAATTCTCCGATTCGATGATACTCATTTTGGCCCAGAAAGGCAATAGGCCCTTCTTATTTGTTTTCCATCGTAAAAATTCTAAATTCATACTCATTTTCTTCCCGGACCACATGAAAGGAATTCGTTGAAGAAGTCACGGAATGACACCGCGATGCTGATCAAACAGCTTCGCGAGCTCGCGCAAAATCTCTGGTGGAGCTGGAATCCGCGCGCCCAGGCGATCTTCGAATCGCTCTCCCCGCTTATCTGGGAGTCGAGTAATCACAATCCGGTGGCGGTTCTGGCGCAGTTTTCCGAAACAGAGCTTTCGGCGCATCTTGGAGACAAGGATTTCCTTCGCCGCCTGGTACCGGTTTTGGAAGATTTCGAAGCATACATGAAAAAGCATCCGCACAGGCAACCGGGTGAGGGACTGGTGGCCTATTTTTGCGCGGAGTTCGGCATTCATGAATGCCTTCCGTTCTATTCCGGGGGACTGGGCGTACTGGCCGGGGATCACCTTAAGTCGGCGAGCGATCTGGGATTGCCACTGATCGGCATCGGGCTCTTCTACCGCCAGGGCTACTTCCAGCAGCATATCGACCCAGCGGGAAATCAGCAGGAGAGCTACCCGACCACTGACCCGTCGGCCATCCCGGTCGAGCTCGTGAAGGCGTCCACGGGCAAACCCCTGCTCGGAAGCGTGACCATCGGGACGAGCATGGTCTATTTCCAGGCCTGGAGAGTGAGCGTGGGAAGATGCTCGCTCTATCTGCTCGATACGGATGTCGCAGAGAACGCGGACCACTTCCGCGGACTCACGGCGCTTGCGTACGGCGGGGATATGAACACCAGAATCAGGCAGGAGATCGTCCTTGGTATCGGGGGTGTTCGGTTCGTCCGCGCCCTGGGTCTCCGCCCGACGGTCTTCCACATGAACGAAGGCCACGCGGCCTTTCTCACGCTTGAGCTTTTGCGGGAGCAGTTGCTCAAGGGATCGGCGAAGCCGGAGGCGGAGCGAGCGGTCCGCGAGAAATGTATCTTTACGACGCACACGCCGGTGCCCGCCGGGCACGACCGGTTCCCTGCAGACCTTATCGAATTCACGCTGCGCCCGTATGTCGAAGGCATGAAGATTTCCGTTCCGGACCTCATGGAGTACGGAACCATGCCCAATACGCAAGGGAAGACCGAGTTCACCATGACGGTCCTTGGCCTGAAGCTTTCGAGGTCCGCCAACGCCGTAAGCAAGAAACATGGTGAAATCTCCCGGCTCATGTGGAAAGACCTTCAGGCGGCGAAGGAGTCCTCGGCCCCGCCGGGCGGGATCGGATACGTCACCAACGGCGTTCATGTGCCGAGCTGGACGGGACCCACGTGCTGGGAATTCTGGGAACGGCACAACTCACACAAATGGAAAGAGCATTTCAGCGACGGGCAATTCTGGCAGCATGTTTCGAGGCCGGATATTGTGACCGACGAAGAGCTCTGGGCCCTCCGGTATGAGCTCCGGCGCGAGCTCATCGAGTTCGTGCGATCGCGCGCACGCCAGCAGCATGCCTTCGGCGGGGTGAGCGGGGAGGAGGCTCTCTTCCACCTCCTGTCCTTCGATTCGCTGACGATCGGTTATGCGCGCCGGTTCGCGCCGTACAAGCGGGCGCCCCTGATTTTTTCGGATCTGTCAAGGGCCCAGCTGCTCTTCAACGATCTTCAGCGGCCGATTCAGATCATCTACGCGGGGAAGGCGCACCCCCGGGACGGCGAGGGGAAGGATTACCTCAGACGCATCATCGAGGCGACGCGGCAGCACCCCTTTTTCGGTAAGGTAATTTTCCTGGAGAATTACGACATGCATATAGCCCGGAGGCTTGTCTCCGGATGCGACGTGTGGCTCAACACGCCCAGGCGTCCCCTCGAGGCGAGCGGAACGAGCGGTCAGAAGACCGCGATTAACGGCGGCCTGCATCTCAGCATCCTGGACGGCTGGTGGGACGAGGCCTACAACGGAAAAAATGGATGGGCAATCGGGGGAAAGGCGGACGACAACGCGCCTCCGGAAGAAGTCGATCGCCGGGATGCGGGTTCGCTCTATGATGCGCTCGGCAACGATATCATCCCGCTCTTCTACGAGCGCGACAAGAATGGTATTCCGCGGAAATGGATCGCCCGCATGAGGAACGCGATGCGAACGATCATCCCGCGATACAACACCCACCGGATGGTTACGGAATATGCCGAGAAGATGTACTTCCCCCCCCTGCCGGCGCGATCGAAAGAGGCAGGGAAGAAGGTCAGCGCACGCTGATGCCCTGCTCGCCGAACGTGTCCCCGCACTGAATCGTGACCACGCGTTTCTCCGGAGTGTAGAACCAACCCGGTTCCGCGGATTGTCCGGGTCCCGCCACGTCCCGCCCTGCGGGGCCGAGGCGGGATGGTAATTGCCTGCCGTCGATCGAAACCGAGGACGGAACGCGTTTGATGCCCTGAAAACGGACTATCAGCCGGCGCTTTGGGGGCCGGTACCCGCCCTCCGGGTTTGAAAACACCAGCTCATTCAGCGTGGTATCCGACTTCTGAGAAAGAGTACGCAGGCAGTACTGGCCGCGCTGGTAGTCCAGCGAGATGCCGTCGTCTTCATAGAGCCGCGCCGTCGATGACGCGGAGGAAAACACATCAATCGTGAGCGGGTCGATCGGGGCCTGGTCGGAAAACTGCAAGTCCTGCTGGGTGGGAATGATTGCGCCCGCCCGGACGAACAACGGTATGCGATCCATCGGCGCTTCGACCCGCACGACCTTCGGGCCCGAATGCTTTTCGCCGCTCCAATAATCGTACCAGTCCCCCTCCGGCAGGCGAACATCCCGCGTCCTCGATCCCGGCCACAGCACCGGAGCGACCAGGAACGCGTCGCCGAACAGGAAATCACGATCGTTCCAGTAGCTGTTCCTGTCCTCCGGAAAATCGAACCAGATCGGCCGCATCATCGGTATCCCGGTCCGGGATGCCTCGTAAAATTGTGTGTAGAGATAGGGGAGGAGCCTGTACCGCAGCTCGATCGATCGCTTGTTGATGGCTTCGAACTCGGGCCCATACGACCATGGCTCCTGGTCGGGGGTTCCGAATTCCGTGTGCGTCCGCATGAGCGGCGTGAAGATTCCCAGCTGAAGCCATCGCGCGTAGAGTTCTCCGCTGGGGACGCCGACAAATCCACCGATGTCCGTGCCGACAAACGGCTGCCCGGAGACGCTGAGGTTTAAACACATCGGCACTGCCATCTCGAGATGCTCCCACGAGCTTATGTTATCGCCCGTCCACGCCGATGCATACCGGTTGCCCCCCGCATAATTTGCCCGCGTCAGGACAAACGGGCGCTCGTTCGGCCGCAGCTTGAGCATTCCCTCCCTGGTGCCGCGCGCCATCTGCATACCGTAGATATTGTGATTCTTGCGGTGATCGGTTTTCAGTCCCATGTCGTCATGGACAACGGTGAGGTCGAATGTCTTCGTGGGCACGTCGAAGACGGAGGGTTCGTTCATGTCGTTCCAGAACCCCCTGATCCCCGCGTCGATCAGGCCTTTATATAAGGTCCCCCACCACTCGCGCGCCCGGCTGGCGGTGAAGTCGGGGAACGCGCATTCGCCGGGCCAAACCTTACCCGTGAACAAGCGGCCGTCAGGGTACTTCACGAAGTTGTTTCCTTTAAGACCTTCATCATACACCCAGTATCCGGGTTCCTTCTTGATTCCGGGATCGATAATCGTGACCACCTTGAATCCGTCTCGCGCCAGATCGCCCACCATTTTTTTCGGATCGGGGAAGCGA
>Ga0137396_10000337_pt1 | contig 21259 bp, 20 predicted proteins | sample czc16metaG_FD_108284 | JGI IMG/M metagenome (GOLD analysis project Ga0137396, IMG submission 108284) | Vadose zone soil microbial communities from Angelo Coast Range Reserve, California, USA - czcobulk3.16 metaG | ecosystem: Environmental > Terrestrial > Soil > Vadose zone | place: USA...
CCTGGTCGTCTGCCGCGATACCGGGCCCGGTGTCCGTCACCGACACAAGCACCTCTCCGTCCTCCCGCGCCGACGCGACGACGACGCTTCCGCCCCTCGGCGTGAACTTGACCGCGTTCGAGAGCAGGTTGAAGACGACCTGCTGGACGCGGCGCTCGTCACCGTCGACGAGGTCTGGCAGCGCGCGGATCTCGTGCTCAAGGTGAAGGAACCGCTGCCGCCCGAGTACCCTCGGCTCCGCGAGGGGAAGACGCTCTTCACCTATCTCCACCTGGCGCCCGCCCCCGAGATCACACGCGCGCTCCAGAAGTCGGGGGTGATCGCGATCGCGTACGAGACGGTCCAGCGCTCCGACGGAAGCCTCCCCCTGCTCACGCCGATGAGCGAGGTCGCCGGCCGGCTCTCGGTCCAAGAGGGCGCATTCTACCTCGGTCGCGCGCACGGCGGCCGCGGCATCCTCCTCTCCGGTGTGCCCGGTGTCCCGCCGGGAAACATCGTCATCATCGGTGCCGGCACCGCGGGCCTCAACGCCGCGCGCGTCGCCGTCGGCCTCGGCGCCGACGTCTCGATCCTCGACGTCAATCCTGACCGACTCCGGCACGTGGACGACCTCTTCCGCGGGCGGGCCGTCACGCTGATGTCGAACAGCTTCAATGTCGAGCGGGCGCTCCGCCGCGCCGATCTGCTCATCGGCGCCGTGCTCGTCGCCGGCGCCCGCGCGCCGCGCCTCGTGACCAAGGAGATGGTCGCGACCATGAAGGAGGGCGCCGCCATCGTGGACATCTCGGTGGACCAGGGCGGCTGCGTCGAGACGATCCATCCGACGACGCTCCTCGACCCGGTCTACGTCGTCTCCGGTGTCGTCCACTACGGCGTGGCGAACATGCCGGCGCTCGTCCCGCGCACCTCGACCTTCGCGCTGACGAACGCGACGCTGCCGTACGCCCTCGAGCTGGCGACCCGCGGCATCGCGGCCGCGGCGCGCGAAAACCCGGCGCTCGCGAGGGGTATCAACGTCTGCCGCGGCCAGGTCGTCCACCCCGCCGTCGCCGAATCCCTCGGCGAGGCTGCGGCGTCGCTCGAGGCGTGCCTCCGCTAGCGCCGTCCCAGCGAAGACCTCTGACTGATGGCTGGCCGCGCCGGGCCGGTATGAAACTGGACAACCCCGCCCGTGGACGCCCGCCGCAATTTGTGGAAAGGTCCGGAAATCAGTAACTTCGGCACCGCCCGCCGCCTGGTATCGGGATTGCGATCAGTGACAGGCATGATCCTCTATCAGGGCTCCGGTGACCGCGGGCCTCACCTGCCCACCTGGCGGCTGGCGGTCTGCCTCGACTGCCAGCACTGCTTCGACGGCGTGACCAACGAGCGCTGCACGATGTGCGAGAGCAGGCGCGTCGCGCCGATCGAGACCGTCATCAAGAACTGGCACCGGCTCAGCAGATCTCCGTCCGCTGCCTGACAACTATCGCGACGGGCCGAGGCGAGCCCCAACCCCTAGATGAAGAAGTTGTCCAGAAGTGTGGAGCATTGTTTTTTCATGAGAGACGCTAGACCCCGAGCTTCCTTATAAAGCGTCTCTTCATCAAGATCGAAGTCCTCGTGCGACCATTCGCGATTGACTTCTGCAAGTCCCTGGACCATCTCCGGTGTGAACTCTAAATGGAAAAGAAGACCATATGCATTTCTGTAGGCAAAGGCTTGATTGCGGCACAATGGAGAAGTCGCGAGGAGTGATGCGTCGGTGGGCAGATCAAAAGCATCACCGTGCCACTCGAAGACCCGCACATCTGGACCAAATCCTTTGAATAGACGATGAGCCGTTCCTTCTGGAGTCAGACGCACGGTGTAGTAACCGATTTCCTTGGCGCGCTTTCCATGGGGTTCATTGGGATAAACGCGCGCACCAAGTGCATGAGCGATAAGTTGACTTCCAAGACACAGTCCCAGCATCGGGACAGTGCCTAGCGCGGCTTTGATAAGTGCGATCTCATCATTCTTGGACGGGTATTCCTCGTAAACGCTCGTTGGCCCACCCATGATAATGAGTGCGGAATACTGCAGGACGTCTGGCAAATCATACGGCTCCCATAGCCGAACGACATCGAAGGCTATGTCGTGCTCCTGCGCGTAGTCAGCGATATAGCCTTGGCTTTCATATGGAACATGTTGCAGCACGAGTACTCGTTTCATCCCAAGGTCACCCTCCCAAAGCTAGCCGTCAGGACTACGTGCCGATATCCTCCGCCCACAGTGAAGGGTGGGCTCGAATGAACTGTGCCATCAGCTCGTGGCACCGAGGGTCTTGAAGCACTTCCACCGCTACCCCACGGCTGCGGAGCAGGTCTTCCTCGCCGCGGAACGTTCGATTTTCGCCGACCACCACGCGCGGAATGCCATAAAGGAGAATCGCGCCGCTGCACATCGCGCATGGCGAGAGCGTGGTGTAAATCGTGCAGCCGCGATAAATGCGGGCCGGCTGACGACCGGCATTCTCGAGCGCGTCCATCTCACCGTGCAGCACGACACTGCCTCGTTGCACCCGGCGGTTATGGCCTCGGCCGAGAATCTGCCCGTTGTGCACGACCACCGAGCCGATCGGGATGCCGCTCTCGGCGAAGCCCAGCTCCGCCTCTTGGATCGCTGCTCGCAAGAATTCGTCCATGAAGCGCTCCTGTCGGTGAGTGACCTGACGACCACTTACCGGCCGGCGTCACCCATCGGTCGCGGGACAGAGGCAGCCACGACGCGCGTACCGATGGCCAGGTAGACTGCCCCGGCGACGACGATTCCGACCAGCCAACTCAGGTCGGCGCCGCTGAGCAACCTGGTCGAGACGGGACCTTGCAGTGCGGGGACGAGGCCGTCTTCAACGGCCCACCCGGCGATGAGGCCCGCGAGGAACGCTGCGATCCCTCCCCAGTTGATGTCGCCATATGCACTGCGCTCCGGCTCCCGATAGAGCTCGGCGACGTCGATGTGACCCTTCCGCTTGATGAAGAAGTCAGTGAGGATCACCCCGGCCCAGGGGCTCATCCACAGGAGAAGGCTTATCATCCAGTTGTCAAAGGCCTTGGCGAACGAGGGCTGGAAGATGAAGTAGATGGTGACCAGATAGCCGACGACGCCTGCAATCAGCGCGATGGCCGTCCGGGAGAGGCGAAGGCCCATGCTGAGCGCGGCAAGCGCCGCCGAGTAGACGTTCAGGATATTCGTGGCGATGGGGCCATGCAGTACCATCAAGAGCACCAGGATGCTCGTGATCCCGCCGAACACCGCGCTGACCATCTTGGCCGGATCGGTGTCCTTGGTCACGCTGGCGACGGTCGCGCCGAGGATGGCGAGCCACACCGTGGGGACGAGCATCCCCACGTAGCTGTACCAGAAGACAGCGGTCGAGGACACGGTTCGCGGCACGAAGCGGGAATAGTCCGAGGCCCAGGTGACCCAGGAGATCCCCCAGCCGACCCCGATCGCGGTCATGAGCAGGGTGATCATCGCCAGGTGGGCCGCCGGCGGGAGCGTACTGGTGAGTCCCCAGTCGACCACCCCTGGGCGGGTCCAGGCGAGGATGCTCATCAGCACCATGATGGCGGCGGTCACCGGAACCGTGTATTTCTCGAACGTGCGGATCGCGTAGAAGCCGTAGATGCCGATGAGCACCTGGATCACCATCACGACGGTCACGACGATAAAATTGGTCAGCCACGTGTCGCCAATTCCGACCTGACCCAGGATCGCGACCGCGATCTTGACGGGGAAGTAGGTGTTGACCCCGATCCAGCCGAGGGTCATGAGGAACATCAACGCGCTCGGCAGGTACGCCCCTCGGCGACCAAACGCGGAGCGACCGAGGACCATCTGATTGACACCGGTCTTGTGGCCCATCACGGTGAAGGCCGCGAAGATCGCGCACCCCACGATGTTGCCCAGCACGATGACCGCGATCGTCTCCCAGAGTCCGAGTTTGAGGACGATGCCAAGCGCGCCAAGAGCCCAGTTGATCGGCGCGATGTTCGCCCCGGCCCAGATCCACATCTGCTGCGGCCCGGTGGAGTCCTTATCCGCCTCTGGGATGGGTTCGATGTTATGGACGTCAACCCTGAGTTCGGCCCGGGCGTCAGTCGCCATGATTGCCCCCTTGCTTCCTGTGGGTGTCAGGGACGCACGGAACTGGTAGATCTTTCCTCGCCCGGCCTGGAGCACTCGACGCCCAGAGCCCGCGACGGAGCGCACGACGTCGCCATCACCGGCGCGATACTGCGCCGGTGATCGTGACGCTGTCAAGACGGGCGGTCAGGCGACAGGCCTGGCTACGTGCCGTACAGGCGATCGCCGAAGTCGCCGAGGCCCGGCAGGATGTACTTGCTGTCGTTCAGGCATCGGTCCAGGGCCGCAATGAATATCCGCGCGGTCGGCGCAACCCGCTGCAAGTGGGCGACCCCTTCGGGCGCCGCCACGATCGAGAGCAGGCGGACCTCCTGGGCGCCGAGCTCCTGCAATCCCTCGATCGCCATGGCCGCCGACCCGCCCGTGGCCACCATCGGGTCGAGGAGGAACACGACGGCCTCGCCCAGGTTCTTCGGGATCTTTTCGTAGTAGCGGCGGGCGACGGCCGTCCGCTCGTTGCGCTCAAGGCCGCAGTAGCCGACCTGGGTGTCGGGAAGCAGCTCGAGGAACGCGTCGAGCATCCCTAGGCCCGCCCGGAGCACCGGCACCGCCACGACGCGGGCGCCGATCTGTCGGACGGGGGCTGTCTCGAGGGGCGTCTCGACCGTGACGTCCCTCAGGGGAAGGTCGCGGGTGGCTTCAGCCACGAGGACCAGCGCCAGCCGGTGGGCGAGCCGGCGGAACTCCTCGGACGGCGTCGTCTTGTCGCGCAGTCGGGCGAGGACGTCTTCGACTAGAGGATGGTGGACGACGTGGACGGGCATGACGCCGCGATGGTACCCGTCGCGGGCAGTAGGTTGCTAGTCGTCAGTGCCGGGGACCCCGGGCAAACCCTCCACGCCGGGGATGCGGGCGATGGTTGCTCTGATACCGAGGGTCATGATCAGCGCCTCCTGCGTCGACGCTACGGGGCGGCGAATCTGCGGGAAGAATACTCCAAGCTCAGTGACGTTGCCCGTATATCCAGAAGGGATTCTCCTGGCTCCATCCCGTCCCAGTTGATCGACCTTTTCCCGGCGACGTGAACACCTGGCAGGAGTACGAGGCTCTCCTCAGCGGTCAATAGCTCGTCAGGATCACCCGATCAGCCGAGCCCGCGTCACATCGAGCGGGTGATCGATCAGAGCCTGCACCCGTGCGATGAAACGCACCGTATGCGGCAGGCTCGCGTGATGATCGAATGCAGCTTCGTTTACCCAGCGTGAATGGATGTAGAAGAGGCGTGGGTCACGGGTCGAGCGGAACGCCTGAATGCTCAGGCAGCCGGCTTCCTCACGGGACGGACCAACGACGTCGCGGAGCGTCTCTTCCACGGCGCTCTCGTCGCCAGGGCGCGCATGAAAACGTGCGACGATGAACAGCTCCAAGCGTCCTCCTCAGAAATTCAGTCAAACCACTATTCCCGCAGGACAGGCGGCGATTCTCCGCCAGCCGTCGATCCTCCGCAACTTACCTCGCGTCTTCTCTCGACGTCGGAATTCCTCGTGGAGCCGAATTTCTGGGGTGCGCTGGGCTGGTGGATGTGTGCGTGGTTTCGGATGAAGATTCCAACGAGTCAATCGGTCATGTCTGCTCCGTCCTCCGGATCAGGGCGCAGGGCTCGGGAAACGCGGCGAGGAACTCCTTACTGGACCAGTCCCGGCCTAGAAAGTAGGTGTGGGTGATATCGGGCTCCTCGCCGGGTCCATACGTGACGACGACGAGGGGCGGGAGCAGGGCCGCGCCCGAGTGGAGATCCATCAGCGTGTAGGCTCCTCGCTGCTCGGTCTTCCACATCAAATGGATGATGGCCGACTCTCCGTTGCAGATTTGCAGGACTTGCCGCCCATCCGGAGCTCGGGTCGGAATCTCCATCTCTCCCGCTAGAAGGAGGAGAACCAAAAGTGAGATCATGACTGATACCCGAGCTGCATAACCTAAGCCAGATTCGAAATGGCCTGACATACGCAGATTTGCGGTCGGTCATCGGCAGTCGTCGCCATTGCTCGGACAGAACGTTCCCAGCCAAATGGACAAACCGCGGCACCTCGTGACGCAGATGGTCAGGGGTTTCCGGAACAGAACGCTGGGCTACCTCTTACCCACGCCCGAGACGGGGATCGAGAGCGTCGCGCAGTCCGTCGCCGAGCAGATTGAAGCCGAGCACCGAGAGCATGATGGCGGCGCCCGGAAAGAAGAACACCCACCAGGCGCCGCTGGTGAAGAACTTGTAGGAATCAGCGAGCATGGCGCCCCACTCGGGCGCCGGCGGTTGGGCGCCGAGCCCGAGGAAGCCCAGCGCGGCTCCTTCGAGAATGGCGAAGGCGATGGAGAGAGTCGTTTGCACGATCAGGGGTGGCAGGCTGTTGGGCACGATGTGGCTCAAGAGAACGCGCCCGGCGCTGCAGCCGAGCCCCTGCGCGGCCAGCACGAACTCCTGCTCGCGCAGGGCCAGCGCGGCGCCGCGGCTCAGGCGCGCGTAGACGGGGATCGACACCAGGCTGATGGCGAACAGCGCGTTACGCAGGCCGGGGCCGATCATGGCCACGATGGCGATGGCCAGCAGCGTGGCCGGAAAGGCCAGCAGGATGTCCATGCAGAACATCAGAACCAGGTCGACCTGTCGCCGGAAGTAGCCCGCCAGGAACCCGAGCGCCGAGCCGATCACCATCGCCAGCGCGACGGCGCTCAGCGCGAGGCCGAGCGACACCCGCGTCGCGTGCAGGACGCGCACGAGGATGTCGCGGCCGAGGCTGTCGGTACCGAACGGGTGCGCCCCCGTCGGGGGCTTGAGGCGCAGCGTGAGGTCGGCGTCGGTGCTGGCGTCATAGACGTGGACCGCGGGCGTGACGAGCGCGACCAGCAGGACGGCGACGACGATGACGAGCCCCGCCCGAGCCGCCGGACTCGCCACGAGCCGGCGCCAGGCGGCGGCGGCCGGGCTCGCGCCTCGGCCGGTCACCATCACTCCGCGTTCCAGGGCGGCCTCGAGCGTCGTCATTCGTACTTGATGCGCGGATCGACCGCGGCGTAGAGCAGGTCGGTCACGAGGTTCACCACGACGACGATGGCGGCGATGAATAGACTCGCGCCCTGCACGATCGCGTAGTCGCGCGATTCGATGGACTCGTAGACCCAGAGGCCGATGCCCGGCCACGAGAAGATCGTCTCGGTGAGGATGGCGCCGGCGAGGAGGTGCCCGACCTGCAGCCCGATCACCGTGAGCACGGGGAGGAGGGCGTTCCGCAGGGCGTGCCGCAAGATCACCGCCCGCCGCGAGAGCCCCTTCGCCTCCGCGGTGCGAATGTACTCTCGCGACAGCACGTCGAGCATGCTGGCGCGAGTCATCCGGGCGATGATCGCCAGTGGAATGGTCGCCAGCGCCAGCGCCGGGAGGACCAGGTGGCGGAGCGCGTCGGCCAGGGCCGGCCAGTCTCCCTGCAGCGTCGCGTCGAGCATGACGAAGTTCGTCCACGGGACGAACGTGGTCCCGCTCTCGAGACGGAAGCCCGTCGGCAGGACGCGCAGCTGCACCCCGAAGAACCACGCCAGCATGAGGCCGAGCCAGAAGATCGGCATCGACACCCCGGTGAGCGCGCCCAGGCGCGCGAGACTGTCCAGCAGCGAGTTCCGCCAGACCGCGGAGCCGATGCCGATGGGAATACCGAACGCGATGGCCAGGACGATGGCCGCGAGCGCCAGCTCGACGGTGGCGGGAAAGCGCCGGAGCAGGTCGGTGGTGACGGGATCGCCTCGGACCACGGACACGCCGAGATCGCCGTGGAGGACGTTGCCGAAGTAGAGGACGTATTGCTGCCAGATCGGGCGGTCGAGCCCGAGCCGGGCGCGGACCTCCGCGACCTTCTCCGGTGTCGCCCGCTCGCCGAGCATCGTCAGCGCCGGGTCGCCCGGGATCATGTGGACGAAGCTGAAGACGAGGACGGAGACGCCGAGGAGGACGGGGACAACCGTGAGGCTGCGCCGGATGGCGTAACGCCTCACCGCGGCATCCCCCTCGGCGCGCTCCGCGCTACTGCAGCTCGACCGTGTTGAAGTACTCCGACCCCGTCGGGTGCGGCACGTAGCCCTTCACGCGCTTGGCGAACGCAAGGGGCGGTTGATTGTTGGCGATGAAGAGCCGCTCCACGTCGTCGTGCAGCATCTGCTCGGCCTGCCGGTAGAGCTTGGCCCGGTCTGCCAAGGTCGTGAGCTTCTGGGCGCGGAGGAGCACGTCGGCCAGCGCCTTGTTGGCGTAGAACCCCTCGCGCGAGGCCCCGGGCTGGCAGAAGAAGTAGCAGAGGAAGTTGTCGGGATCGCCGTTATCGCCGGTCCAGCCGAGCATGTAGAGCGGCGCCTGCCCGTTCTTGCGCTTGTCCAGGTACACCGCCCACTCGGTCGTCTGCAGCTGGGTCTTGATCCCGGCCTTGGCCAGATCGGCGGCCATCGCCTCGGCGATCTCCTTGGGGTTCGGGAAGTAGGGGCGCGAGCGCGACATGTACCAGAAGATCAGCGGCTCCTTCTTGCCGTCGTCCCACGTGATCTCTGACAGCCCCTGCCCGTGCCCGGCGTCGCGGAGGAGCGCCTGAGCCTTGCTCGGGCTGTACTCGAAGTCCTTGAGCTCGCGATTGTAGCCCCAGAGCGCGGGAGGCTGGAACTGCGTGGCCACCATGCCGGTGCCCCCGTAGAGCGCGTCCACGATGGCCCTCTTGTTGATCGCGTGGGCGAAGGCCTGGCGGACACGTTTGTCCTGGAACTCCTTCACCTTGTAGTTGAAGGCGATGTACCCCGTCGTGTTCGTCGGGCGCAGGAGGAGCTGGAGATTCGAATCGCCCTTGACCACGGCGACGTCGTCGGGATTGAGTCCCTCCATGCCGTGGATCTCGCCGGCCTTGAGCGCGCCCAGCCGCTGCGAGTTGTCCTTGATGTTGCGCACGACCACGCGCTTGACCTTGGCCTTCGGGCCCCAGAAATCGGGATTCGCCTCGAGAATGACCTCCTGGTTGGGCTTCCACTCCACGAACCGGTAGGCCCCGGTGCCCACCGGGTGCTTGCCGAAGTCGGTGCCCCAGCGCTCCACCGCCTTGGGGCTGGCGATGTCGAAGACGAACATCGCCAGATTCGCGAGGAAGGGCGCCTGCGGCTCCTTCAGGGTGACACGAACGGTTTGAGGGCCGACGGCCTCGACGGCGCCGACGATCGACTTGTCGTCGAAGCCGCCGAACTGCCCCTCCCAGTACTCGAATGTCTGGCCGGCCTTGACCTGGTTGTCGTGCTGCGGGTGACTCGTCTTCCACCACCGCTCGAAGTTCCAGACGACCGCGGCGGCGTCGAGCGGCGTGCCGTCGTGGAACTTCACGCCGGGGCGGAGCTGGAACGTCCACACGCGGCCATCGGTGGACACGTCCCACTTCTCGGCCAGGGCGGGCTCGACCTCGGTGGTGGCGCCCTTGTACTTCACGAGGCCATCGAAGACCTGCCGGGTGATCCGCGAGGAGATCCCGTCGGTGATGACCGCGGGATCGAACTGGACCGGCTCACCCTGAGCGCCGAAGACGAACGTTTGAGCCGCCGCGGGGGCAGCGGCACCCAGCAGGGCCATCCCGACCAGGGACGCGAACGTGGCGAGCCGCATAGGCCGCATAGGATGAACCTCCTTGAGCGCGCAAGGCGCTCGGGACCGCGTCGGAACGGCACATTATCGCACTGAGGCGTACCGCGTCCAGAGTCCCGGATGCTGGCGCCGCCGCGCAGGCGGGGCTATGCTGGCCGCGGCGTGAGAACGGCTCGTGCCCGGACCCGCATGCGGCAGCTCGCGGCAATCGTTCTCGTCGCGTGCATGATCACTCCCGTCTTCAACCTCCTGACCAGTGAGGCCTCCCTGAGATCGGCCCTCCAGGGCCTGTTCGACGGCGTCTTCATCTCTCTCCTCGTGGCCGGCTACCTGATGTTCGTCCGCGACGGCGCGCTGCGCCCATGGTTCCGGCAGCTCGGGTTCTGGACGGATCTGGCGTTGAGCAGCGTGACCGCGCTCGCGCTCTTCCTCGTAGGCCGCGCCACCGGGCAGGTGGTGGTCAGGCTCGAGCCACGGCGCTTCATCGCGAGCTTCACCGACACCCACCTCATCTATGCCCTGCCATTCTTCGCCGTCCTCGCGATCACGATCCAGTTCGTCCTCCAGATGAACCGAATGATCGGCGCGAACGTCCTGGGGTATTTCGTGGCCGGCGTCTACCACCGGCCGAAGACAGAGGAGCGCATCTTTCTCTTCCTCGATCTCGAGGGCTCCACGCAGCTCGCGGAGCGACTGGGCAGCGCCGGATACTTCGAGCTGCTCCGCCGCTTCGTCGACGACCTGACGGAGCCGGTGCTCGAGTCGGAAGGGGAGATCTATCAGTACGCGGGCGACGAGGTCGTGATCACCTGGCCGATCGCGGCAGGCGTCCGCGCGGCCAACTGCGTCCGATGTTTTTTTGAAATCCGCGCGGCCGTCGAGCGCGACCCAACGCGGTACGAGCACGACTTCGGGGTCGTGCCACGCTTTCGTGGCGGACTCCACGGCGGTACCGTGACCGCCGGCGAGCTTGGCGACCTCAGGCAACAGATCGTCTTCGTCGGCGACATTCTCAACACCGCCGCGCGTCTCGAGGAGTACGCCAAGCTGATGGGCCTCGAGCTGGTCGTATCCGGCGCGCTGCTGGACCGACTCGCGCTTCCGCCGGGCGTCGAGGCCACGCTCTGCGGTGACCTCACGATCAGGGGCAAGGAGGCCCGTGTGGCCGCCTATAGTCTCACCGGTGCGCCCGCCCACCCTCGAACACGTGCCTCATTCGCGAATGGGTTCGGCTCACGCCGGAACTGAGCGGCTTCACGAATTTATTCGAGATCGACTCAGTATGATAGTTCCGGAAATGATATTTGTGGCACGATCTTGGCAGAGTTCTATCGCCATGATGATGAAGGTTGTCTGTCCGTGGTGCCGCCGCGAGGGCAAGCCCGACTACGTCGGGGAGAAGAAACCGTTCGATAACCCCGATTCGACGGACGGCATCTGCGCGCGTCACTTCGAGCAGCTGCTCGAATCCCTTCCGTCGAGATCATTTCCGGATGTCGAGATGCTGTTCGTGGTGCACTTGAAAGAGCCGGCTCTCTTCGAATACCTCCAAGCGACTCTCGGTGGTGTGCCGAATGTGAAGCTCATCATGGAACGTCGGCGCGGCGATCGCCGACGGGGGAGCGGGGCCGTGGCCGCCGAGCGGCGCGGGGTCGAGCGGCGGGTGCGCGGCGGGAAGAGGTTCGACGTGCTGGGCTACACTGCGTTCCGTTTCGGTCGGTGGCCGAAAGCTCGTGACGAGGGTCCGCGTCTGGACTGACTGCCTGGCACGCGTGGCTATTTCGGCACGTCGTCTGACGTGATCTCACCGATCTCCTTGAACCGCTCACCCTCGACCACGTTCGTCAGCCGAAAGACATTCGGCAGCCCGCGCTCCGTGACTCCGGGGTGCGACGACATCGGCGTGATCATGAGCAGGCCGCAGGCTTGGTACACCGTCCGACATGCGGGTCTGTGGCAACCGCGCGAAGGCGCGCCGCCACTACGCCCGCCACAGGAGATCGGGCGGGTCGTGACCGATCAGCGCGGCCCAGTCCACCGACTGCTGGTATCCTCAACCCCGTCGTCGTGAACCCGAAGGTGAAGGGGTTCGTGAACCCGCCCGAGGAATGGAGAAGATCATGGCCCCACAGGAACCCGTCGCCATCGAATCGATCGACCGCCTGTGCACCCTGGCGAACCTGCCTTTGCCCGCCGAGCGGCGAGCCCGGCTCGTGCCGATGCTCTCGGGCCTGGTCGCCGCGGCCAACGAGCTGAGCCGGAAGATGGCACACGCGGGGTACCGCGCGATCGTCCCGATCGTGCGGTTCCCCGAGCGATAGGGGGCACTCCATGGCACGGACCGACCTGCTGAACCTCACGATCAGCGAGGCGGCGGCGCTGCTCGAGCGCGGTGCGTTGTCCCCGGTCGAACTGACTGAGACCGTGCTCCAGCGCATTGCGGTCGTGGACAAGACGCTGAATGCCTACATCACGGTGTGCGGCGAGCAAGCAAGAGAGGTGGCCCGAGCCGCCGAGAAGATGATCAGGGCGGGCTACCATTTGGGACCACTGCACGGCATTCCGATCGCCATCAAGGACAACATCTACACGCGCGGCGTCCGGACGACGGCGGGCTCCAAGATCCTGTCCGATTTCATTCCCGCCGAAGACGCGACCGTCACGACCCGCCTGAAACGGGCAGGCGCGGTGATCGTCGGCAAGACGAACATGCACGAATTCGCGTGGGGCGGCACGACGGACAACCCTCATTACGGCACGTGTCGCAATCCCTGGAACCCGGAGCGCTTTCCCGCGGGGTCCAGCGGGGGGTCGGGAGCCGCCGTGGCAGCGCGAACCTGCCTCGGCGCGCTCGGGACCGACACGGGTGGCTCTATCCGGCTGCCTTCGTCGGTGAATGGCATCGTCGGAATCCGCCCCACCATCGGACGGGTCAGCAACCACAACGTGGTGCCTCTGGCCTGGACGATGGACACGGTCTCGCCGATGGCACGGACGGTGGAAGACTGCGTCCTCATGTTCGGGATCATCGCCGGCTACGATCCCCTCGATGACCATTCCGCGCAGGTTCCCGTGCCGCACTACCTGGGTGATCTCGCGCGCGCCGTCCGCGGTCTCCGGGTCGGCGTGATCCGAGACTACTCGCTGGCCCACGTGCAGCGCGCGGTGGGTGACGCCGTGCGCGCCGCGCTCGAGACCCTCGAGTCACTCGGGGTAGAGGTCGAAGAGATCGCCATGCCGTCCATTCAAGGCAATATCTCGGCGCAGCTCACGATCGAGTCGTGCGAGCCGAGCACGTTCCACCAGGAATGGCTTCGCACCCGTGCGGCCGACTACGGCGAGGACGTCCGGACGCTGCTCGAGCTCGGCGAGATGTACCTGGCGACCCACTACCTGCAGGCTCAGCGCTACCGCAGCGTCCTCCGCAAGGAGTTCCTCGAGGGTTTCACGCGCGTCGACGCCTTTGTGACCCCCACGCTGCCTTTCACCGCCACACCTTGCGGCGCCACGAAGGTGGTGATCGAGAACAACCAGGAGGAGGACATGCTCTCGGCCATCATGCAGTTCACCGGCGTGCCCAGCCTCGCGGGTCTGCCCGCGCTCTCCGTCCCCGTGGGCTTCGATGCCGAGGGGCTACCGGTCGGCATGCAGGTCATCGGGCGCCCGTTCGACGAGGGAACGCTCTTCCGGCTCGGTCACGCGTATCAGGGCGCGACCGACTGGCACACCCGCGCGCCAGGTTTGTGACGTTGGTGCCGTCCCGCCGACCACCCGCAGGGCAAGTGGTCGACGGGGCCGGAGCGTTCTGCGAGCGCCGCGCGGCCGAGGTTACTTCGCCTGCTCGAAGGCGTGGCCGGCGCGCAGAACCGTGCCGTCCTCCCAGTGGCGACCGACCAGCATCATCCCGACCGGGAGGCCGCTGGACGTCCCGCACGGCACCGTCAAGGCCGGATGGCCGGTCACATCGAAGGGACAGGTGTTGGGGAGCATCTCCAGCGCCCGCGCCACGTACTCCTCGCGACTCGCCGTCGGCGCCGGGATAGGCGTGGCCTTCATGGGCAGCGTCGGCATGACGAGGAGGTCCGCCTGCCGCAGGGCCTCGTCATAGGCGGCGCGGAGGTTGCGGGCGATGTTCTGGGCCTTCGCATAGTACCGGCCGTGGTAGTTGTCCTGCATGTACTGGCCCAGCATCACGACGAGCTTCGTCGTCTCGGAGAGATCGTTCGCCCGGGACTGCCAGCCCTTCGCGTAGACGTCGAGCAGGCCCGTCGTGTAGTGGCCCTTCCAGTTGGTGCCCATGCTGTTGCCACGGACCATCAGCATGGTGGCGCCCTCGACCGCGATCGCGTTCCAGACGTGGATTCCGTCCCGGTGCATCGGCAGCGAGATCGTGGTGACCTTCGCTCCCGCCCGCTCGAGCTTGTGGACGGCGTCCTGCACCATCTGGTCCACGTCCTTCTCGGATGCCCCCTCCCAGCCAAACCCTTCCTTCACGATGGCGAGCCGGAGCCCGTTCACGCTGGCCTTGATGGCCTCCGTGTAGGTGTCCGTACGAACGTCGCGTTGCCGCGGATCGAGTCCGTCCGGGCCGGCGATCGCCTCGAGGAACACCGCCACGTCGGCCACGGTGCGGGCCATGGGACCGGTGTGGTCGAGCGTCAGCTCGATCGGGAATACACCCGTGTAGGGCACGAGGCCGTAGGTGGGCTTGAGGCCCGCGATGCCACACCAGGAGGACGGGATCCGGATCGACCCGCCCTGGTCACCACCGATCGCCATATCGACCTCGCTCGCCGCCACGAGCGCGCCACTCCCGCTCGACGAGCCCCCGGCGCTGTAGCCGCGCTTGTGCGGGTTGTGGACGGGCAGCGGATCCGACGTGTGGCTGCCCCCGGAGAAGCAGAGGCTCTCGCACACGGCCTTGCCCGCGATCTCACCCCCGGCATCGAGGATCCGCGTGACCACGGTGGCGTCGATGTCCGGGATGTAGCCCTCCAGAACGGCCGTCCCGTTCATCATCGGAATGCCGGCGACGCACACGTTGTCCTTGATGGCGAACTTCTTGCCGGCGAGCTTTCCCGACGGCGCGCCCTTGATCGAGCACTTCCAGTACCAGGCGTTGAGCTTGTTCTCCTCGGGGCCCGGGCGGTAGCCCGACGTCCGCGGGTACTTCACCGGCGGGCGCGGCTCGCTGAGCTCGTCCAGTCGGCGATACGAGGCGATCACGCCGTCCGTCAATCCCCGGAACGAGCTGAGGTCCTCGGGCGTCAGCGCAAGATGGAATGCGGCGGCGGCTTTGCGAAGGTCCTCGAGCGATGGTTTCCTGACCGGCATGGGTGTGCCTCCTGGTTGTGGGTGTTTTCAAACCGCCAGGTAGTCGCGGACGATGTCCTCGTCCATCACCTGCTCGGGCGCGATCTCACGGGCGACGCGGCCCTTCTCCATGACGTAGATTCTCCGGGCGAGCGCGGCGGCGAACTCGATGTTCTGCTCGACGAGCACGATGGCGAGTCCACGCGCCCGGCTGATCGCGGCGATCTTCGCCTCCATCTCCTGGACGATGCTCGGCTGCATGCCCTCGGACGGCTCGTCGAGCAGCAGCACCTTGGGGCCGCCGACGAGCGCTCGGCCCAGGGCGAGCATCTGTTGCTCGCCGCCCGACAGGGTGTCGCCACGCTGCCGATATCGCTCCCGGAGGCGCGGGAACTCGGCCAGCACTTCCTCCAGAAGGGCGCGGCCGTTCGCGCGGTTCAGGTCAGCGCCGATGAGGAGGTTCTCCTCCACGGTGAGCCCGGCGAAGATCATACGTCCCTGGGGCACGTAGCCCAGGCCCCGCCGGGCGCGCTCGTGGGCAGGCAGCCGCGTCAGGTCCTCGCCATCGAGGCGGATCACCCCCGACGTCACGCGCAGGACCCCGATGATCGCCTTCAGGAGGGTGGTCTTGCCCACTCCGTTGCGGCCGATGATGGAGACGATCTCGCCCGCGCCCACGGCGAGGCTGGGCCCCGTCAGCGCCGGAGTCCTCCCGTACTCGACGTGGAGGTCAGCGACGGACAGCATAGTGCTTGCCCTTTCCCAGGTAAATGTCACGGACGCCCTCGTTGCTCTCGATCTCCTCCATCGAACCCTCGACGAAGACCTCGCCCTGATGCATGACCGTCACCCGTCGGGCGATCATCCGGATGAAGTTCATGTCGTGCTCGACGACGATGACCGTGGCGGTCTCGTTGAGCCGCCTCAAGAGCCTGACGGTCTTCTTCACCTCTTCCACCGTCATTCCGGCCGTCGGCTCGTCGAGCAGGACCAGGGTCGGCTCGCCGACGCTGGCCATGCCGATCTCGAGCCACTGCTTCTCGCCGTGAGAGAGCCAGGTGGCGGGATGCTCGGCCCGCTCGGTGAGGCCGATGACCTCCAGCATCTCGGCCGCCCGCCGCCGGCCCTCGCGATTTCCGAAGCGGAACTCGGCGGCGACGTGCAGGTTCTCGAGCACGCTCAGCTCCTCGAGGATGCTCGCCACCTGGAACTTGATGCTCATTCCGAGCCGCGCGACCCGGAACGCGTCCCATCCCGTGACGTCCCGGCCGCGGAAGCGCACCGTTCCCGAGCTGGGTTTCATGCCGCCGCTCAGGATCCGGAAGAAGGTCGACTTACCGGCTCCGTTGGGGCCGATCAGGCAGCGCAACTCTCCAGCGTCGACGGTCAGGTCGAGATGAACCGCTCGCAGCCCGCCGAACTGCTTCGTCAGCGCGGTCACCTCGAGGATCGGATCGGGCATGCGCGCCTCCCCACTCAGAAGACGCAGAGGTCGGCCTGCAGGCAGGCGACGCGGTGGCCGAAATAGAGGAGGACGGCGGGCAGGAGCAGCCACCACCCCCAGCGGCGGTGACGCGTGAGGAACCGGAAGAGCGGCGGCGTGATCCCGTCCTCGAGCACGAGGACGACGCCCACCAGGACGGCGCCCTGGACGAGGAGGGGCGCCTCGCGCACGATGCGCCGGCTGGCCTCCATCAGGAACGTGACCCAGGGCCCGGCGTCGCCGGGGATGGTGGTGAAGGGAACGACTTCGGCGAGGTAGCTCGTCAGGTGCCCGATGATCGCGGCGCCGACGAAGCCGCCGAGGAGGTTCGTGCGTCCACCCAGGAGCACATAGACCACGGTGCTCGCCGCGAAGCCGAGGCCGAACCGGTCGGGGTTCACGAAACGCCCCCAGGCCGCGAACAGCATACCGGCCAATCCGGCGATTGCGCCCGCGATCGTGAAGAGCGCCAGTTTATAGAAGCGCGTGTCATAGCCGAGACTCGCGACGCGCGCCTCGTTCTCCCGGATGGCGACGGTCACGCGCCCCAGTCGCGACCGCAGAAGGAAACGGACCAGGAGGTAGATGACGACGCTCGCGCCGAGCACGAGAAAGTAGCCGGCCGTGCTCTCCCGGTTGATCTTGAACTCGAAGGGCGCGGCCATCCCCGGCAGCCACAGCGTCACCGGCGGGATCTGGAAGTTGGCGATGTTCTGGCTGCTCTCTCCCTGACCGAACATCCCGTTGAACCCGCCGAAACGCGCCACCCCGATCACCCACTCGTCGCCGCCGGTCGACACGGCGAAGGCGAAGAGCACGAGGGTCAAGGCCATCGTGATGATCGAGGCGTAAACGTCGGAGATGCGTCCGTAGAACATGAAGTAGCCGACGACGGCCGCGAGCAGGGCGGCGGCGGCGAGGCCGCCGAGGAGGGCCGCGTGCGTCTGGTGAGTCCGATCGATGAGGTTGAGGCCGATCGCGCCATAGGCGTAGGCGCCGATCCCGAAAAACGCCGTCTGCCCGAAGCTCATGATTCCCGCGTAGCCCCAGATCAGCCCGAGCGACATCGCCAGGAGCCCGTAGATCATGTACACGGCCAGTACGTTCGCGGTGTACGGCTTGAACGCCCACGGGACGGCGAGCAAGGGAAGCAGCACCAGCAGCGCCGACAAGGCCTCGGGCGACGAGATGCGCCTCACTCCCGTTGCCTCCAGAATCCCGAGATGCCCTGGGGCAAGAGGCGCAGGAGCAGGATCGCAAAGATCAGAAGCGCGATCTGACCGAAGAAGGCCGAGCCGCCGATGCTGATCTCGCACGGTGGGGGCGCGCAGTGTCCCGCCGTCTCGATTCTGAACAACGGGAAGCGGGAAATCAGCGCCTCGATGAACCCGAGCGCCGACGCCGACGACAGCGTTCCCAGCAGGACGACCGGGCCGCCCACCACGACCGTGATGAACGCGCGAGCGATGTAGAGGACGCCCATCGTCGGAACGACGCCGACGATGGGCGCCATGATGGCGCCCGCCGCCCCCGCCAGGCCCGCGCCGAGGCCGAAGGTCAGCATGAACATCCGGGGCGTGTTGATCCCGGCCGCGGAGGCCATCTCGGGGTTGGCGATCGTGGCGCGGGCGCGTCGCCCAAAGCCCGTGTACCGGAAGAGCAGGTAGACGGAGAGCATGAGCCCGGCCGCGACCGTCGTCATGACGATCCTATATTCCGGATACGAGTATCGGCCCACGGCAAAATTGCCGAGGGCGAACGGGATGCCCTGCGTCACCGCGCCGAAGATCACCGTGATGAGCCCGATCAGGAGCAGGCTCACGCCCCAGGTCGCCAGCATGACGTCGAGCGGGCGACCGTAGAGCCGGCGGATGATGAGCCACTCGATGGCGATGCCGATGCCGGCGACGACGCACGGGGCCAGGAGCATGCCAATCCAGAGCGGCAGGTGCGCGTAGCGGACGGCCGTCAGCACCGTGAACGCTCCCGCCGTGAAGAACTCCCCCTGCGCGAGGTTCACGATACGCATCATCCCGAAGATGAGCGCGAGGCCGAGCGCCAGCAAGACGAGGATCGTGATCGAGTTGAGGATCTCGAGCGCCATGATCACCGCGGTGTCGAGGCTCATGGAGTCGTCGGTGCGGTCGTCGGGCGGCCCGGGCGGCGGAGACGCCGCCCGGGCTCGACCGTGAAGGCCCTCGCTACTTCGGCTGGTACTGCGTGTGCTGATTCGGATTCTTGATCAGGTCGCACAGCTGCATGGTCTCGGTGGGCGGGATATTCGGGAAGCTCTCGATGACGTTCCAGCCGTGCTTGTTGTTCACGGCCGCCAGGTGCATCGTGAAGATGACGTGGTGGCTGGCCGGATCCATCTTCACGCGACCCATCGGCGAGTCCCATTCGATCCCTGTCTCCAGGGCCTTCGTGACGGGTTCCCGGTCGAAGCTGCCGGCCTTCTGGACCGCCTTGGCCCAGAAATTCCAGCCGTTGTAGCTTTCCGCACCGGCGTCGCCGATGTAGTAGTTCGGGTTGTTCATCTTCTTTTTCATCGCGGCCTTGAACGCGCGATTCTGAGGATTGTCGACCTCGTCGAAGTAGGGATAGCAGGCCACCAGGCCCTCCACCTCCTTGGCGTCGAGCACGATGTGCTCGTTGCCGAAGCCGAACGTCGTGGAGATGATCGGGATCTTGTTCTTGAGGCCCGCCGCTGCGAACTGGCGGTAGAAGTTGATGTGCGCCCCGCCGACCAGGAACGACATGAGGACGTCGGGCTTGGCTTCCTGGATCCGGTTGATGGTGGCGTTGAAGTCCGTCACATCGAGCGGGATGAACTCGACCTTGCCCACGTGCTGCCCGCGCTTGCCTCCCGCGACCGGCTCGAGCCCGCCGCCGTTCCGCCAGAAGATGTCCCACCACTTCCAGGAGATGTGACCGAAGTTGTAGTCTGCGGCGACGGTGTAGGCCTTGGTCCCGTACTTTTTCAGCGCATACTTCGCGAGCGGACCCATCTGCTGAGTCGGTGTCTCGCCGGTCACGAAGACGTACTTGTCGCAGACGCCGCCTTCATAAATGATGTTGTAGAAGTAGAGTTGCTTGTACTCGTCGATGACCGGCCGGAAGCTTTCCCGCGAGGCCGACGTGATGCCGCCGTGGATGACCACGACCTGATCTTCGAGGATGAGCTTCTTCGCGAACTTCGGGAAATTCGCGATGTCGGACTGGGTGTCGTACTGGATGAGCTCGAGCTGCTTGCCCAAGAGACCGCCCTTGGCGTTGAGCTCGGCAACCGCGTACTCCGTGGCGGCGATGGCCGGGAGCCCGTAGATGTTGATACCTCCGGTCTTGTCCAGCAGGCTTCCGACCGGCACCGAATTCCCCGCCGCCCACGAGGGTCGGAGTCGGAGCACCGCCGGGAATGCGGTCGCGCCCCCGGCCACGGCCGCGGTGCGAAGAAAATCGCGTCGATTGAGTGGTCGTTTCGCCATCGTGCCCCCCCGTTCGCCCGTCCGAGTTTGAGGTGGAGTGATCGGTCTGCGGCCCGAGGCTGGCTCCACGGACCTCTGCCGGGGCACATGGGCGACGCGCCGCCGGATCACCGCGAACGGTCGGAGCAATATCAAGTCTTTGCCAGGAGTGTCAAGGGCGAATTGTGCGAGCCGCGCTTGACAAGCCGGGCGACGCGGCGCTATCTCTTCGTTCGCGCGCAGCCCAGAGCCGTCGCGTGAAATCGTGATCTCACCGCGTGGCTCCACGCATCACGGCACCGCCGGGCCGGACTCCACAGGAGGCGCGGGTGAAGAGCATCGAGATCGACCGGACGAAGCGTCTGAGGGACCAGCCGTCGACCGGACACAACAGGTTTCATCCCGACATCCCGCCGATCGTCGTCGTGGAAGAGGGCGAGGAAGTGGTTCTCGCAACCCGCGATGGCGTGGATGGTCAGTTCGGCCCCTCGATCACCGAGGCCGGCATGGCCGGCATGGAGGCCGGGGCGATCCATCCGCTCACCGGGCCGGTCTTCGTGACGCGCGCGCAGCCCGGCGACGTGCTGGAGGTGGAGTTCCTCGACATCATCCCGCAGCCGCACGCGTTCACGGCGATCGTCCCCGGGCTCGGGTTCCTGCGAGACATCTTCGCCACGCCGTTCCTGGTCCACTGGCAGATCCGTGACGGCTGGGCGACGTCGCCCAAACTCCCTAGGGTGCGAATTCCCGGAGCCCCATTCATGGGCGTGTCCGGCGTGGCGCCCTCGCACGCCCAGGTCCGCGCGTGGAGCGCGCGCGAGCAGGACCTGCTCGCCCGCGGCGGCTTCGTGTTCCCTCCCGACGCAGTCGGCGCGGTTCCGAGCCGCGGGCCGGCGGCCACGGAGGGCCTGCGGACGCTGCCCCCGCGCGAGAACGGAGGCAACTTCGACGTGAAGCAGCTGACGAAGGGATCGAGGCTCCTTCTTCCCGTCGCGGTCGAGGGCGGTCTCTTCTCCACCGGCGATGGCCACTTCGCCCAGGGCGACGGTGAGGTGTGCGTCACGGCCGTCGAGATGGGCGCTACCGTCGCCGTCCGCTTCCGCCTCTTGAAGGGCGCCGCGGCGTCCCGCGCCATGCGCGCGCCGCGCTTCTCGCACGCCGGCTACTTTGCGCCGCCCGAGTGGGCGGCGCCGCGCGGCTTCGTCGCCGCCATGGGCATGCCCATCCGGGACGACGGCG
>Ga0137396_10000339_pt1 | contig 21221 bp, 25 predicted proteins | sample czc16metaG_FD_108284 | JGI IMG/M metagenome (GOLD analysis project Ga0137396, IMG submission 108284) | Vadose zone soil microbial communities from Angelo Coast Range Reserve, California, USA - czcobulk3.16 metaG | ecosystem: Environmental > Terrestrial > Soil > Vadose zone | place: USA...
ACTTGTCCGCGACGAGGTCGGCGGAGATGCCCTGCTGCACGATTTCGTATTTCTCGAGGAGCTTCGGGCTAAGCGCTCCGGCGTCGGAGCCGAGGGGAACGCGGGACATCACCTCGACGCCGCCCGCAATGACGACGTCGTTCTGGCCCGTCATGACCTCCATCGCGGCGAAGTTGAACGCCTGCAGGCCGGACGCGCACATCCGGTTCACGCTCGTGCCCGGCACCGACTCCGGAAATCCGGCGATCAGGGGTGCGAGGCGGGCGATGTTCAGGCCCTGTTCATCGACCTGGGTGACGCACCCGAGGACGACATCCTCGACGATCCTGGGTTCGATCCCGGTACGGTCCACAAGTGCTCGAAGGACGAACGCGGCCAGGTCGTCCGGCCGCCAGTCTTTCAGAGAACCGCCGCGTTTCCCGATCGGCGTCCGTACGGCTCCGACGATCACCGCCTCAGGCATTTGCTCGGCTCCGCGTAGACCATGGCCCGCGCGGAATAAGAAGGTTTTCTACTTGGAAATTGCGAAGGCGAGATAAGCGGCTCGGATTTGAAGGACGGAGGCCCTTCGGACCTTCGCGGAAGAGCGTACTTTGGGTGAGCGGTTCCCGTGAGCAAGATCAACCACGTGGTCATCATCGTCAAAGAGAACCATACGTTCGACAACTACTTCGGCACCTTCCCGGACGCGAGTGGGGGGCGGATGCCGCAATCCTCGAACCCGCCTCCGAGGGACCCGCCGCACAGCCATGGCGCGTGGCTCACCCGCGAGACGACCGCGGTTCGCGAGCAGTTCGTCGAACGGGATATCCCGGCATACTTCTCGTACGCGAGGAGATTCTCCCTCTGCGATAACTACTACACCGACGTGGCGGGCCCATCGACGCCAAATCACCTGATGCTCCTGTGCGCCGATTCACCGGTCATCGACAATCCGCCGCGGCGCAACCCGCCGACGATCCAGATCCACTCGTCGCTCCCGAAAAGCCTGGAAGAGTCTCGGTTGACGTGGCGGAGCTACGGCGGCTATGCAATTGACTACATGCAGGGTGTCAACCCGAAATGGAAAATCACCTCGAATCAATTTGAGGTGGACGCGGCCGCGGGACGACTCCCATCCGTGTCCTGGGTCTACGCGCCCCTCGAATTCGACGAGCATCCGCCGTATTCCAATCCTCAGGGGGCGTCGATGGGTAACGTTACAAAGGGCATGCAGTGGTCGGTGGATCAGGTGAATGCGATCGTCCGAGGCGGGCTCTGGCCCGATGTCGCGGTGTTCATCACCTGGGACGATTGGGGAGGATGGTACGATCACGTCGAGCCTCCGGCCGCAGAAGTGTGGAACGGCGACTCGCATCCCGGCTACAAAGGCAGCCAATTTCGATTCGGTCCACGGGTCGGATGCATCGTCTTGGGTCCGTATGCGAGAAACGGGTACGTCTCGAAGGTCTTTCACTCCCACGTGAGCCTCGTGAAATTCTGCGAAGTGAACTTCGGCCTCCCGATGCTGAACCAACGGGACGCAGCCACGGATGACATGATGGATTGCTTCGACTTCCGCAAGACGCCGGCTCCGGCCCCGCCCGTGGTTCCGTAGCCGCCAGAGCTGACGGCGGGACACCCTCGCGCGAAGATTGATACCGCAACCGCGACTTGCCGCCGCCGTGCCTGCGGCCCTCGACGGAATCACGGTCCTGGATTTCACGCGGCTCCTCCCGGGGCCGTTCTGCACGCAGCTCCTCTGCAACCTCGGAGCCGATGTCATCAAGATCGAGGACCCACAGCTCGGCGACTACATGCGATCGGTGCCACCGATCGTCCACGACGTCTCGTATCCGTTCGCGATGGTGAACCGCGGAAAACGTTCGCTCGCGGTCGACTTGAAGACGTCCGACGGGCAAGAGATCCTCCGAAAACTCGTCGGCCGGGCGGACATCGTCGTGGAGCAGTTCCGGCCCGGCGTCATGGCCCGTCTCGGAGCGGACTACGATGCCCTCGCGATGTGGAATCCGAAGCTCATCTTCTGCGCCTTCTCGGGATACGGTCAGAACGGTCCGTACAAAGATCTCCCGGGGCACGACATCAACTTCGAGGCGCTCGCGGGCCTCTTGTCCGTGACCCGGAGCCTCGACGAACGGCGACCCGCGATCCCGGGTGTGCCGATCGCCGATCTGGCGGGCGGCTTCAACGCGGCGTTGGCGATCCTCGCGTCGCTCCGGACTCGAGACCGCACGGGAAGGGGCGAATTCATCGACGTCTCCATCTACGACACCGCCGTGACGCTGCTGGTCCTCGGCCTCGCGCGATATCTTGCGACGGGCGAGGAACCGATGCCGGGTGAGACCCTCCTGACCGGATCGTTCCCGTTCTACGGCCTTTACGAGACGAAGGACGGCCAGTGGCTCTCCGGCGCCACGGTCGAACCGAAGTTCTGGGAGCGGATGTGCGAACTCATCGGGGCGCCGGAGCTGTCGGGGAAGCAATTCGCCGACCCGGCCGACCGGCCCGCCGTCGCGCAATCGCTCGCCGCCCGATTCCGAGAACGGACACTCGCAGAGTGGGAGCCGCTATTCTTCGCGGAACGGCTTCCCATCGCCGGGGTGAAGCGGGTGCCGGAGGTCGTCGCTGACCCGCAGGTGAAAGCCCGCGGGCTCCTCCCGACGGTCGACGTGCCCGGAGTCGGAAAGCTCCAAGTCATCTCCCATCCCGCGAAGCACACGACGACGGAGACGCGGAACCCGGCGAGGGTCCCAACAAAAGGCCAGGACACCGAGACGATCCTGCGGTCTCTCGGATACACTTCCCGGCGGATCGAGGCGCTCGCGAAGAAGAACGTCGTCGCAAAGTGATCGGATTATGCGCAACTGCGCATAACGCAAAATCACTCGCCCTTGAACTTCGGCTCTCGCTTTTCCATGAACGCCTGGAGGCCTTCGTAGATGTCCTCGGTCGACGAGATGAGCCCGAACGCCATGGCCTCCATCTCCAGCGCGGCATCGATCGGCGTGTCGCTGCTCCGATTCAGGAGGACTTTCGCGAGACGGATCGCGATCGGCGCTTGTTTCGCGAGTTTCTCGGCGAACCCGCGGACCTCGGCCGCGAACGCTTCGTTCGGCACCGTCTTCGTCACCAAGCCAATCGTCGCAGCTTCGTCCGCGGTGAGTCGAGAGCCGAGGAACACGAGCTCTTTCGCCTTCGCTTGACCGAGGACGCGGACGAGCCGCTGACTGCCGCCGGCTCCGGGAACGAGACCCAGGTTAACCTCCGTCTGGCCGACCTTCGCCCGACTCGCGGCGATCCGGAAATCGCATGCGAGGGCAATCTCAAGACCGCCGCCAAAACAGTGCCCATTGATCGCGGCAACCGTCGGCTTAGGGAAATTCGCCAGGTGGGTGACGACCGCCTCGGACCGCTGCGAGAAACGCCACACCTTGAACGCCTTCGAGATGTCGCCGAACGACGTGAGATCGGCTCCGGCGCTGAACGAGCGATCTCCCGCTCCTGTGACGACGACGCAGCGCACGCCCTCGTCTTCCGCGAGGACGGAGAGCGCTTTGTCGAGCTCCTCGAAGACCTGTGGACTCAACGTATTGAGCCGATCCGGCCGATTGATCGTGATGGTCGCCACATGGGTCGCCGCATCCTGGGCGACGAGCAGGGTCTCGTACTTCATCGTGTCGCCTCCCGAACCGTGTTCGTAGAAGCCCTTCCCCGATTTCACGCCGAGGTCCCCTCGAGCCGCCATCTCCTCGAGGATTTTCGCTGGCTTCGCGTCCTTGATGTCCCTCAGCGCCGCGACCACGATGTCGATGCCGAGGTCATCGGCCGTGGCGAGGGGCCCCTTCGGGAATGCGGTTCCCAGGCGCATCGCCTCATCGATCTCCGACGGGCTCGCGACGTCCATCGCGACGAGCTCGGCCGCCTCGTTGATCATCGGCGCGAGGATGCGGATCGGGTCGAACGCCTGACCCATCTCCGGGGTGAGCTTCGGGCGGCCCTCCTGGTACGTGTAGAAGCCCTCTCCCACCTTGTGGCCGAGTTTCTTCCGGTCCACGAGATCCTGCACGGACCGCGGCATCGGGCGGTGCGCGTTCACGGTGAGATGGTGAAGCACGTCGACGCCCACCTGATCGGCGAGTTCGAACGGCCCCATCGGGAATCCCGCGCGGAACCGCATCGCCGCGTCGATGGTCTCGATCGAGACGCCTTCCCGCTCGTGGATCCATGCGGCCTGTTCGAAGTACGGTCCGAGGACGCGCGTCGTGATGAATCCGGGGACGTCCTTCTTGACCACGACGACCGTCTTGCCGAAGGACTTCGCCAGGTCGACCGCGGCCTGGAGCGTCGCGTCGCTCGTGGTGTCGGCGCGGATGACCTCGACGAGCGGCATCAGCATCGGCGGGTTGAAGAAATGCATCCCGACAACCTTCTTCGGTCGCTTCGTCGCGGAGGCCATCTCGGTGATCGGCAACGCGGACGTGTTCGACGCGAGAATCGTCTTCGCCGGCGCGGCCTCATCGAGTTCGCGGAACACTTTCCGCTTGAGCTCCGGGTCCTCGAAGACCGCCTCGATCACGAAGTCCGCGTCGTGACAAGCCTCCCGCAACTCGAGGGTCGCATGAATCCGGCCCAGGGCTTCGTCCGCCTGTGCCTGCGTGATCTGCTTCTTCTCGACGAGCTTGCCGAGAGACCAGCGAATCCGTTCCATCCCTCGGTCGATGTATTCCTTCTTGAGGTCCCGCAGCCGGACATCATGGCCGTGGAGGGCGGCCAGCTCTGCGACTCCGTGACCCATCTCCCCCGCGCCAATGACCGCGATCCGCAATCTGCGCCGCTCCATCCGGTGGATGGGCCAGACGGCATTAAAGATGTCTGGTGCGCCACCCTTAGAAAGCGTTTATGCGCCGCGCGCGTGATGGAGAACCGGGACCGCCGTGGACCTCTGGCGCGAAGCGATCATTGTCGCCGCGACGATCGTGGCGGTCCTCGTCCCGTTCCTCGTCGTCCCGGAACTCCTCGAACGACGCGGGTACAATCCCCGGAGCGCGTTCGTCCGCGGGATCGTCTGGGCCTCGTTCCTCGCCATCGTCCTCGTCCCGGCCGCAGCCGTCGGGTACGTGTTCTCGATTACGAATCCGGTCGAGTGGCTCCTCGGTCTCGGATTCCTGACGATCGCCATCTTGTGGGACTACTACCGCCTCAATCCGGAGAAGGTCCCTTGGTTGCGGTCCCGGACCTGATTCGCCTCAGATGAGCTGCCAATCCCGCAGGACGTCCTCGAGATTCGGATGACCGATCTCGTCCAGCTCGTACCGCACGTGGACGACGGGCTTCTTCGTCTTGAGGACGCGGCTCAGATCGATCGGCGTGCCGCTGAGGACGAGGTCACACGGGGTCGCGTCGATCGTCTGCTCGAGCTCTTTGATCTGCTTCGGCCCGTAGCCCATCGCGGGCAAGATCTTGCGGGAGTTCGGATACTTCTTGTACGTCTCCTTGATCGAACCGACCGCGTGATTCACGGCGCTGACGATCTCCGCCGCGCCGAACCGTTGTGCCGCAATGTACGCCGCGCCGTACTCCATGCCGCCATGGGTCAGCGTCGGGCCGTCCTCGATCGCGAGGACCTTCTTGCCGCGGATCTGCACGCTGTCGTCCGGTGTGATCGGTGAGGCCGCCTCGATGACGACGGCATCGGGATTCACGCTCCGGATGTTCTGCTTCACGAGCTCGACGTTCTCCGGCGTCGCGGTGTCGACCTTGTTGATCACGATGACGTCGGCCATGCGGACGTTCGTCTCTCCCGGATAGTACGAGAGCTCGTGGCCCGGACGCAACGGGTCCGCGACGACGATGTGAAGGTACGGCTTGAGGAACGGGGTGTCGTTGTTCCCGCCGTCCCACAGGAGGATGTCGGCCTCGACCTCGGCTTGCCGCACGATCTTCTCGTAGTCGACGCCCGCGTAAACGACGGTCCCCTTGTCGATGTGGGGCTCGTATTCCTCCCGCTCCTCGATCGTCGTCTCGTACTTGTCCAAGTCCTCGTATGTAGCGAAGCGCTCGACCGCTTGCGACGCCAGATCGCCGTACGGCATCGGATGCCGGACCACGACGACCTTCTTGCCGTGGGCCCGCAAGATCCCCGCGACACGGCGCGACGTCTGGCTCTTCCCGCTTCCCGTCCGGACCGCGCACACCGCGATGACGGGCACCTTCGCCTTCAACATCGTCTCTTCTGCGCCGAGGAGGAGGAATTCCGCCCCATGCGCGTTCGCGAGGGCGATTCGATGTCCGATGTACGAGTAGTCGACATCGGAGTAGGCGAAGACGCACGTCTGCGCACCGAACCTCTCGATGAGCCGAGGGAGCTCTTCTTCGGGAAAAATCGGGATTCCGTCGGGATACAGTTCGCCCGCGAGGGACGTTGGATACTTCCGAGTCTCGATCCCGGGAATCTGTGTGGCGGTGAACGCGACGACGCGGTACGCGGGATCGTCCCGGAAACAAACGTTGAAATTATGGAAGTCGCGGCCCGCGGCGCCGAGGATGATGACCCTGCGCGGCTCCGCCATGGGTCGGGGAGCCGCCGGGGATGTAAAGCCTTTTTGGACTTCTCGCGCCGTTCGGGCATGTTAACCTTAAATAAGGTTGATTCCCGGTGTCTCTGGCATTATCGAGAATGGTCTTTCGAACGGACCGTCTGCACGGATTCGAAGACTCGATCCAACATCGGTTGCGTGAGACGGCCGGTCTGCGTGTTCCGCTGGCTCGGATGGTACGTCGCGATCAGCGTAATCGGTGGCAGGAGCCAGGTCCCTCCATGACGGAACTTCGGCACAGGGGAGGGAACGTCGTGACCCGTCGCGCGCCACGCGCGGAGGAACGCCTGCATCGCCAAGGCCCCGAGGACGACGACCACCCGGAGGCGCCTCAAGAGCACCACCTCGCGTTCCAGGTACGGCTGGCATCGGGCGAACTCGATCCGCGTCGGCTTGTTCTGTGGCGGGGCGCAGCGCACCGCGGCGGCGATGTAGCAATCCCGGAGGACCAGGCCATCGTCTTTCGAAGTGGAAGTCGGTTGATTCGCAAAGCCGGCGCGGTGCAGGGCCCGATACAGGAATTCCCCGCTCCGGTCTCCCGTGAATGTGCGCCCGGTGCGGTTGCCTCCGTGGGCCGCCGGCGCCAGGCCGATGATCAGGACTTCCGCGTCCGGATCCCCGAACCCGGGGACCGGACGACCCCAGTATTCCCAATCGCGGAACGCAGCGCGTTTCGTGCGGGCGACGCGCTCGCGGTATCGCACGAGGCGCGGACACCGGCGGCACGCGACGACCTCGGCCACCACGCGTTCCAGGCTGTCGGACGACACCGGGCATCCGGATTCACTCCGGCGGCAAAAGCGTGCGCCCGAGGAAACCACTAAGTCCACCGGGTGCCCTCCGCCGCCGAAGGAGGGAATCATCGTATCGAAATCTCGGACCGTCCAATTCTCGCGCGTCGTCGACCTCTCCCTGGCCGTCGGGCCGGAGACCCAGATGTTCCCCGCTTATCCGCCTCCGAGTTTCACGCAGTGGACGACGCGCGAGGTCCACGGGTTCTTCGCGGAGTCCATGTGGCTGGTGAGCCACACCGGCACCCACGTCGATGCGCCGTTCCATTTCGAGCCGAAGGGCCGCAAGCTCCATGAGATGCCGCTCGATCGATTTATCGCACCAGGTCACGTCTTCGACCTTCGCGGCCTCCCGAAGAAAGGCCGAATCCTGCCCCAGCACCTGCGGACCTCGATGCCCGCGGCGCGCCGCTCCATCCGGAAAGGCGATGCGATCCTGCTTCGCACCCGCTGGTGGGAGCGGCATCGGGGAACGCCCGCCTACCTGTTTGACAGTCCCGGTCTGACGGGAGCCGGGGCGAACTTTCTCCTGGATTTGGGAGTGGGGCTCGTCGGCATCGACACGGCGAGTATCGACCACCCGGACGACGCGACGTACCCGGCGCATCATGCGCTCCTGGGGGCTAACGTCCCGGTGATCGAGAACGTCGCGAATCTATCGGCCCTCGGGTCCTCCGCCTTCTGGCTCTTAGCATTGCCCTTGAACCTGCAGGGAACGTCGGGCTCACCGATCCGCCTCGTCGCGCTCGCCGAGTGAGCGACCTCACGGCAAGACGCTTTAGGCGGGCGGGGTGTTCCGGTTCATGCACCCGCGGGCCCGGTTGATGATTGCGGCCGTCGTCATCGCGGCGATCGCGACCCTTGCGACCCTTGCATACGTCTGGTCCTGGGTCAATCGCCCGGGAGGGGGAAGCCCGAACAACCCCGCGGTGCGGCTCGGGCCGGTGCAAACCGGCATGGCGTGGCCGATCGCCCTCGCGTTCGCCTCGGACGGCCGGATCTTCTTCGCGGAGCGGAACACGGGGAACATCCGGATCATTGAGGGCGGCGTGCTTCTGCCGACGCCGTTCTACACGCTCACGAACACCGCAACGGCGGGTGAGCGCGGCCTCCTCGGTCTCGCCCTCGACCCGGGATTCCCTTCGACTACCTATGTCTATGCGTACCAGACCTACAACGATGGGGCGAACGGGACGATCTACAATCGCATCGTCCGCATCTCCGAGAGTGGAAACGTGGGAACCTTCGACCGCGTCATCCTGACGATGCCTCCTTTGAGCGGCGCGACGAATCATAACGGCGGCGTCATCGCATTCGGCCCGGACGGAAAGCTCTGGGCCGTCGTCGGCGAGAACGCGAATCCGTCTCTGGCGCAAAACGGGATGAGCCTCCTCGGCAAGGTCCTCCGGATGAACTCCGACGCAAGTGCCGCATCCGACAACCCGTTCTACGGCAGCCTTTCCTGGGAGAATCGCGTTTACACGTACGGCCATCGGAACATGTTCGGCATCGCCTGGCATCCGGTGACCGGTCGCGCGTACGTCACGGAGAACGGCCCCACATGCAACGACGAAGTGAACCTGCTCGCCGCTGGGAGCAACTACGGATGGGGACCGACGGCTTCGTGCGGAAGCCTGACGCCTCCTGCGGACACGAACCGAGATGGTCCGACCCCGGTCATGCCCCTCGACTGGTGGACGCCAACGATCGCGCCCACGAACGCGGCATTCTACACCGGCGCCCTGCTCCCGCAATCTCGGAATCACCTGATGTTCGGTGCGTACAACGATGCGCGACTCCGGGAACTGACGCTCTCTGCGGATGGGACGACCGTCGTGAACGAGACGACCCTGTTGACGGCACCATCCGGGATCCTCGACGTCGAAATGGGCCGGGACGGATTCCTCTGGGTGACGACGTCGTCCGCAATCTATCGTCTCCTCGCCGGACCGCCGATCGTCGCGGGAGCTCCGTTGATCGCTCTTGGTGGTGGGCCCGCACTACTTGCAGCGCCCGCGATCCACAAACCCGGTCCGCGACTCCCCGCGGATCTCCGGTAGGCGTGGTCCGCGGTCCCTTCCAGAAACCTTAGTATGGGCTCGGCCCTTCCGCGATTCCGATGCCGTCGTACCGGATCCCGAGCGACGATCGGGTCCGGGATTCCCTCGTCCGCGTCTTGAGCACCCGGCCGATGGTCGACAGCCAGCGCAGACTGAAACAACTCGTCGAAAAAGACCTGAAAGGCGACGAAAAGTATCGCGTCGGAGAGCCGCGACTTCGACATCTCGCAATCGAATCCGGCATCGTCGACCTAGAGATCCGGTGCCGGGACACGGAGGAGATGCGGTCCCTCATCAAGTGTCCCGTCTGCGGCGCCCGCCTGAAGAAAGTGCGTAACATGACCGTGTACGGGGGGACCGTGACCCTCGGCTATCGCTGCGAGCGTTGTAAATACTGGACGGGCCTCAAGCGCCGCGTGCCGACCCGATACATCTTCACGAGGCGATCGTGATGCGCGTCCGATACGAAGGCGGCATCCTCGTCCAGGAAGCCCTGAAGGAGGCCATCCTGGATCCCGCGCGGAAGACGCCGGGCAGCATCGTGAGCCACGGGCACATGGACCACCTCACGTCCGGAGGGATCATGACGCCGCAGACCGTCGCGGTCCTGAAGGTCCGCCGCGGCGGAACCGGACAGCCGCTCCCGTACGGCAAGGAGATCGATCTGAATGGTTTCCGCGTCGTGCTGAAAGACGCCGGCCATGTGTTCGGCTCCGCGATGGTGCGCGTCGACGACCTGCTGTACACCGGCGACTTCAATCCCGAAGGTGGGGCCACCTGCGGTCGCGCGCAGCCGGAGTTCGTCCGCGACCTGATCGTCGACGCGACGTACGGTCGTCCGGGGTACAACTTCCCTCCGAAGCACGATGTGGAATCGGACCTCCTGAATTGGCTCGAGATGGAACTCGCCAACGGCCCCGTGGCCCTCGGCGGGTATGAGTTCGGCAAGAGCCAGGAGCTGATCGCGCTCGTGAACCGGCTCGGCGTGGAGGTCGCCGTCTCGGACAAGATCGCGGACCTCGCGGATCTCTATGGGCCGTACGGGATCAATCTCCGGTACCGGCGGTTGTCCGATCTCGCGGAGAGCGAGCGCAGCGATCCGCGCGCGTACATCTTGCCGCCGGGCTGGCTGCGACCGCCCCTCGACGACAGCGTCTCCTGGCTCGGCTCGATCGGCCTCAAGACCGCGTACGTGAGCGGTTGGTGCGCGTTCTTCGACTACACCGGCCGCTACGGCCTCGACGCGCAGTTCCCGCTCAGCGACCACGGGGACTTCGAGGACGTGATGACCTTCATCGAAGCGTGCCACCCGCGGAAAGTGTACACAGCGTTCAGCGGGGCGAAAGACCTCGCGAAGGCCGTCGAGCGACGCCTGAAGATCCGGGCCGAGGCGCTCTTCACGCGGTGAGCGAATGGAGACAAAACAGGAAGGGAACAGCGTCATCGTGAAACTGTCTGACGGGGAGGACTTCGTCCCGAGCCTCGAGGCCGCCGCGCAGAAGCACCGCATCGAGAGCGGCTCGGTCATCTGGGGGATCGGGATGCTCCAAGACTTCGAGATCGGGTATTTCGGACCGAACGGCTACGAGAAGACCCCGTTCGCGGAGCGCCACGAGCTGCTGGCCCTCCACGGGAGCATCGCGATGCGGGCGGACCCGAAGCTCCACCTTCACGTCACGCTCGGCCGACGTGACCACAGCGCGATCGGGGGCCATCTGTTCCGCGCGAAGACCGCCGTGGTCAACGAAATCCAGCTCGCGCGGTTCGACACGATCCACTTCAATCGCCGGCTGAACGAGAAGACTGGCCTGCGGGAGCTCGTCTTCGACTGATGCACTCGCAGGCCTATTGCCAAGCGGCCCGATCGAGCTCCCGTTCTTGTTTCGTCTTCTTCCGGAACTGCTTGTAGTGGTCCCGGCACAGATGGACGCGCCGCGGTTCGCCGATCAGCTTGAGCTCGGGGAGGACCTCTTTCACTTTCTTCGTCGAGAGGGACCGCTTCGCTTCCTTCCCGCAACCCTGCACCCCGCAGACCTCGTCCGTGGGCATGGATGCGGCGATGCCAGCGGGGATATTTGTACGTGCGCGGTCCACGCGTTCCTTTCGCGGGTCGCCGGCGGAACTTCGATCCTCGCTATTGCTCCTTGCGGCGCAGCATGCGCGCGGCCGCGAGGGATACGATGGCGAGCGCGGCGACCATCGCCGCTTCCGATCCCGGATCGAACGCCGGACGCGGCGCCGGCGGCGGTAGGCTGACGATGTCCACCGATACCGCCGAGAGCGACGGCAGGTAGACCGCCACGACGGTCCCCGGGAGTGGAAGGAGTGTGTACGATGCGTTCCGCGCGACCGAATCGAATGTGTAGAATAATGTGAGCGTGTCGTCCGAGCGATTCACGGCCTCTCCGTTCGCGCTCACGCTGAGCCGGGCGGATCCGCCCGTGGGCATCGTGTCCGGGTCGAACGCAAACAGGACGATCGCGCCCCCGGGGCGCAACGTGTCGACTTGGGCCGATGCGGCGCGCGGTCGCACCGCGAGAGGCCACGCCGCGACATCGATCCGGTATCGCGCCGGGTTCTGCATCCAACGGCCGTCCGCCGTGGCAACCAGGTCCAGCTCGGCGACGACCTGGCCCGCGCTGATCGCGTCGAGGACGGCCCGCCACTCCGCCTTGTTCGTCGAGGCCGCCGGCACGGACTTGAACACCAGGAGGTCGGGACTCGCCATCTCGGCGAGGACCCGCGTGCCCGTCACGTTGAACGAGCCGGAACCGAGGAACAAGCGCGCCTCCTCGCCCTGGATCGTGAAGGAGACGGTCGACGCGCGCGCCCGTCCGGATGCGGAGAGGAGGGAGATGTTCGTCGCCGAGGCCGGGAGTTCGATCGTCACGACGCGCGCCATCTCGGAGCGGATCTCGATGAGGCCGGTCGGGTCGTCGTGGGCCGTCATCGTGACGAGGTAGCCGTCCGCCTCGAAGATCGGCCCACGCGCCGCGGCCGAGCGCGCGGGAAGGAAGCCATCGATCGCGATCGAGCTCAGGTACGGCACCGGCGTCTCGCCCACGACGCCCCCGAAGAGGTACGCGACGCCGCCCGAGGTGGAGTTGTACGCGAACCGCACGTAGGTCCCGAGGACGAGGCCGCGGTCGTAGGTGAACGCCGCGAAGAGCGCGTTCGGCCAGGGAATGTCCCCGACGGGCACGCCGCCCAGATCCGAATCCGAAATAGGTCGGAGGACGGGGGACGCGTGAGAGGGGGCAGATCCGCTCAGGGCGACGGGAAGAAGCGAAAGCACCGTAAAGGTCGCCGCCGCCTTCGCGAGAAATGCGCGCGCGTCCGTGCCGTCCTCCCTCCACCAACTAGTGTCGCTTCCCGCATAAGGGGATTTTGGTCCAGACGGGGAACTCGTTAGGACGCGTCTCGAACCCTCACGTTCCCCGCCTCGAAGGCCATCCTTCGACCGGCGTACGCAAAGTATCTTACCGAGGAAGCCTCATTGCGCGGACAAATGGGCCCTCTGGACGTGTTCCTCAGGGTTTCGTTCGCCGGGTTCGCCGCGATCCTGGCGACCGTCTCCGTGCAGTCGTACACGCGCCACCGCGAGCGACGATTCCTCCTGTTGACCGCGGCGTTCGGGATCTTCCTCGCCCAAGGCCTGTGGTTGCTGATCGAGATGGCGACGATGGCCGTGTCGTCCGTGGGCTCGGGATGGCTCGCGCTGAACCTCGCCGTCCTCATCTCTCTGTATCTCGCCCTGCTACGGTGATCGAATGTCGGAAGGCCTCGAACTGGAAAGCCGCCGCCGGATCTACGACTTCCTGGTTGCGAACCCGGGTACGCATCTGCGACGGATCGGACATGCGCTCGGGATGTCGACCGGCATGCTGTCGTATCACCTCGGGTACCTCGAGCGCAACGGCGTCCTGAAGGCGGAGGAGGACGGCCATCGAAAACGGTATTTCATCGCCCGCGCGTTCGTCGAGGCGCAGCGTCGGATCCTGGCCGTGCTCCGCCAAGATGTGCCGCGGAAGATCCTCGTCGAGCTCCTGACCTACGAAAGCCGGACGTTCGCGGAGCTCCAAGCGTCCGTGGGCGTCTCCAAGTCCACGTTGTCCTATCACCTCCAGAAGCTGATGCATCGGGACCTCCTCGTCCGGACGAAACGGGAGCGGGAGAGCGTCTTCACGATCAAGGACCTGGAGGAGGTCCGGAAGCTCCTTCTCGCGAACCAGTCCAGTTTCCACGACGATGCGGTCGACCGATTCGCGGACCTCTGGACGAAGCTCCGCACCTGACGGCCCGCGGCTACTCGGCCTTCGTGAATTCCCGGACGAGACACGTCGCGTAGCTTCCCCGACTCGATGCGAACGATAGATTCAGCCCATGGTCGTCCGGGCGGATGGCAAAATCGTGGAGGGGTGCGAGGATCTCGCGCCGAGAGCCTTTCGAGGAAATGCGCGGGATGTCCGGGATGATGAAATCCTCCGGGCGGAGGCCCTCGGTTGCCACAATCTCCTTCTCAATTTGGCCCACTTCTCCGCCTGCGAACTCGGATTCGGACCCGAACAGGATCGCGCTGACCCACGCTTTGCCCTCGCGGCAGCGCTCGGCCACCCGATCGAGGTTGTCACACGTCACGTCGATCGTCCGATCTCGGTCCGGCAGCCCGCGCCTGTCCGCCGGGAGCACGATGTCGCCTGCCACCGGTTCGTGGATGGACAGGCCACGGCGCATCCGCTCGCTCATCACCCGGTTGAACAGGTACGATTGGTACCCGTGGACGAACATGAGGAGGAGATTGAACGGAAGCTGCTGCAGCGCGCCGACGTAATCATCGGGACGGGATGCGAGATGATTGAGGATCGCCTTCTCGAAGCCGTATGACTTCGGATACGACCGGAGGGCCGCGTGGATGTCTCCCGTGTCTCGCAGGGCGGCGCGGACCTCGAATGATTCCGGGCCCTCGCCCTCCAGCGGATTCGCGACGTACGTCTCGACGGCCTCCCTGAATTCTCCACGGACGATGTGCCGGCCGACAACGTGCGTGACCGGGCGAACGGAGCCGAACCGCTGCAAGCCGAAGAAATTGGGGAAGCCGCCGAACGAACGGATCTGGCGGGCGGTCTCCTCCGCGATGGGGATCGCACGATCCGCCGCGACTGCAAGATCCCGCAGGACGATCTGGAACCGATTTCCCACGAGGTCCCCAATCTCGAGGGGTCGGTCGGAACGAGAGAGATCGAGGACCTCGATGTCCTTCATCGGCAGGGCCTTGATCGCCTCGGGCGGGACGTTCTCGAAGGAGAAGAGTTGCGTCGTGAGGGCGCGTTTGTCTTTGGTGCCCGCGAATCCGATCCGGCGGCGGCTGATGTGCAAGGCCCGCGCAAGTTCCCGCACCAGGCGGTTCGTCTCCCAGTTGCGAACGCGGAGCGAGGCAATCGTGTACCGTCCATCGGGCGCCGTCGCCGGCGGGGAGGAAATCTCCTCGACAACAAAGTCTTCCGCGGTGGCCTTGAGGGTGCCCCCGAGGCCGGGGGTCGACGTCAGGTACCCTTCGATCCGGACGTCACGTTCCATGGGCCTACGCGAGCTCCTTCTCCAGGAGGTCCTTCGCCCCGCCGAAGTCCGCCGCGAGCCCTTCGGCGACCCGCTTGAGGGCGGCCTGCGGGTTGCCCTTCTTGACCTTGACCGTCAGGACGGGCTTGTCGAGCTGCGGGTGGCCGGTGTAGTACAACGCATCCTGGACATCCGGGTCTTTCAAAAGGGCCGTGATCAGCGGATAGATGACCGTGTCGTCGGCGTTCACGATCTCCAGACGAACGGAATCTTTCTGTTTCTCGAGGAGGCGGATCTGCATCGAAGGATGCGGAGCGGGTCCATCGTCTTAAGGTTTTGCGGCCTTTCGGATATGTCCATACGGCCGTGTCGTCATTCGGGGTCGGGTAGTCAACATGGTGCAGAAGATCATCGATGTCGCCGGCTCCTCGCCGGCGAGCTTTGCGAAGGCGGCGGACAATGCGGTCGCGACCGCCGCGGAGACGGTCCGGAACCTGAAATGGGCCCGCGTGTCCGAACTCGAGATGGAGCTCGACGGAAAGAAGGTGAAGTCGTACCGGGTCACGGTCCGGATCTACTTCGACGTCGAGCGATGAACCTCACTCGACGTGGTCGTGTACTCGCAGGACGTTCCCGAACGGGTCCCAGATCGTTCCCGCGTGCGCTCCGCTGCGTCGTACGCGGATTCCCTTCGACTCCAGCGTCGACGCGGCGGCCTCGAAGTTCTCCACATGGAATTCGAACGGGCTCGAGTCGCCTTTCGGGCCGAGGGCCACTTTCGGAATCTCGGATGTCCGCCAAAGCGTGAGCTGGCCTCCCTTCGTCTCGATCACCGTCCAGACCGGACTGCCCTTGCCGACCACGCGGAACCCGAGGAGATCGCGGTAGAAAGCGAGGGCCTTCTCCATGTCATCGACGGGGAGGAGGATGTGACCGATGTCTTGCACGATTCCCACGGACCCGCGATGGTCGTCCGGAGATATATGAAACCGCCGTGAACAGTGTTTCGAAAGCCGTCCAAAGGAACCTAAATAGGCCCGAGGTTCCATCGCGTCACTCTCATGCCTCCCGGCGACGCGCCGACCGCGGAGTCTTTCGAGTCGGAGGCCACGGAGCTCCTCGAATCGATCGGGCGGGCCCGCAAGAAAGTCGAGGGAATCGCGGGCGTCCTCGACGGCACCCTGGATCGATATCGTGAGCGGATCGATCGCCTCATCCGGGAGAGCGAAGTCGACAACTGGCGCCAGGTGAGGATCTTCACCCGCGACGTCGAGACGATCGCGGCGGACCTCGGGAAAGCGTCGAAGGAGAAGCGTCTCTCGCCGCGGCTCGTCGCTTGGCTCGATGCGGCCCTTCGGAAGGCCCGCCGTCGAGATTTCTACGGGGCGCGGAAGGCATGGCGGCGTCTCGACCGGATCGCCGAGCAGGGCGCGGAAGTCCGACGGTTGCAGGGCCGATACCGCGAGGCGTACCGATCCATCGAGTCCCGGATCCGGCAGCTGAGGACGCAGGTCGAGCGCCTCGAGAAAATCCCGAAGCCGCCGACATCACCCGAGGAGGCACGTGCGTTCAACGAATCGGTCGACCGATTCAACGAGGCATCGACCGCGGCGTACCTGGACTTCCTGTCACGGGCCCGGGCGGACCTTGCGATCCCCCTCCTCCTCGACGCCGGCCAGGGCGGGGGAATCGGCGTGCCCGCGCCGCCCCCCGGTTCCGATCCGGATCCCCTCATGCGGCTGCTGAGCAATGCAACGCCTCAGGTCGAGGCGTTCCGAGGCCGCACGTTCTACGGCCTGCTCGAGCTCCCCGGATACTCGGATGCGAAACTGACGCACATCTATGGAGACTCCCGCCTGATCCGGGGGGCGTTGGATGAGTCGTGGTCCTGGCTTAAGGCGATCCGCGAGGACGAGCGGCGCTCCCTGCAGATCCAATGGAGCGAAGACGCCATGATGCTCCGAAGGCGCGTTCCTTCAGTCGTCGCATTCCTCGAACGGCTCGGGAAGATGAACGACGCGGCGGACCGCGGACGCGAACTCGTCGCATCGCTCAACGATGGCCGATTCGAGTCGCTGCAGACCGCGGCGCGTTTGTACGCGACCCATGGGGAAGCGGCGGAGCGGAAGTGGCGTGGCGCCCTCGAGAAGGACATCGAAGGGATGCGCAAGGAAGCCGCCGCACTCAGCGCGGTCCTGAAGAAGTTCACGGATCCAGCCAAGGTGGAAAGCGGGTAGGCCATTCGGCCGCGACCACCACAATCTCTTAGCTGTCGTCCCGCAATCCGAGGTCGGGTGGACGCATGGGAGTCTTTGTGATCGCGGCGTATCGACCGAAAAAGGGGAAAGAGCGGTTGCTTCGGGACGTCCTGAAGGATCACCTGCCGATCCTGCGGAAGGAGGAGTTGGTGACGGACCGCCCGCCGTATCTGATGCGCGCCGCCGACGGCACATTCGTCGAGGTCTTCGAATGGAAGTCCGCCGCGGCGGTCGAAGCGGCCCATGGCAATTCGGCGGTCCAAGCGATGTGGGTCCGCTTTGAGGAAGCGTGCACCTACGAGCCGCTCCTCAATCTGAAAGAATCGAAGGACAGGTTCGCGAATTTCGAGGCCGTCGACCTCTGAATCTCGTCACGCCTTCTGACGGAATTCCATCTGTTGGAACACGAACGCCGACAGGATCACCATCGCGATCGAAAAGGCGATCAGGATCCCGGCCGCCGCCCCCGCGCTGAGATCCGACGGGTACCCGCCGAGCGGTCCGATCGCGACGACGTCCTTCAGGATCGTCTTCAGGTAGTGGATCACGCTGAGCTTCGGCACGTCTCCGGGGATCGAGTCCACGACCGATTCCCAGACGAAGCCGATCAACAAGCCGACCGCCAGAGGCCGCCGGACCAGGACGGAGATGAAGAGGAACAACGCGCCGTAGGCGGCCGTGCCGAGGATGGTGGCGGCCAGGAAACCCCAAAGTACATCGGCGTCCTCCATGAATCCAAGGCCTCCGTAGGCCTCCGTCACCCCATACGCAACGACGACGGGTGGCAGGACCAGAACCAGGACCGCGATCAAGTAGCCGACGTACTTGTAGGCCACTAAGGCGGGTTTCGAAATCGGACGCGTCAGGAGGAACGGAAGTGTGTTGTCGTCAATCTCCTCGCGGATCAGCGCCGTTGCGTTCACGAGGGTGATGAAGATGAGGACAACCTGGAGGAACAGCGGGATCATGAGGTCCTGGAACAGGAGGATATTGAACCTCTCGACGCGGGCAGCGGCAAGCGAGAGCGTCAAGATGATCGGGACGGCCGCCAGGAGTGCGGTCGCGATGACGCGGCGGGTCCCCAGAAGATAGCGGAACGTCAGGCCGGTGACGACCCAGGCCTTCCGGAAGGATTCCGTCCAATCCATTCGATCACCCGACGAGATACCGGAAGACGGCGTCGAGACTGTCGTCCGGACTCTCGAGCCCTTGGACCTCGAGCTTCGTGTCCGAGACGATCTGGGGAAGCTCTCGGTAGAACGCGTCCGGCTTGCGGGTGCGCACGAGGAGCGTATCGGTCGCGGGGAACTCGAACGAGACGACGTGTTCCATCCGGGCGAGGGCCTGGGCGAGCTGCCGGGGTTTCGACGTCTCGATTCGCACCGCGTGCGGATGTTCGTCGATGAGCGCGCGGATGGCGTGAATGTCGCCCGCCGCGATCGCCTTTCCGTTGTGAATCAGGACGATGTTGTTCGTGATCCGCTCGATCTCATACAGGACATGGGTCGACATGAGCACGTGGCCGCCGTCGCGAGCGAAGTCGGAGATCGTCCGGAGGATGTGGACACGGCCCGCGGGGTCCGCACCCGACAAGGGCTCGTCCAGGATCAGGATCTCGGGATGGTGGGCGAGGGCCTGCGCCAGTTTCGCGCGCTGGCGCATGCCGCGGCTGTATCCTCGGGTCGGACGCTGCGCCGCGCCGGAGAGCCCGACGACCTTCAGGGCCGCGGTGGCCTCCTGGCGGGCTTTCGCCGGAGGCATCCCATCGAGCCGCAACAGGGTCTCGACGAATTGCTGTCCCGTCAGCCATCCGTAGAGCTGATTCTGTTCCGGACAGTAGCCGAGACGCCGCTTCAGGGAGACGTTGTTCCACGGGTCCTCGCCGAGCAGCGTGATCTTGCCTTGGTCGGAATGGAGTTGCCCGATGAGGAGCTTGAACAACGTGCTCTTGCCGGCGCCGTTCGGTCCCACGAGCCCGGTGATTCCCTTGCCGAAGGACGCCGTGAAGGCGTTGAGGCCGAGCACCTCGCCGTACCACTTCGAGACGGCGGCGGCCTCCACGACGCCGTTCACCCGGTGATCACCTCGACGGCTTTCATCCGGACGTACGTGACGAAAGCCGCAAGCACCGTCACGCCGAGCAACACCGCGAGCGCCGCCAGCCAATCGATTGGGGTCGGGGTCGCGCCGAACGCGACGCTCGCCACGGCCACGTAGTCGTCCCAGGGCGACAGGTACAGAAGAGATGGGTTCCCGATTCGCGTGGCCAAGATTCCGGCGGGGACCGTCAACCCGAAATTCACCGCGAAGACGCCGGCCGCGGCGATGCCCTTCCGGCGGGTGAGGCTCGAAAGGAACAGCGTGACGGCGGTGTAGAACGCGGTCAGAAGCCCGCCAATCACCAGCGAGATGCCCATCGCCTCCACTGCGATCGCCCAGGAGACCCGGCCGAGCAACGCGGCGACCAAGGCCGTCAGGAGGAGCGGCACGATCGTCACCATCGCCACGAGGGGCGCGAGGATCGCCGCTTTCGCGAGCAGGTAATCCGTCTGCGTGATCGGCCGGCTCATGTAGAGCGTGAAGGCCATCGATTGCATGTCGTCCGCGATGAGGCCCGCGCCGATGACGGCCGCCATCAAGGAGACGAAGAACAGGACGAATCCGTTCGATGCGGGCACCGCGAAGAAGGTGAGGTCGGGCGGCTGGCCCGGGAGGAAGAGCGGTGCGAAGAACAGGAGGACGATCGAGGTGATCGTCGTGAAGGCGGCTCCGATCACGGTGACGACAATCGCCGCGGGGCGCCGGAACTCGCGACGAAGTCCGGTCGCGATGATGGCCCGGACCCGTTCCCGGCGGCCGAGGAGAGGGAGCTCGAGCCGCGAGTACGTCGGGAGGGAGATCGACATCTACGCACCCCTCTTCTCCGTCCGTGCCACGAGCTCCAGGAACAGATCCTCGAGGCTCCGGATCTCTTTGCCCATGTATCGGACCTCGGCCCCGAGTGCCTTCGCGGTGTCGAAGACGGCAGTCTCGAGCCCCGGCTTCCGGGTCACATGCAGTCCGGTGGGCCCCGCGACCGCCTCGAAGCCCGCCTCCGTGAGCAGCCGCGCGAACGCAGCTTGATCGCCGCGGACGTCGATCCGCAGGCGGTCCGTGGAACCCGTGAGGAGTTGACTCAGCTCACCGGCGGCAATCTGATGGCCGCCGTCCAGGATCACGACGTACTTGCAGATCGTCTCGACGTCCGGGAGGAGGTGGCTCGACAGGATCACGTTGCGGCCCGGCGACTTCGCGATCGTCCGCACGAGGTCGAGCATCTCCGTCCGGCCGCGCGGGTCCAGTCCGGTCGTGGGCTCGTCGAAGATGTACAGCTGCGGGTCGTGGACCATCGATTGCGCGAGCTTGATCTTCTGCTTCATGCCGGTCGAGTACTCCGCGATCTTGCGGTACCGTTCCTCCTCGACGCCGACGAATTGAAGGACGTCGTGAGAACGGCTCATCGCAGTGTCCCGGTCCAATCCGCTGATCCGACCCATGTACGAGACGAGGCCGACCCCGGTCATGTCGGGGACGAGGCAGTCGTGCTCCGGCATGTATCCGATCCGCTCCCGCACGGGCACGCCGTCCCCGATGTCGCGTCCGAGGACCTTCGCGGTCCCGGCCGTGGGCTGCAACAGACTGAGCAGGAGCCGCAAGAACGTCGTCTTCCCGGCCCCGTTCGGTCCGACGAGCCCGATCGCGCCGTCCGGGATCTTCACGGTCAGGTCGTCCACCGCGCGGACATCGCCGAAGACCTTCGTCAGCCCGGCGGTTTCAACGAGCACCATGGTTCCCTCCTTTCTCGTGGCCTTCCGTGGCGGGCGGGGTGCCGGGCGATGTCCCTCCTTGGATTCGAGCTTTGCGGCGGCGCCATAGGAGGAATGCCAAGAGGAGGACGATTGCGGCAGGCACCGCGATGAT
>Ga0137396_10000340_pt1 | contig 21211 bp, 18 predicted proteins | sample czc16metaG_FD_108284 | JGI IMG/M metagenome (GOLD analysis project Ga0137396, IMG submission 108284) | Vadose zone soil microbial communities from Angelo Coast Range Reserve, California, USA - czcobulk3.16 metaG | ecosystem: Environmental > Terrestrial > Soil > Vadose zone | place: USA...
CACGCGCTTCGTGCCGTGGCGCCCAATATAGCGCGCGACCTCGCCGCCGCCCGTGGAATGACCGACGTGGAGCGCCTGCTTCAGGTCGAGCGCCTCGACGAGCGTCGCCAGATCGTCCGCGTACGTGTCCATGTCGTTGCCGTTCCAGGGCTGGCTCGATCGGCCGTGGCCGCGGCGGTCATGGGCGATGCAGCGATATCCGTGGGCGCCCAGAAACACCATCTGGTCCTCCCAGGCGTCCGCGCTCAACGGCCAGCCGTGGCTGAAGACCACGGGCTGTCCCGTGCCCCAGTCTTTGTAGTAGATCTGCGTTCCGTCCTTGGTGGTGATCATACTCATGACGCTTCTCCTTCGCTACGGACTCACGTTACGGACTCACGACCGTACTGATTTGTGTGGCACAGCGACCCGAAACAGGATGAGCGGACCGAGCAGAGGGGCGTGAAGATCGACGCGCTAGCGTCCGCGGAACGCGGGTTTGCGCTTCTCACGCCAGGCCTTGTGGCCCTCGGCTTTGTCCTCGGTGAGCTCGAGGGTCGCGAAGCGGTAGAGATCCACGAGTGAGGCATCCGACACGCTCGGGATGTCCAGACCCGTCAACAGGGATTCTTTCGTGAGCCGCGCCGCGAGCGGCGGTAACGACGCGATGTGGCCTGCCACCTCGAGCGCCTGATCCATGAGCTTGCCGTGAGGCACCAGCCACTGCGCGAGCCCGATGCGGTGGGCCTCCTGCGCCGTCAACGGAAAACCCATGGCGAGTCTCATCGCGTGACCCCTCCCGACCCAGCGCGCCAGCCGCGTGCTGCCGCCGTACGCCGGAAGGATCCCGAGCGTCACCTGAGGCAGCCGCCACTCGGCCCGCTCGGAAGCGACCAGCAGATCGCAGCAGAAGGTCACGATGCAGCCGATGCCCACCGCGTAGCCGTTGACGGCGCCGACGATCGGTTTGGGGAAGTTCCCGAGGACTTCGAAGGCACGGCCCCGCCGTTTCGCGATGCTCTTGATGAAGTCCGCGGCGGACTCCATCGTGTGGGTCCTGGGATCCTTGAGGTTCGCGCCGGCCGAGAACGCGCCACCCGTGTCATCTCCCGTCAGGACGGCGCAGCGGATCGCGTCGTCATCCTCCATGGCCGCGAAATAGCGGGCGATACCTTGGTTGAAATCGACGCCCCACGCGTTGCGAGCCTCGGGACGACTCAGGGTGACGATGCCGATCGCGTCGCGCCGCTCGAATGTGACGGGCATGACTGCCTCCTGAACGCCGAGGGATCGTCTCGCGGGGCCACAGGGCCGCGAATCGCTTCGCGCATCTCGAGTCGCCGTCAGTGTCGGTGGCCGTTCTTCGCTTGTCAACCGACGGCGGGGCCTGACCGTGTGGGTCCTGGTTGAATCTGGCTAGCCCTCGATAAGTTGTCAAATGAGCTAGACTGGGGCCCCTGATCCTGGGGACGGACTTCGTCGAAATGACACCACCGGCACGCGACACTGACAGTTGTTCGGGTGGTCTCTTACGAAAAGACGCGCTACTACGCACCGGCATGCTCCTTGCTGAACACGGCAGTATGATCGTCACCTCTCGCCGCGGACGTCGAACAGTCGCCTTCTGGGTCATGGTCAGCATGGCCCTGTTTCTCGCGGTCGGCACCTTCGGTCGGCCGTCGAGCGCGCAGTCGCAATCGTTCGGCCTGGAGTGGCCGGGGAACGGCTCGGTACGTCGGATGCTCTACTGGAGCAATCCGTTCCCGATCTACCCGGCGACATACATCTTCCGGGTCTACCCGCGAAAGAAGATCGTGCCGACGAATAGCCCGACAGGCTATTACACGACCTTCTTCTGGGGTAACAACGGCACCTTTGTGTGGGATAGCGGCGGCGCGAACACCTACTACGGGATGCACCCCTACCCGATCCCGGCGCCGAACGGAGCCGGGCAGTGGGAGATCTCCGTCGAATCGAACGACTTCGTGACGGGCCAGGCGGTCGCGTGGGATCGCTGGTACACCCAGGCGGTCCGCGTCCGCCGCATCAATGCCACGACGACCGAGCACGAGTTCTATTACGACTGGCCGGATCAGTCGAAGGTACTCACGCACACGGTGAACAACGCTTCGTGGGCGGCGACGAATCCGCCCAACCCCGCGATCGTCATCGGGCAGGCGCCGGACCTCTGCGGCCCGCCGCCCTGTTCGACAGGCCAATCGTGGGGCGGCTATCCTGGCTGGGAAGAATTCAACGGGATTATCCGCGGCATCCAGATCTATTCAGACTACCTCTCGCTGGCGGACATCACGGCGGAGATCAACTCCCCGAAGTCATCAGCGGCGGGCCTCGCGTCGATCTGGTATCTGAACCTGAACCCCCGCCCGAGCGATGTAACGGATAAGAAGGCGACGGGCACGGCGCACAACCCGTCCTGGGGTGGGACGACGGCGCTGGAGTGGAGCAGCGGTGTCTCGGTCTCGCCGAGCGCGCCGAGCGGCCTGCGAGTGCAGTAGCCGGCGACAGGCCGGGCCTCGATCAGTCACGTCCCACCCATCGCATCTGAAGCTTTGATCACCGCGTAGGGGTCATCACCGGTGGCGAGCCGGAGCTCGTCCACGGCTTCGTTCGTGATCGAGGAGGTGATGACCGCGCCGCCCGGCAGCTGGATCCGCACGTGCGCCGTCGTCGCGCCCCTCTTCACCTCGATGATCTCTCCCTTGAGAACGTTACGTGCGCTGAGCTTCATGAGGCTATCTCTGGGATGGGATTGACCACGGATCAGCATCGCATCGGAAGGGGCGCGCCGCCAGCCGAACCCGCGTTACTCGGCGCGCAGAAGCCGCGGCACCTGACTCAGATCGCGGATCTCGAAGTCGGGCGCCGGCACGTCCGGGCGACGCGCCCGGCCGTCGCGGTTCACCCAGGCGACGCGCAGGCCCGCTTCCTTCGCGCCCTTGACGTCGTCCACGTCGCTGTCGCCGACGTGCAGGACTTCGTGCGGCTCGAGCCCCAGCTGCTCCAGCGCGCGCTGGAACACGAGCCGGTGCGGCTTGTAGGCGCGCACGGTCTCGGAGATCAAGATGAACTCGACCGGCAGGGTGAAGCGCCACGCCGCCAGGTGCTCGTGGTCGGCGTTGGACAGGATCGCCGTGCGGACATGGCCGAGCGCGTTCAGCACGTCGAGCGTTTCCGGGTAGAGCTCGATCTTCGTCGTCACCTGAAAGAAGAGCTCCACGTACGGGGCGGCGTCGGCGACGACGTCGAACTGCCGTAGCACGCGCGGCAGGATCAGCTCCTCGATCTCCCGGAGCGTCCGGAACGGCGCCAGCTGCGTCGCCTGGAAGTAGAGCTCCGACCACGCGCACCAGACTTCGTCCGGGCGCGCGGACAATCCGTGGTCGGCCACGATCTGTCGCGGCACCAGGATCAGATCGTCGTTTCTGAGCAGGGTGCCGTAGGCGTCGAAGATCACGGCCTTGAATGCGCTCATGGCCTGCTCCCCGCTCGTCAACCGGCGAACGCGATTCCGATCAGCTTGCCGATGCCGAACGTCAGCCCCGCCGCGGCGAGGCCCAGCACGAGCTGACGGCCGCCAGATCGCCACACGGGCGTCCCGGTGAAGATGGTGATCGCGGCGCCCAGTGTCCAGAGCCCCAGCGCGCTCAGGACCGCGCTCGACGCCACCGCGGGCGTCCCGCGCAGGACCAGGAACGGCAGGATCGGCACGACGGCGCCGAGCGCGAACAGCACGAACGAGGACACTGCCGCTTCCCATGCCGAGCCGCCGAGCGCTCTGGGATCGATGCCGAGCTCTTCGCGGGCGAGCGCGTCGATCGCGGTCGATCGATCGGACAAGAGACGCCGGGCCATCGTCTCGGCCTCCGTCGGGCTCAGCCCCTTCGCCTCGTAGATCAGCTTCAGCTCCTCACCTTCGCCCTCGGGATCCTCGCGCAGCTCGCTCGCTTCGATCCGGATCTCTCGCTCCGCGAGCTCGCGCGAGCTCGTGACCGACACCCACTCGCCGAGCGCCATCGAGCCGGCGCCCGCCATGAGACCGGCCAGACCGGTGACGAGGATCCCGTGGCTATCGACCGAGGCGCCGGCCACGCCCATGACCAGGGCGAGATTGGAGCAGAGACCATCGTTGGCGCCGAGCACCGCCGCGCGCAGCGCGTTGCCGCCGACCGATCGATGCCGGCCTTCCAGGCGCCCGAGGAAGCTTCCCTGCAGGCCACGCGGCTGCGTCGCCGCGAGCTGCTGCAACACCTTCGCATGCCACCGCTCGTGGGCCGGCATACGGGTCCCCGCGTCCCCGGCTGGTTCAGGTAGCCATGCTGGTCGACCGCTTCCTTCGCCGCGATGGTGGCCAGCACCAGATCGGGGCCCAGCCTCCGCGCGATGGCCCCAAGCACTCGGCTACGCCACGACGCCCGCCGGGGCGGCACCTTCGCCCCGGCACTCCGCAGGCGCTCCTCCCAGAACGCGATGTGGCCTTCCTCCATCGCCGCCAGGTTGGCGTAGACCTTCGCCAGCCGTGGATCGGGCTCGCTGGCCGCCATCGCCCGATATTCGGCCGCGCTGTCGACTTCGTCTTGCCAGTTTTCCAGATAGCGTCGCGCGTCGGAACGGTCGCTCATATCCAGGCCGACCATACAACGCTTTTCGCGCGCCCGATGCGATAATGGCCCGGCCTGAACGGCGCTCGAGCGCCGTTCGTTCCGAAGGAGGTCATCGTATGCGGCTCCTGACCCTCACGTCCGTGGTCGCCGCGGCCCTGCTGGGCGTCGCGGTCCCCGCGTCGGCTCAAACATTCGTCTTCGGAGCTCAGGGCGAGCCCGTGCAGCTCGATCCGGCGGTCATCACCGACGGGATCTCCTCGCGCCTCACTCGACAGATCTTCGACGGCCTCGTGAAGTACCGCGGCGCCACCACCGAGGTCGAGCCGGCACTCGCGGAGAAGTGGGACGTCTCGCGCGACGGCAAGGTGTGGACGTTCCAGCTCAGGCGGTCGGTGAAGTTCCACGACGGCACACCGCTCGACGCCGCCGCCGTCGTCTGGAACTTCGAGCGCTGGTGGAAGGCGGCCCATCCCCAGCACGACAACCAGGTGAAGGCCGGCCAGACCTTCGAGTACTGGGAGGCCCAGTTCGCCGGCTTCGACGACAAGTCGGTCGTCAGCGCGGTGGAGGCCGTCGGCACGCAGACCGTGCGCATCACGCTCAAGGAGCCGCAGGCGCCCTTCCTGGCGAATCTGGCGATGTTCGTCTTCGACATCGCGAGTCCCAAGGCCGTCGAGCGCTGGGGCACCGAGTTCGGCAAGCACCCGGTCGGCACCGGGGCCTACCGATTCGTGGAGTGGAAGCCGAACCAGGAGGTCGTGCTCGAGGCCAACCCCGATTTCTGGGGCCAGAAGCCCAAAATCAAGCGTGTCGTCGTGCGCAACATCAAGGACAACTCGCAGCGACTCGGCGCCCTCAAGGCCGGCGAGATCCACGGGATGGAGGGACTCAATCCTGACGACGTCAGCGTGGTCAAGGGCGACGCGGGCCTCCAGCTGCTCCTGCGCCCGACGAACACGACGGGCTACATCGCCTTCAACTACAAGGTGAAAGAGTTCCAGGACAAGCGCGTGCGTCAGGCGTTCGCCCACGCGATCAACAAGCGCGGCATCGTCGACGCCCTCTACGGCGGCACCGGGCTCGTCGCCAGCCAGTTCCAGCCACCCGCGCTCTGGGGCTACAACCGCGAGCTGAAGGACTACGAGTACAGCCCGAGCCAGGCGCAGGCGCTCCTGCGCGAGGCCGGGCAGGCCCAAGGCCTGTCGGACATCACGTGGGAGGACGGCAAGAAGGAGCCGCTGGTCTTCTGGTACATGTCGCGCTCGCGCCCGTACTTCCCGAACCCGAAGGAGATCGCCGAGGCGATGGCGGCGGATCTCGCCAAGGTCGGCATCAAGACGCAGCTACAGACGACCGAGTGGGCGGTGTACCTGGACAAGCGCAAGAACGGGCAGATGCCGCTCTACATGCTCGGCTGGACCGGGGACAACGGCGATCCCGATAACTTCCTCTGTTATTTCTTCTGCCAGCCCGGCGCCGCACGCGAGGGCTTCTACGCCAACAAGCCGCTGGCCGACGTGCTCCAGCGCGCCCAGAAGCTCACGCAGCAGTCGGAGCGCGCGAAGCTCTACCGGCAGGCCGAGCAGGTGCTGCGCGACGACGCGGGACGTCTGTTCATCGCGAACAACCAGCCGCCGCTGGCGTTCGCGAAGCGCGTGAAGGGCTACGTGCCGCACCCGACGGGATCCGAGTACTTCAACACCGTCGAGATGCCGTAGCGCCGAGGCGCGTTCATAGAGAAGGAGGACTGAGCGGTGAGGCGCTACGCCATCCGGCGAGGCCTCACCATCGTCCCGGTGCTGCTCGGCGTCTCCGTCCTGGTCTTCAGCTTCATCCATCTCATTCCCGGCGACCCGGCGCTGACCATGCTCGGCGAGCGCGCGACGCCCGAGAAGGTCGCCGAGGTTCGCGTCCGACTCGGGCTCGATCGTCCGATCTGGCAGCAGTACCTGCTCTATATCGGCAAAGCGCTGCAGGGCGATCTCGGGGTCTCGATCATCCGGGGCGATCCGGTCGCGAGCGATCTGCTGCGGCGCTTTCCCGCGACGGTCGAGCTGGCGATGGCGGCCATCGTCGTGGCGGTCGCCGTCGGCATTCCCGTCGGAGTCGCCTCGGCCGTCCGGCGCAACTCACTGCTCGACAGTCTCGCGCGACTGGGCGCGCTCACGGGCGTCTCGATGCCGATCTTCTGGCTCGGCCTCGTGCTCGCGTGGTTCTTCGGCGTGCAGCTCCGCGTCCTGCCGACCGGCTTCCGTCTCTCGAGCGGCACCGCGTTCGTCCCGTGGACGAACTTCGTCATCCTGGACGCGCTTCTGCAGGGCGACTGGGCGACCCTCTCCGACGCGATCCGCCACCTGATCCTCCCGGCGCTGGCGCTCGCGACGATTCCCCTCGCCGTCATCGCCAGGATGACGCGCGCCTCCATGCTCGAGGTGCTGTCGCGCGAATACATCCGCACCGCCGAGGCGAAGGGACTGTCGCCCCGCGTCGTGATCTTGAGACACGCGCTCCGCAATGCGCTGCTTCCCGTGCTCACGGTCGTCGGGCTGCAGGTCGGCCGCCTGCTGGCCGGCGCGATCCTCACCGAAACGATCTTCTCCTGGCCGGGCATCGGCCTCTGGGTCTACGAGTCGATCGAATCGCGCGACTACGCGATCGTCCAGGGCGTGAGCCTCTTCATTGCCGTCATCGTGGTGGGGGTCAATCTGCTCACCGACGTCCTGTACGCCGCGGTCGACCCGCGGATCAAGTACGAGTGATGGCGACGTTCGAGGTCGTGGTGGATCGCGGGGCGGTGGCGGTCGCGGGCCATGGTCGAAGCCCGGCCGCGGCGGCGTGGCGTCGCCTGGTTGCGAGCCCGGCGGCGCGGGCCGGGCTCGTCATGGTCGTCGCCTTCGTGCTCGTCGCGGTCCTCATGCCGCTGATGCACGCCTACGACGCCAGGACGGACGCCGACCTCAGCGTGCGACTCAAGTCCCCGACGACCACGCACCCGTTCGGCACCGACAGTCTCGGCCGCGATATTCTCGTCCGCGTGCTTCACGCGACACGCGTGTCGCTGGGGCTGGCGATGAGCGCGGTCGCCGTCGCCACGGTGATCGGCTCGGCGCTCGGATTCCTCGCCGGGTACCTTCGCGGACGCGTCGACCTGGTCGTGATGTTCTGCATGGACATCGTGCTGGCGTTTCCGGCGACCTTGCTGGCCATCGCGATCGTGGCCATGATCGGCCCCGGCCTGCGAAACTCGCTCTTCGCCATCAGCCTCGTCTCCGTCCCGGCGTACGCCCGCCTGAGTCGCAGCTCGGTGCTGGCGCTACGTGATCAGGAGTTCGTGATGGCCGCGCAGGGCCTCGGCTGCAGCGGCGGGCGCGTTCTCCTGAGTCACATCGTGCCCAACAGCCTGCCCCCGCTGATCGTGCAAACGACACTCTCGATCGCCTTCGCCATCCTGGAGGCCGCCGCGCTGGGCTTTCTCGGGCTGGGCGCCCAGCCACCGACGCCCGAGTGGGGCGCGATGCTCGCCGACTCGTACAAGTACTTCACCAGCGGAGCGTGGTGGGTCTTCTGCTTTCCCGGCGCCGCGATCATGCTCTCGGTGCTGGGCTTCAACTTGCTCGGCGACGGGTTGCGCGATGCCCTCGATCCACGCCTGGGGCGTGGCTGAGCGCGGCCTCGGCATCGGCCCAACGCGCGTCCGCTGGCGCGGGACCAGACCGAGGTCGTAAGCTGCACATCATGGTATCGACGCGAATCCCGCCATGTCGTCTGGTTGTCGCGCTGTGCTTCGTTCTCGGCGCGATGATCGAGACGATCGCTCCACCGCGCTCGGGCGCCCAGGAGGCTCAGACGGCGCCGGAGTCCCCCGCGGCGCCGAACGCGAGCGCGGCGATCGCGGTCCCGGCGCGCTCTCCCGACCAGGTGCTGGCGTCCCTGAATCGGGCGATGGCCTGGTATCGGCAGGCCCGAATCGTGATGCGCTCCGTCGAGGGCACCGGCGTGTTCGGTCACGCCGACGAGCAGGCCGCGCTCCGTCTGGTCGGGAGAGCCTTCGACGTGGCGCGCGCCGAGGCCGCGCTGCTCGCCCGCGACAGCGCCACCGCGTCGGGCGCCGGCGGCCGTCGAGCCGAGGAGCAAAAGAAGATCGAGGCGGCCGTTCGCCAGGACGAGCGGGAAATCGAGCGCCTGCGGGCGCGCCTTCGCGCTGAGCCCGAGAAGCGATCGACCCTGGAACGGCAACGTGCGGCCGCGCAGAACCGGCTCGATCTCGACCGAGCCCGCCTCGAGTTCTTCACCCAGTTCCGCCAGCTCGCGTCGTCCCGCTCGGACACCGACGACGATCTCGAGCATCAGATCGACGCGCTCCAGGAATCGGTGCCCGAGCTGCGCTCATCGACGGCGGCGCCGCCCGTCGCGTCGGCGCCGACGGGCCCCTCGTCGGGCACGTGGGCGATGATCCAGCGCCTGCTCGCATTGCAGCGAAGCCGGAGCCGGCTCGAAGACCTCGAGGCGGCGACCAACGAGCTCGTGCGTCGCGTGGACGAAGAGGCCAAGGCAGTCCGGGTCGGTCTCCGGCCGATCCTCACCCGGCTGGAAACGCTGGCGAAGGATCCCACCGATTCGGGGAAGTCGCTGACGGAGAGTCAGCGCGAGTTTCGCAACCTGCTCGAGCGGCGGAAGCTTCTCGTGGCGGTGGTGCTGCCGCTGCGTGATGAAGCCGCGCTCGCGCGGCGGTACGCGAGCGATCTCAAGGGCTGGAACGAGGTGGTCGACCGCGAGTCGTGGCAGGCGCTTCAGGGACTGGCCCTCGATCTTCTCGGGGTCATCGTGGCGCTCGCCGTCATCCTGGTCGGCGGCGTGCTGTGGCGGGTGGCGACGGTCCGATACGTGAGCGACGGCGCGCGCCGGCGCCTGCTCCTGACCACACGGAGCGTCGTCGTGACCCTGGCCGTCGGGCTCGTGCTGATTTTCCACTTCACCAGCGAGATGGCGGCCCTCGTGACCGCGCTCGGCTTCGCCGCGGCCGGCATCGCCTTCGCGCTCCAGAACGTGATCCTCGCGGTCGCCGGCTACTTCACGATGGTCGCGCCCAATGGGATCCGCGTCGGAGACCGGGTGAGCCTCCAGGGCCCATTCGGGTACGTGCACGGCGAGGTCGCCGAGATCGGGTTCGTGCGGATCAAGCTCCGCGAGCTGGCCGGGGAGCCGCTCAAACCCACGGGGCGAATCGTCGTCTTCCCGAACTCGGTCGTCTTCACCGGGAGCTTCTTCAAGGATCCGTCGCAAGCCCCGGCGCGCTGACGACCGCCTCTACGGTTTCGGCGTCTCGGACGATCGCCGCAGATCGAGCATCGGTGATGCCGGGAGGTCGTCGAGCGTCTCGAGCCGCGTGAGCCGACCCATGTGAGCGATGATCTGGGCGATCTGCCTCGACGCGTCCACGACCTGGGCGAGCCGTCCCTGCTGCTCCGGCGTGAGATCGCGGCGCAGGAGCTCGAGCCGGCCGACGATGACGGACAACGGATTGTTGATCTCGTGCGCGGCCGCGTTGGCGAGCTGAGCGACGGCGCGCAAGGTCTCGGCGCGGCGCTCGGCTTCTTCGGCACGGCGGTGGTTGGTGATGTCCTCGATCGTGCCTTCCCAGTACTCGTTGTCGCCGTCACGAAGCGCGCGAATATTCATCCTGACCCACACCGTGCCGCCGTCGTTCGTCCGGAGCTCCACGTGAAAATCGCGGGTGATTCCGGCGGCATCCCGCGCGCGATGGCCCCGTTCGCGGTCTTCCGGGTTGACGAACAGCAACGTGGCGTTGATGCCGAGCAAGGCTTCGCGGCTCTTGAACCTCAGCATCTCGACCATCGCTGGGTTGGCGTCGAGGATCTGGCCGCTCTGCGTGGTCCGGAAGATGCCGACCGGGATGTGCTCGACCAGGCTGTGGTAGCGCTCCTCGGCGGCGAGCGCCTCGGCGCGCTGGCGCTCGGTCTCGGCGCGAAGCCAGGCCGCGTGGAGCAGCAGGGCCACCTGCTGTCCGACCGCTTCCAGCATCGATACCCTGGCAAGATCGACGCGCTCCGCTCGCTCCCACCACACCAGGTAGAGCGCGCCGGCCACGTCGGCGTCGACGTGGAACGGCACGATCACGGCCGAGCGATGGGGAAATCGGCGGGACAGCTCGAAGGCGAAGCGCGGGTCGTTCTGGACGTCGTCGCTCGACGTGACGCTGGCCCCGGCGAACACGCTCTCGCGGAACACCTGGTCGTCGATCGGCACGACCGCCGACGTCAGGATCTCGAGCGTGTGCTTGGGCACCCGATAGCCGGCGACCGGGACCAGGACGCGCCGCTCCCGATCGACCCGGTACACCGCGCCGGTCTCGGCCCCGACGAAGCGCACGACCTCGCGGACGACGAGGCGCAGCGCCTCGGTGAGGTCGGCCTCGGTCGTCAGGATGTGGGCGATCGTGATGAGGAGGTCCGCACCCATCACTCTTTACGATACGGCAGCCCGATCGCCTGACCGACACAGATTTCGCACCCGATTTGGTCAGCCTCCTGGCGAGAATCGCCCGCTCGCACGAGGGAAATCGGCCGGAAATCCGCGCAAGTATCGGTCGTCTGCGCACTCGATGCACTGGCACACCGCATGCTCCTTGAAAGGTCAGGAAGATTCCGGAGATGGGCACGCGCAGGATTCACGACGCGCAGATGCGAAAGCGATTCGCGCGGGTTGCCCTGGAAGCCGCGCTGGTCGTGACCCTCCTCTTGCCATGGGCGGCCATCCTCGCCTGGCTATTTTGGCGGAACGCGTTGCGGTGACGGCGTATTCTCGTCTCCTCGGAGGTGCGGCCCCGTGCTCCGACGGGCTTGCCTGAGCGTCCTGACCGCGCTGCTGCTCGTGCTTTCACTCCGTGCTCCCGGACTGCCCGCCGAGCCCATCTGCCCACCGTCCGCGGTGGTGCCGACGCAGGATCAGCTGCAGGACGCCGCCCGCGGCGCGCGAGATCGCGGCGCGCTCTGGCGCTTCGAGAAGGACGGCCGCCACGGATACCTCTACGGCACGATTCACATCGCCAACCTCGACTGGGCGATGCCGGGCCCGACGGTCGGGCGCGCGCTCAGCGAGGTCGAGACGGTCGCGATCGAGGCGGACCCCGCCGATCCGGCCACGGGTGCCGGCATGGCGGCGCCGCAGAAGCCTCAGGAGGCTCCCTCGCTTCCCGCCACGCTCCTCGAGCGCCTGCGCGATCGGGCCGCCCGCGCCTGCGAGCCGTGGGAAACTCTCGAGACGATGCCGCCCCTGATGATCGTCACGAGGCTGACCGTACTCGACGCCCGCTGGGACGGGCTCCACACGGACTATTCGATTGAGGCGGTGCTGGCCGGCTTCGCGAGAAAGACGCGCAAGAATCTCGCGCTCCTCGAAACGGTCGCGGTCCAGCGCGCCGCGATCGTCACGGGCTCGCCGTCCGAACAGGCGATGGAGATCGACCGCCGGCTCCTGGCGCTAGAGACAGGCTCGGCGCGACAGGCGATGTCCGCCATGGCGAATGCGTGGGCCAGAGGTGACCTGGACACCCTGAGACGCCTCTTCGATCCGCCGGGGGCGCGCGCGACACTCGACCGGGTGGCGGGCGCGCGCAATCTCGCGATCGCCTCGCGCATCGACGAGCTCCACCGCGGCGGCCAGCGCGTCTTCGCGGCCGCCGGCATCTTGCACATGGTCGGGGACACCGCGCTGCAGAAGCTCCTGGCCGAGCGCGGCTTCAAGATCGAGCGCGTCCCGCTCCGCCGGCGCTGAAATCCCGGGCCGCCTCCGGGCGAGCTCTCACCGACTCGCCTGCGCGCCCGAGCGTTCAGGTCCGGCGAATCTTGATCGGGACGGCGGGCAACAAGGTGTTGTGGACGATACAGGCCCGCTCGGCGATCGTCACGAGCCTGTCGAGCGCCGTGGGATCATCGGCTCGTCCCCGCACCTCCATCTCGATGGAGGCGAAGCGGGGCGGCGCCGCGGCGAGGGAGCCGCGGACGACGACAGCGAGGCCCTCGACGGAGACCGAGCGTGCCCCGGCGGCCGCGATGAGGTTGCTCATGAAGCAGCCGCCGAGTGCGGCCAGGAGCAGCTCGCCCCCCATCGGCCCTCGGTCCTGTCCACCCTTGTCGCCAGGCCGATCCACCAGAACCCGGTGCTCGCGGATCGCGCTTTCGGAAGTCGACGTCTTCTGAAGCTGGCTCACCGTCACGATCAAGTCCGCCATGGCTGTCTCTCCCATTCTTGCGACACACCTCATCCCACACGTCGGACCTCTACCACACTCTGATCCCGGATCGACTATCATGGCCTTCGCGGCAGCGCTGATGACGGCATCTGCCGGAGAGGACGAGATGGCTGAGCTACCGAAGCGAGCACTGGGACGAACTGGACTGCAGGTGACCATGCTGGGCTATGGCGCGATGGAGCTACGTGGGGCGCCGCGGGGCCGCGACGTGACGGACAAGCAGGCGGAGAGCATTCTCCACGCCGTGCTGGATGCGGGCATCAACTACCTCGACACGTCGATCGACTACGGGGTGAGCGAAGAGCGCATCGGCCGTTACATCGGTGACCGGCGCTCAGAGTACTATCTCGCGAGCAAGTGCGGCTGCCTGGTGGGCGCCCCGCCTGCCCCACGCGGCCAGACCAGTCCGCACGTCTTCACCCGCGACAACATCCTGGCCGGCGTCGAGCAAAGCCTGGCCCGCCTGCGGACCGACTATCTCGACGTGCTGCAGTTCCACATCTCACCGTCCAGGAAAGCCCTGGAGGAGCACGGCGCGCTGCAAGCCGTGCTGGAGCTGAAACGAGCGGGCACCGTTCGCTTCATCGGGATGTCCGGCACCTTGCCCAACCTCCCCGACCAGATCGCGATGGGCGTGTTCGACGTGTTTCAGATCCCGTATTCGGCGGTCGAGCGGGAGCACGAGACCCTCATCGCGGCGGCCGCGAAAGCCGGGGCCGGCATTGTCGTGCGCGGCGGCGCGGCCAAGGGCGCGCCGACGGAGGGCAAGCACGGCGGCGTGCAGTGGGAACGGTGGCAGAAGGTGCGACTCGACGATCTGCTGGGTGACATGACGGCGATGGAGTTCATCCTGCGCTTCACCTTCACGCATCCGAGCCTTCACACGAACATCGTCGGGACGATCGATCCGGCCCATCTCGAGCACAACGTCGACGTGCTGCGGCAAGGCCCGCTGCCGGTGGACGTCTACACCGAAGCCAAGCGCCGTCTCGACGCCGCGGGCTCGACCCCACGAGCCGTCTAGCGGCGAGTCGCCTCACGCCGTGAGTTGAGCCGGCGGCACTTCGCAGACCAGGTCTTCGCCGACCGGGTGGCCCGACAGGTCCTTGATCGAAGGCGACACACCGCAGAGGGGGCAGCCGGGGTCGCGCCGCAGACGCACCTCGCGGAAGCGCATGCCGAGGGCGTCGTAGGTCAAGAGGCGCCCGATCAAGGGCTCGCCGAGACCGAGCAGCAGCTTGACCGCCTCGGTGGCCTGGATCACGCCGACGACGCCGGGGAGCACGCCGAGCACACCGGCTTCCGCGCAGTTGGGCACCAGGCCGGCGGGCGGCGGCGTGGGATAGAGGCAGCGATAGCACGGCCCCTGGTTCGGGGCGAACACCGAAGCCATGCCCTCGAACTGGAAGATGGAGCCGTGCACGTGCGGCTTGCCCGCCAGGAAGCACGCGTCGTTGACCAGATAGCGCGTGCCGAAGTTGTCGGAGCCGTCGATGACGACGTCGTAGTCGGCGATGACGTCCATCGCGTTGTCGACGTGGAGGCGCGTTGGCAGCGCGATCACGTTGACGTCGGGGTTGAGAGCCTTGAGCGTGCGCGCGCCCGATTCCACCTTCGGCTTGCCGACGTCCGCGGTGGTGTGGAGCACCTGCCGCTGGAGGTTCGTGATGTCGACCACGTCGGCGTCCATCAGGCCGATGGTACCGACACCCGCGGCGGCCAGGTAGAGCGCCGTTGGCGAGCCCAGTCCGCCGGCGCCGATGAGCAGCACTTTCGAGCGCAGGAGCTTGCGCTGGCCCTTCTCACCCACCTGGCTCAACAGGAAATGCCGGCTGTAGCGCTGGATCTGATCGGTTCCCAGAGGGAGATCCTTCACGACCGGGAGCCCGGACTGGACCCACTTCTGATAGCCGCCCTGGAGATTGACGACGTTGCTGTAGCCGAGATCCTTGAGAGCCTTGGCGGCCAGCATCGAGCGTAGCCCGGTCTGGCAGTAGAGAACGATCGGCGTCTCGGAGTCGCTGGCCACACTGCCCACGCGGAACTCGAGAAAACCGCGGCTCACGTTCGTGGCCGGCTCGATGTAGCCGTCGCGGTACTCGTCCGGATCGCGCACGTCGATGAGCACGGTCTGGCCGCCGGCGGCCAGACGGCGCTGCACCTCGAAAGGCCCTTCCTCGGGCACCGCCGCCCGGGCCTCGGCCAGGATCGTCTTGAGCGTTGTCGCCATCGTCGTCTTCTCCTCGCCGTCCTTGAAAAACCTCAAACCTGGCCGCGCCATGACCGAGACGCGGATCGCGAGCCTCGTTTCGGTCATAGTCGTCCCTTCTGCTGCTGCCTATTAGATGCGGGTTCACCCCGCCGAGACGCTAGGGTGCCAGCGACGCGGGAGAGGCGGGTGGAAGTCTCGTGCGCGTCACATCGGGGGTCGAACGCCGTCCTTGCTCACCTGGATGCGGCCCGAGGCGGTCAGCTTGCCGTCCGGGGCGTGATCGGCCGCAAAGAACACGTGCTCGCCCGGCTTGAGCGCGGCGCGGTCGGCCTGGACGGCCGTGACGACCGGAGCGCCCTCGGGAACGACGATCTTCTGCACTCCATCCTTGTAGGTCAGGGTCAGCTCTCGCCCACTGGTCGCTTGCACGACGGCCGTGACACGGGCGTTGGTCATCATCGAGCCCGGCTCGAGATCCCAGGGCCGGTGGCCTTCGTTGGGGATCGGCATGCCCGCCGGGAATACGTGCACCTCGAGGGCGGTGAGCGTCCCGCCCGACCCGGGCGTGGTGGTCGCGCCGACCGCGTCTCCCGGCTTGATATCCGAAAGCTTCACGGCCTGCACCGCCGCGACCGTGGCCTTGTCCGATAGCTCGACCTTCACGTCGTTACCCTCGCGGGTCTTGACCGAGAGGACGTTGCCCTCGAGCGCCGTGATGGTACCGCGCACACGCATCGGCATCTGGGCCTCGGCGACGGCGCCAACAAGGGTGAGCAGGCCTGTGAGTAGTGCGAGGAGAGAACCCTTCATCGACGCCTCCTGGCCAACGCGATGGTGTCGCTCGGCAACTTGATCAACGCGGCAGGACGGCGCCTAGTTCCCGTACTGAGTCGCCAGATACTCCACGATGGTCTTCGCGTCCTGGTCGTTCACAGGCGCGCAGAAACAGGAGACCGAGCCAGAGCAAGCGTCGCATCATCGCGCCTGATCCGACCGGGCGATCGATGTGCTCGAGAGACCGCCCATCAGTGCTCCACGTAGAAGAGCAGGATCAGCCCCATCGCGCCGATGAGACCGGGCCAGCCCCAGCGGATCAAGGTCTCGCCACCCACCGTGCGCCGCGCCGCGAAGATCAACGCGCCGGCGGCGATCGCCGTCACCCCCATCGCCGCGTGCTGCAGATAGATCGCGTCCACGTGAAAGCGGCCGTCGTGGAAGTGGACGAAGAGCGAGGCGCCGGCCAGCATCGCCAGGGTCGGCACCACCGCGTACCAGTACGACCGCGCCAGGATGCCGGCGCTGCGCAGCATCCCGATGACGCCGTAGGTGAGCGGGACCAGCGCGAGGAGCTTGTGCTGCAAGACGAGCGGATCGGTGAAGACCTCCAAGAACGTCCCCGGCCCCCACGGCCACGACTCGGGATCGGACGTGGGAATCAGGTAGAGCCCAAAGAGGACGAACACCGTGGAGGACAGCGCCGACCACGGAAAGCGTCGCGGGCGCAACGACTCCCACGCGGTGAGCACGGCCACGAGGAGCAGCACGCCGCCGGCGACGCGATGCGTGACTTGCGAATACGCGAGCTCGGTCTCGCTGCGCGGGTGCGGATGGCCCGGCGAACGCGACGTCCCGCCATAGGACGCCAGCGCGCGGTTCTCCTCGGAGAACGGGCCGTCGGGGCTCGGAATCCACGCCCAGACGTGAGCGACCGCGAACGCTGGATGCCACAAGACGAACGGCTCGTGGCTCTCGGGATGCCGCGTCGGACAATCGCCGGCCCGCGGCGCCGGCGCTTCCTTGTAGTCGCGATAGTGGCAAGAGGCTTCGTGCCGGTGCCACTCGGCGCCAGGCAGCGGATTCGGCCTTGGCGGAGCCGCCAACGCGTATTCGACACCGGCCAGCTGCCAGGCGCCGTCGCGCTCGACGTAGAGCAGCATCGGTGGCCGGGCAAAGTCGAGCGTATTGGAGGCCATGCCCGCCGCCGTGAGCATCGGCGCGTTGATGTTCATGAAGTGGTAGCCGTGGCGCGCCTCCATGCCGCTGACCTGCACGAAGCCGTCGGCGCGCGCCCGCGCGATGTCCTGGTATTGCTCGGTCGTGCGGCGAACCTCGGCCACGATCTCGTCGGCCGAGCGCGGATGGGCGCCCGAGGCCGGGTTGGCCATCGCGATCAGGCCGGCGAGCGCAAACAATGGGGGCAGGCGCATGGCCCGCAGCATACACGAGCCCCACGAGGGCGCCCGCGCGCAGATTGCGGCCCACCGCGACCATGCGCATCCGCGTCGAATTCCGGGGTATGCTGGCGCGAAGCTGGAACGGCCGACACGATGGGGGCTCGCGTGCGGGAAGAAAGCCAAGAAATTCCGGAAGGTGCAGCACGTCGTGGTCGTCGCCGCGGTCGCTTCGTCGTCGTGTTCGTCGGCCTTGCTTGCCTCCTCGTCGCCGGGGCCTGGATCGCGTACGGTCGTCAGGCCAAGACTCAGCAGCAGGCGAAAACCACCGGGAGCGGTCCCGGCGGACAGCCGGCGCGACCGGTTCCGGTCGTCGTCGCCCCCGTCCGCACGGGCGATCTGAGCGTCTATCTCACCGCGCTCGGCTCGGTCACCCCGCTCAACACCGTCACGGTGAAGAGCCGCGTCGATGGCCAGTTGATGAAGACGCACTTCACCGAGGGTCAGGTCGTCCACGCCGGCGACGTGCTCGCCGAGATCGACCCTCGACCGTTCCAGGCGCAGCTCACCCAGGCGGAAGGGCAGCTCGCCCGCGACCAGGCCAACCTCGCGAACGCGCGCCTCGACCTCGAGCGCTATCGGCGGTTGGCGCAGCAGGAAATGATCGCGCGCCAGCAGCTCGACACGCAGCAAATGATGGTCAACCAGGCCGAAGCGTCCATCAAGATGAACACGGGGCAGATCGACGCGATCAAGCTGCAGCTCACGTACTGCCGGATCACGGCGCCGATCACCGGCCGCGTCGGCTTACGTCTGGTCGACCCCGGCAACGTCGTCAAGGCGTCGGACACGGGCGGCCTCGTCGTCATCACCCAGCTCGAGCCGATCGCGCTCGTGTTCAGCGTGCCCGAAGACAACCTGCAGCCGATCCTGCGGCGCTTCCGCACGGGTGGCAAGGTCCCCGTCGACGCGTTCGATCGGGAGGGACGCACGAAGATCGCGACGGGGACCCTGGTGGCGATCGACAACCAGATCGATCCCGCCACCGGCACCGTGCGTCTGAAAGCCTCGTTCGGGAACACCGACGGCATGCTCTACCCGAACCAGTTCGTGAACGCGCGGGTGCTCATCGACGTGCTGCACGACGCGGTGCTGGCGCCCGCCGAGGCGATCCAGCGCGGCCCGCAGGGTGCGTACGTGTACGTGGTCAAGCCGGACAAGATCGTGCAGATGCGCCGCGTGCAGCTCGGGCCGACCGAAGGCGCGGTGGTCGCGGTCCGCACCGGGGTGGCGGACAGTGAGGCGCTCGTCGTGGACGGCGCGGAAAAGGTTCAGGACGGCGCGCGCGTCGAACCGACGGTGCGCAAGGCGAGCCCCGCCGGAGCGCCGGCTGCGCCCGGCGCCGCCGGGGCACCGAGCGCGCCTGCGCGCACCCCTCGGCCGGGAGCGTGAACCTCTCCCGGCAGTTCATCGTCCGGCCCGTGGCGACGTCGCTCCTGACGGCGGCGATCGTGCTGGCCGGCATCGTGGCGTACCGGCAGCTGCCCGTCGCCGCGCTGCCACAGGTCGACTACCCGACGATCCAGACCGTCACGTTCTATCCGGGCGCCAGCCCTGACGTCATGGCGTCGGGCGTGACCGCGCCGCTCGAGCGACAATTCGGCCAGCTACCCGGCCTCAAGCAAATGACGTCGATCAGCTCGAGCGGCTCGTCGATCGTGACGCTGCAGTTCGACCTGGCGCTGTCCATCGACGTCGCCGAGCAGCAGGTGCAGGCGGCCATCAACGCGGCGGCGACGTTCCTGCCGCGGGACCTCCCGAACCCTCCGATCTATAGCAAGGTCAACCCGGCCGACGCCCCGGTGCTGACGCTGGGCGTGACGTCGCGCTCCCTGCCGCTCACCGCGGTCGAGGACCTCGCCGACACGCGGCTCGTGCAGAAGATCGCGCAGCTGCCGGGCGTCGGGCTCGTCACCTTGTCGGGTGGTCAAAAGCCGGCGGTGCGCATCCAGGTGAACCCGGCCCGGCTCGCCGCGAACGGCCTCACGATGGACGACGTCCGGATCGCCGTCGCCGCTGCCAACGTCAACCAGGCCAAGGGCAGCCTCGATGGGCCGCTGCAGTCGTTCACGATCTCGGCCAACGACCAGATTCACCAGAGCCACCAGTATCGGGCGCTCGTGATCGCCTATCGCAACAACGCGCCGCTCCTGCTCTCGGACGTGGCCGAGGTGATCGACAGCGCCGAGAACATCCGTCAGGCGGCGTGGATGGGCGACCAGCCCGCGATCATCGTCAACATCCAGCGGCAGCCCGGCGCCAACCTGATCGAGGTCGTCGACCGCGTCAAGCAGCTCTTGCCGCAGCTTCAGAGCGCCCTGCCGTCCGCGGTACAGGTGACCGTGCTGACCGACCGCACGACGACCATCCGCGCCTCGGTGCACGACGTGCAATTCGAGCTGATGCTGGCCGTCGTCCTCGTCGTCCTCGTCATCTTCGTGTTCTTGCGATCCGCGGCGGCGACGTTCATCCCGGGCATCACGGTGCCGGTGTCGATCGTGGGCACGTTCGCGGTGATGTACGGGCTGGGCTTCAGCCTCAACAACCTCTCCCTGATGGCGCTGACGATCTCGACCGGCTTCGTGGTGGACGACGCGGTCGTGATGATCGAGAACATCAGCCGCTACATCGAGGAGGGCGAGCCGCCGCTCCAGGCCGCGTTCGTCGGCTCGAGCCAGATCGGCTTCACGATCCTGTCACTGACGGTGTCGCTGATCGCGGTGCTGATCCCGCTGCTCTTCATGGGCGACATCGTCGGCCGGCTGTTCCGCGAGTTCGCGCTGACGCTCTCGGCGGCCATCCTCGTGTCGGCGGCCGTCTCGCTGACCTTGACGCCGATGCTCTGCGCCAAGCTGCTCAAGCCGGTGGCCGACCGGCGCCCGGGCGCCTTTGCGCGCGCCGCGGAGCGGCAGTTCGACAACCTGGTCGCGTTCTACGGCCGCACCCTGCGCTGGGTGCTCAACCATCAGACGGCCACGCTCATCGTCGCCGTCGCCACCCTGGCCCTGACGCTCACGCTCTACCTGGTCGTGCCCAAGGGCTTGTTCCCGGTCCAGGACACGGGCGTCATCCTCGGCATCTCCGAGGCGCCGCAGAACATCTCGTTCGACGCGATGGCCGAGCGCCAGCAGGCCCTCGCCCGCGTCATCTTGCAAGATCAGGCCGTCGCCAGCATCTCGTCGTTCATCGGCATCGACGGCACCAACACCACGCTCAACAGCGGCCGCATCCAGATCACCCTGAAGCCGCTGGGCGAGCGGGGCGAGAGCGTGGGCGAGGTGATGAGCCGGCTGCGTCTGGCGCTGGCCAAGGTGGACGGGATCACGCTCTACCTGCAGCCGGTGCAGGACCTGACCGTCGAGAACCGGGTGAGCCGCACGCAGTTCCAGTACAGCCTCGAGGACCCCGACGAAGACGAGCTGCGCGTGTGGGCGCCGAAGTTCGTGGCGCGCCTGCGTGAGCTGCCCGAGCTCTCCGACGTGGCGACGGACCAGCTCGATCAGGGCTTGCAAGCGAGAGTGCAGATCGACCGCGCGACGGCTTCGCGCCTCGGCATCACGCCCCAGATGATCGTCGACGCGCTCTACAACGCGTTCGGCCAGCGCCAGATCTCGACCGTCTTCACGCAATTGAACCAGTATCGGGTGGTGCTCGAGGTCCTGCCGGAGTTCCGGATGGATCCGTCGGTCCTGGACCGGGTCTACCTGCGCTCGGCCGCCGGCGGCCAGGTACCGCTCTCGACCCTGGCCACGATCGAGCAGCGCGCCACCGCGCTCGCCGTGAGCCACCAGGGCCAGTTCCCGGCGGTGACGGTCTCCTTCAACCTGGCGCCGGGCGTCTCGATGGGCGCCGCCGTGACATCGATCGACCACGTCACGCGTGAGGTCGGCCTACC
>Ga0137396_10000344_pt1 | contig 21185 bp, 17 predicted proteins | sample czc16metaG_FD_108284 | JGI IMG/M metagenome (GOLD analysis project Ga0137396, IMG submission 108284) | Vadose zone soil microbial communities from Angelo Coast Range Reserve, California, USA - czcobulk3.16 metaG | ecosystem: Environmental > Terrestrial > Soil > Vadose zone | place: USA...
ATGTAGAAGGGCACGATCAGGAGCACGACGATCGCCCACAGAACGTATACGACGGGCCGGTAATGGAGCGTCCCGGAAAGGGTCCTCTTGTAGGCGTCGCGGACGCCGTCGAACCTCCGGTTGACCCAACCCGAGAAGCCGCGCTCGGTGTCGCCGGCACGGAGAAGCTTCGATCCCATCATCGGGGACAGCGTGAGCGCCACGACTCCGGAGACGATCACGGCACCCGCCAGGGTGAAGGCGAATTCGCGAAACAGGGACCCTGTGAGACCGCCCTGGATCGCAACCGGCGTGTAAACCGCCGCCAGCGTGATGGTCATCGCGATGATCGGACCGATCAACTCGCGGGCCGCGTCGATCGCCGCGCGGAAGGGACTCGCGCCCGTCCGCAGGTGCCTCTCGATGTTCTCGACCATCACGATCGCGTCGTCGACCACCAGCCCGACCGAGAGCACGATGGCGAGCAGCGTGAGCAGATTGATGGTGAAGCCGGCCGCCGCCATGAGGAATACCGCGCCGATCAGCGAGACCGGAATCGCCACGACCGGTATGATCACCGCGCGCACCGAGCCGAGGAACAGGAAGATGACGAGAATCACGATGAGCAAGGTCTCGGAGAGCGTCTTCAGAACCTCGCGGATGGCGCTCTGGATGTACTCGGTCGAATCGTAGGGAATCCCAAGCTTCATCCCCACCGGAAGCTGCGCCTGGATGCCGGGCAGGGCCTCGCGAACCCGGCGGATCACCTCCAGTGAATTCGCCGAGGGAAGCACCCAGACGCCCATGAACGTGGCGCCCTGACCGTCGAACCGGACGTCCTGCTCGTAGTTCTCGGCGCCAAGCGACACATCGGCGATATCGCCGAGGCGGACGACGACACCCTTGTCCTGCTTGACCACGAGCTTCCGGAATTCGTCGGCGGTCTGGAGATCCGTGTTGGCCACCAGATTCACCGACACCATCGATCCCTTCGTCTGCCCCAGCGTGGAGAGATAGTTGTTCTTCGCCAGGGCGTCGCTGACCTGGGACGGCGAGATGCCCATGGCCGCCATCTTCTCCGGCTTGAGCCAGACGCGCATCGCGAACGTGCGGCCGCCGAGGATATCGGCCCGCTGCACCCCTTCGATCGCGCTCAGCTTCGGCTGCACGACACGCGTCAGGTAATCGGTGATCTGGTTCTGGTCGAGATCCCTGGAGGAAAATCCGATGTACATCGCCGCGAATCGATTGTCCGCGGTCGCGATCTCGATGACCGGCGCCTGGGCCTCCGGGGGAAGGTCGTTACGCACCTGCGCCACCTTGGCCTGGATCTGGGTGAGGGCGGCGTTCGTGTCGTAGTTGAGCTTCAAGTGCACGGTGATCGTGCTCACCCCTTGAGCGCTCGACGACTCGATGTAGTCGATGCCGTCGGCGCTCGCGATCACCCGCTCCAGAGGGGTCGTGATGAATCCCCGCACCAGGCCGGCGTTGGCGCCGACATAGGCGGTCGTCACCGTCACGACCGCGATGTCGCTGCGGGGATACTGGCGCACGCTCAACGAGCGTATCGACTGGAGCCCGGCGATCAGGATCACCAGACTCACGACCATGGCAAGGACCGGCCGTCGGATGAAGAGATCGGTGAATTTCATCAGCTGTCCTCCGGCTTCGGCGCGGGATCATTGCCCGGTCGAATCTTGTTGTTGACCAGGACCGCGGCGCCATTGCGCAGCTTGAAGACGCCGGAGGTCACGACCTCTTCCCCGGGCTTGAGGCCGGTGAGGACCGCGATCTGGTCGCCGCGTCCGCCTCCCAGTTTGACGAACCGCTGCTGCACGCCTCGGTAGGTCCTGCCGTTCGGGCCCTTGAGGTCGCTCACGACGAAGACCGAGTTGCCATAGGGCGCATAACTGACCGCCGTCGCGGGGAGCGCGACCACGGGCGCGCTCGGGCCGAGCCCGGCTTCCACCTCGACGAACATGCCGGGACGCAGCCAGGCGTGGGGGTTCCGGAAGGCGGCCTGGATCTGGACGTTCCGGGTGGCCTCGTCGACCACCGAGTTGATGGCCGTGACCTTGCCGGCGGGCCCCCCGACCGGGATGCTGTCCGCGGACACGTGCACCTCGGATCCGAGCTTCAGCACTCCGACTTCCTGTTGCGGCACGGAGAAGTTCACGTACACGGGATCCATGGATTGGAGCGGGACCACGGCGGCGCCACCGTCCAGGTATTGGCCGAGGTTGACCTGGCGGATGCCGAGGGTTCCAGCGAACGGGGCCCGGATCTGCTTGCGCTCGATCGTGGCCCGAATCTCCCCGACCCGCGCCTCGGCTTCCTTGGCCTCGGCGGCGATCCGGTCGTACTCCGCCTGCGCGACCACTCCCTTCTGGAGCAGTTGGCGTGACCGCTCGAAGTCCAGGCTCGTCAGCTCGCGCTGGGCCTCCGCGGCGGCGAGCTGCGCACGCTCCTGGCGCGCGTCGAGCCGCACCAGCACATCTCCCGCGTTGACCCTCCGCCCCGAATCGAAGGAGATGGTTTCGACGATCCCGGGCAGGTCCGCGCTCACGGTGACTCCGTGAACGGCGGCAACCGTCCCGATGGCGTTCAGCGTGGCGGGCCATTTCTCCTCGCGGGCGACAATCGTCGTGACCGCCTCGGGAGGCGGCTGATAGGAAGCGCCCTGCGCGATGGCCGCGCGGATCTGCATGAATTTCACGAATCCGATGGTGGTGATGAAGACAACCATTACTGCGAGCATGAGCAACATCCGTTTTTTCATGACCACCTCCTGATGCCTAATGCGCCTTTCCGCCAGTGTCGATTCCGCGTTCTTCCATCAACGAGCCCGTCGCGCGGGCCATTTCCGTGCGTGCAGTGCGGTAATCCGTGAGCGCCGAGATTTCGTCGAGCCGCGCGCGTGACAGATCGTTCTGGCGCGTGAGCACCAGGAAATTCGTGGAGCGCCCCGCCTCGTACCGGTCCTTCTCGGCCGCGAGCTGGACCTCGGCCGCTTCACGGCCGGCCCGCGCCGCCTCGATCCTCTGCCCGGTCGTTTCCAGGGCCGCGGCCGCATCGAGCACCTCGGCCCGGATCGTCTTGCGGACGCGAGCCAGGTCGACCTCGGCCTGTCGCTCCGTGTGGCGCGCGACCGAGGCGTTTCCCCGAGCCGCTCGGTTCCCGATCGGGAGGCCCAGCACCAGAGCGACGCGCGCGGCGTCAAAACCGCCTCTGCCCAGCGACTCGAAGGACTTCCCGAAATCCCCGTCCAGATCGGATGGGAGCGTTCCGGCAGAGCCTCCCGGATTCAGGGAGCCCGCGAGACCGAACCGGTCGTAGGAAACGACGGCATCGAGGCTCGGCCAGATTCCGTCGCGGGCGAAGGCGGACTCGGCGCGGCGCCGCTTCACGACGGCATCCGCGATCTGAAGCTCCGGCCGGGCGCCGAGCGCGCGCTCCAGGGAGGCCGGGACGTCTACGGGGACGACCTCCACCGCCGCGTCCTCGACCGGAGCGAGCTGTTGCGTCCAGAGCGAATCGTCGGCGCCATCCAGGACGAGGAGCTTCAGACCGTTTTCCGCCCGCGCTAGCGCCTCGGTCGAGGCGAGAAGCTCTCCGCGGCGACGTTCCAGCTCGGCTCGGGGTTGGGCCAGCTCCGTGCGGGGCGCCGCGCCGGTTTCCACGCGGGTTTGCGTCTCCTGGAGCTGTTCCTGGGCAAGGCGGACCGCTTGATCGCGCACGTCGACCTGGAGGCGGGCGGCCAGCAGCGTCCAGTAGCCCCGCTCGACCGCGGCGACCGTCTCGGTGATCACCCGCCGGAGCGAGGCTGTGGCACCATCACGCCCTGCTTGGGCGACCCGCACAGACAGTCGAGCCGCATCCGTGGAGCGATCGCGGAGGAGCGGCTGCCGCAGCTCCGCTCCCACCCGCGTCCGGTACGCGGGCGACAGAAGCGCGGTTCTCTCCTCGGTCGTCTCGCGCGCGCCACGCGCCCGCAGCGAAAGGGCCCCGCCCGTCGGCAGGAGCTGCCGGAGCGCGACGCCGCCTTCCGCCGACTTCAGTTCGGGGCCGATTTGACTCGGCGATTCGCGCCGCTGACCGCGGCCCTCGCCGCCGCCAGCGACTCGCGCTCGATCAAGAGCCCTTCGTTCCTCTGCAGGGCGAGGCGGATCGCCTCGTCCAGGGTTAGACGATGCTCCGCGCCTGCCGCCGTTTCCGCCAAAAAGCCCAGCGTCAGCTGGAGCGCCAGCGCGAAGATTCCTGTCAGGGTCACAAGCCTCACGTTCCACCTCTTTGGAGATCGATCTTCTGTAGACGGGCATCGATTGCCCGGGCGAAGCGCGCCAGCTCACCTGGATCCAGAGCGGCGAGCGATCCCCGCTCACACCAGTTCAGCTCCATTCCCTCTTCGATCAGCCTCTTGAGCGTCGCGGCTGGATCCTTCGTGAACTGGTGGCGAAGGGCTTCGTCCGTCGCCAGCAGTCCGATGATGCGTTCCACGTAGAGTTGACTCATTTGCTTCTCCTCTCGCCCCTGCCTTATCTCAAGAGGCGTGCCAGGCGGCCGCACGGTACCGGAGGCGGCCCGATTCCCTTCTGCGCGCGGGACTTGTCAATTCGCGCGGGAGACGGAGCGGGAACGAGAGGCTTTCGGACCGACTGTAGGAAAATCGACAGAGCGTCGATTGGCGCGCGGAAGCGGCGGTTTGCGAAAATTCCACTTTCGCGATCGAAGGGGTCACCGGGTCGGCGCCGGGCCCAGGGGAGGGCCCGGCGTCCGTGGGGGATTTTCGGGGGGATGAGACGAGGGAACTAGAATCTGTACGCGAGCCCGACCGCGCCGCGTTCCATCCAGACCGGGTCCGCTCCAGTGGAATTGGAAAGGCCGGCGGCGCCGTCGGAGGGGAACGCGACGAACTCGCGAACGTCCCCGCGCACCGCCCAGCGCTCCGTCAATCCATACGTCACACCACCTCCGAAGTTGATCGCGAAGGCGGTCTCTGTTTTGGCGAGCTGGGGTAGTCGATCCGGATCGGTGTTGGACAGAAACGTGACCGCGCCGGCTCCCGCCGCCAGGTAGGGGGTCCACGTCGAGACCGGAAAGTCCGCGCGCAGGTTCGCCTGGTAGGCGAGAACGTCGGGTGTTTTCCGATCCTGGCTCTGGCCCGATCCGACGTTCACACTCTGCTTGACCGGAATCATCCACGTGAATTCGCCCTCGGCGGCCAGCCTCGAGGTCAGACGGTAGGTCACGGTCCCGACGGCGGGAATGTTGATGAACCGATCCGGCAGGGCGGTATCGTTCTTGTTCAGCGCTTGGATGCCGCCCATGAGGGAGACCTCGGTCCGCGGCCCAAACGAGATCTCCTCGGCCGAGGCGCTGGATGCCCGTCCCACGATGAAGAGCGAGACGAATAGCGCTCCGAAGACTGCCCACGTGTTCCTTCTGCTGGTCTCCATGACTTCCTCCTCGATGGCGGATACGCGACGGTGTGGCGTGCCTGAGCGCCGTATGCGTCGGGCCGTGTCGCCCGTCCGTTCTCTCTTTTCGCCTCGTATCTCAAGCAGCGTGCCAAGCCGCCGATCCGCGGCAAAGGTCGCCCGAGACTCTCTGCGTTCGTTGGAGTTGTCGTTTCGAGGGTGCGACGAGGAGGACGCGAACGTCGTCGCGCGCGTTGCGGAGGAATCGACAGGCTGTCGGTTTCCGGACGGCGACAGTCCGCGCGTTGCCTACAGAGCTAGCTGATCGCCGTACTTTTCGAGGCGGGAGTAGAGCTGGGCTCGCGACAGACCCAGGAGGCGCGCGGTCTTGGACTTGTTTCCCTTGGCTTGCGCGAGCGCCCTCTGAATCAGATTCCGTTCCACGTCTCCAAGATTCATAGCCTCGGAGGCGGGCGAATGAGAGCCGTTCGATGAGCCGTCGGCTCTCGCGGGCGCGCCCGCGCCGCCGCGCGCCGTGCCGGAAGGAAGATGATCGCGCGTGATGAGGCCTCCGTCGCACAGGAGGATCGCGCGCTCGATCGCGTTGCGCAGCTCGCGGACGTTGCCCGGCCAGGAATAGGCGAGCAGCCACTCGTGCGCGTCCCGGGAGATCCCGGCGGCGGGACGGCCCATCGTCCTTCCCAGATCCTCCAGGAAGGCTTCGGCCAGCGGAAGGATGTCGTCGGGCCGCTCGCGCAGGGGAGCGATGGGAATCTGGAACACGTTGAGTCTGTAGTACAGATCCTCGCGGAACGTCTGCCGCGCGATTCCCGCAGTCAGGTCCCGGTTGGTCGCGGCGACGACACGCACGTCCGCCTTGAGCGTGCGCGTCCCGCCTACGCGCTGGAACTCCCGCTCCTCGAGAACCCGGAGAAACTTCGCCTGGACCACGGGGCTCATCTCGGCGATCTCGTCGAGGAAGAGCGTCCCGCCCGCGGCCTGCTCGAGCCTGCCGATCTTGGTCGCGATCGCCCCGGTGAATGCCCCCCTCTCGTGACCGAACAGCTCCGATTCGAGGAGCTGCTCCGGGAGCGCGGCGCAGTTGATCGCGACGAACGGCTTGCCCGCGCGGGGCGAGCCCTGGTGGATGAGGTTCGAGATCACCTCTTTCCCGGTGCCCGATTCCCCGGTGATGAGAACGCTCGTTTCGGAGGACGCAACGCGCCCGACCGAGCGCAGACTCCCCTTCCAGGAACGCGAGACCCCGATCACACGTCCCCGCCCCCGGGTCCCGAGCTCGCGGGCGAGCGCTTCCACCGTCGCCTCCAGCCTGTCCGCGCGCTCCTGGGACTCCGCGGCGATCCGGGCCTCCTCGGCGAGCCGCTTGTGGGAGAGCACCAGAGCGATTCGATCCGCGAGTCGGATCGCGACCTCCGTGTCCTCCCACTCGTAGCGCGCCGGCTCTCGGTGGAAGAAGCTCAAACCTCCCCGGACTTCCCCCGCCTGCCAAACCGGGACCCGAAGCCAGGACCGGAAGCCCGAAGATATGAGGAGACGCTGGCGCCCCGTGTCGGGGGCGACCTCGGCGGGGATGTCCTTGATGATCTCGAAGTCGACCCGCCGCTCCAGCTCGCGGTCCGTGAGCGGGACCGCGTCGGTCGGCGGCGCGATGTCGGCCTTGCCAGCGGACGCCGTGATCCGGATCGTCCGGGCCCGCGCGTCCAGCTCCGTCAGGCACATCATGTCGTGCGGCAGGATGGGCTGCATCGCGTCGGAAATGTTCTGGAAGATCTCCCGCACGTCGAGCGACTGGGCGAGCGTTCCCAGAAGCGCCTCGATGCGGTCGAGCCGGTCCCGACGGCGGCGCTCGATGTCAAAGAGTCGCCAGTGCTCCACCGCCGAGCCCAGCAACGCTGCGATCGGCCGGAGGACCTCCTGGTGCTCGTCCGTGAACGCGTGCGGCTGATAGGCAGCCAGCCAGACGCCCCCTCGAAGGGTGCTTGTGGTGCGGAACGGCTCCCACATCGCCGACCGCACGCCGCCTTGGAGGGCCTTCGAATCGAAATAGAAGGTGGGGTCGAACTCGATTTGCGCGTCCTCGATCCGGGGGTTCGGACCGGCGCGCGGACGCATCCTCGGCGACCACGAGGTCAACGGCATCGGCTCGAGGCACATGGGGCCCTGACACGGCACGGTGCTCGCATGGAGCACCGCCCGCTCGTCCTCGAGAATTCGAACGACTCCCATGTTGTCGAACGGAATGAGCTCGCGGATGGCAGCCGCTACCCTGTCGAAGACATCCTGGAGCTCCAGCGTCTCCGACGCGATCTCGGCAATTTCCGAAAGCGCGCTCGCGACAGACTGAGCGTCGATGGGTGAAGCAACCAAGGCCATAGCCCACCTTTGGATGCGGATCGCGATCCATTGAATCGCGGATTCTTTATTTGCCGGGACCACCGGGCGAGCCTGGGATAGCGTGTTGTCCGGCAAAGGCTTGCCGCCCTAGTGCTTGACGGCCTCGTGGCTTCGATCAGCTTCCCGGAGAGCTCGAACCATCGGCGGCGCCTCACCGGCCGCCGTCTCGCAGCTGCCGGATTCTCGTTCTGGCCCACGAATCTTTAGGGTTGGCGTGAGCCGCCCGTTCGTACAGGTCGATGGCGTCCGGAACACGGCCTTCCTGTTCGCGCAACATCCCCAGGCCGATCAGAGCTCCGCCCTCATCGGGATGAATCCTCAAGGCTTCTTCAAAATCTCGCTCCGCCTCCCCGAAGCGACCCAAGTCCATCTCCAGGGCCCCGAGATCGGCCCACGTTTCCGGATCCTCCCGCCTCTCTTCGATCGAAAGCATGTAATGGCGGCGGGCTTCGTCCAGACGACCCTCTTCGTGAAGGAATCCCGCGAGGGTGAGCTCCGCATCCGCGTTCATCCGCGCCGGCATCGGCCCCGCTCCCAGGTTCGAGAGGGCGTAGGCTCCAACGACGCCCGCCGCCGCGACGGCGCGCGCCGGCCGTTTCGCCTCCACGAGGAACCAGCGAACGCCTTCCGCGCCGAAAATGGCCAGCCAAGGCACGAGCGGCACACGATACCGGGCCGCGATGAAGAACGTCACGTTGGCGAGCGCGTAGAGCACGACGATCCAGCCCAGAAGTGGCGCCCGTTTCCAAGCGACCGCGAGCCCCAGGAGGGACAGCGGGACGAGCACGCCGAACGGAAACGCGACCCCGGGCGCCTTCCAGAGGAGCACCCAGAGGACTGGCGAATAGGCGCGCGCGGGATAGATCGCCTGATTCCGGAAAATCTCGTCTCCCCCGAGAAGGAGGCGAATCTTCCGTAGCTGAAGGCGCAGAAAGGCGAGGGGATCCCCGCGGGCCCATTCGATGACTTTGCGGACGAAATAGTTCGAGGCGCCGGCCTTGGACCAGATTCCATGGCGGACGGGTTCGGCCGTCAGATCCTTCCATCGGATATCGGGGCGCACCGCGACGACCTCGTCGTAATGTGGATTGTTCCCGATGTAGAAGTTGACGCCTCCATTCCAGGAGATCGGAATCCACTCGCCACCTCGTACCAGATTCCGGATCGTGGCCGGCGCGATCGCGATCATCGCCCCGAGGAGGCACCACGGAGCGAGACGGCGCGCGAAGACGGCGAACGTCCCGACGAGCGCCAGAGACGTCGCGGTCACGAGCGAAGCGAGTCCCCCTACAGCGCCCGCCGCGAGCCACAGCGGGCGAGGCCGCTCCGCCCCACCGGCGAGCAGGGCCAGCGCCACAGCGCCGAGTTGGGTTACCACGGTGAGCGACACTCCGAGAAGCTCCCCGTCGAAATAGATTAGCGTCCCATAGAGCGCGACCGCGAGGCCGGCCGCGAGGCCCACGGCGCGCCCGAACTGCCTGGCTCCGATCCACGCCGTGAGGACGGCCGTCAACGCGCCGAGGACAGCCTGAACGAGGCGAGGGGCGAGGAAGTTGGCGCCTCCCGCCACCCAGTAGATGAGCCCGAGGAAATAGGGATATCCCGGAGGCTGCCAGAAGATCTTATCGGGATGCCCGTCGCCGGCCGCGATCGAGCGGGCGGCCTGGTGGAACGTGAAGGCGTCGACCAGCGGGTGGTCGAAATAGGGGCTTTGGCGCATGGCCAGCACGTGAGCCAGACGGAGCGCCAGCGCGAATGCGAAGACCAGGCACGCGTCGAAGACCCGTAGGCGTGACGCATCGCGGATCAGATCGTCCTCAGCTCATGGGGCAAATGCCCGTGTGGGCCGCGCTCCGTACGTCTTGTCCGTCACCGCTTCCCGGGGAGGCCCGCGCGCTCGAGCAGCCGCTCATGTTGCGCGGCGGTGAGCGGCATCACCGAGAGCCGCGGCAGCCTCGCGAGGTCTGAGGTCTGGAGCACCGGATCGCTCTTGAACGCGGCGAGTGAAACCGGGAAGGGCAACGCGCGGTCCGCCTTGAGGCGAACCACGACGCGCTTCGGATCGTCGAGCTTGGGATCCGGAAACGGGTCCGAGTCGGCGACCGCGAGCCCGACGACCTGCTTTTCGTCGCCGGTGTGGTAGATCGCGACCGTATCGCCCTTGCGGACGGAGCGGAGATGCTTCAGGGCCAGAGGATTGGAAACCCCGTCCCACACGGTCTTCTTGTCCCTGACGAGATCGTCGAACGAATAGGTCGTGGGCTCGGTCTTGAGGAGGAAGATGGCCACGGCCAGACCTTAGCCAGAGCCCCGGAAGCGCGCAATGAAAAGCTTGGGGGCGGTCACGATCCCGGCCCTCCCCTCCCTGCCGTGGAGCCGGTGAGGTCCTCCCTCCCGATCCAGGTCCAGGCGCACGCGGCGGCCAGGAGCGCGAGCAGCGCCGACGCGCGCGCGATCGCGTGAAACCCCGCGACGAACGCGGACGCCACCGCCCGCCGAACCTCCTCGGCTTCAGCCTCCCGCAACCCGGCAGGCGGTTCGGCCGCGGCGAGCTTGACGCGCTCGGCGAGTATCTCCGCCCGGGCGGAAGGGCCAATCGGAAGCGCGGCCACGCGGCGCTCGAGGTCGCGATGGAACACGCCGGCGAGGAGCATTCCGAGGAGCGCGATCGCCAGGAGACCCGCGACCCGCGAAGCCGCGTTGTTGACCCCGGAAGCGATGCCGGCGCTCTCCTCTCCGGCGGCGTTCATGACCGCGGTCGTGAGCGGCGCGATGCACAAGGCCATCCCGAGTCCAAGCACGAGAACACCCGGGAAGAACGTCGTCCAGTAGCTACCGCCGATTCCGGGCAGGGTCAGCAGCAGGAACCCCACCGCGACAACGACGGACCCCAGCACGAGCGGGCCCCGCGCCCCGAAGCGCGCCACGAGCCCCCCGGACCAGCGCGACAAGAGAAACAGGACCGCGATGAAGGGCAGGATCGCCGCCCCAGCGCCGAGCGGCGAATAGCCCTGCACCTGGATCAAGTCGAGCGGAAGGAAGAAGAAGACGCACGACAGCGCGCCGTAGAGAAAAAGGGTGAGCGCGTTCGCTCCCGCGAATGTCGGGGAGCGGAAGAGCGTGAGCGGCAACATGGGAGATTTCGAGCGCGCTTCCACGGCGATGAATGCGCCAGAGCCGCGCCCCCCACGGCGAGCCCGGCGAGGATGGCTGGGTCGGTCCAACCCCGGCGCGACGATTCGATCAGGCTGAAGACGACGCCCGCGAGGCCGACGGTCACGAGAGAAGCCCCGGGAAGATCGGCCCTCGGAGCGCGGGGATTTCGGCTCTCGGGCACGCGCGGGAGGAGCGCGAGCACGATCGCCGCGAGCGGCACGTTGAGGAAGAACGCCCAGCGCCAGGAGTGATTGACGAGCCAGCCGCCGAGCACCGGGCCGATCGCGGCGGTGATCCCGCTGAATCCGGACCACGTGCCGATCGCCTGCCCTCTTCGTGCCGGATCAAACGAAGCCGAGATCAAGGCGAGACTACCCGGCACGAGGAGCGCGCCCGCCGCGCCCTGCACCGCGCGCGCGGCCACCAGCCACCCCACCGACGGAGCGAGGCCGCAGGCGACCGACGCAAGCGCGAAGAGCGCGACCCCGAGCGCGTATACGCGCCGCCGTCCGAATCGATCGCCGAGCGAGCCGCCGACGAGGAGCAGCGCGGAGAGAAGGAGCGCGTACGCCTCGACGACCCACTGGAGGTCCGCACCGGCGGCCGCGAATTCGCGGGCGATGGCGGGGAGCGCGACCGAGACGACGGTCCCGTCGATGAACGCCATGCTCGAGCCGAGGATCGTCGCGGCGAGCACCCAGGGTCCGGCAGCGGACACCGCGGCGGTCGCTCGTGGTCCCGAGCGGATCGCCGCTTCGTCGCAAGGGAGTCGCACCGCGTGGGACATGGTGGCCTACCGTCTCCGTCCGTTGCTGGGGAGCATGAATCCGGAGAATAGCACCTCCGCGCGCGCGTCCCTTGCGCGAGAAATCGACTGCTTGACGGGCGCGCGGCGTCCGCGTATGTTACCATCGTAAACATGCGAGGAGGCGTCGGGGCTCATGGCTGAAGCCGCTGGCTCGATTCGGGGGAGGCGAGGCTACCACCACGGCGATCTGCGACGCGCGTTGATCCGGGCGACGCTGCGTCAGATCGCGGCGAAGGGCCCCCACGCGTTCACCCTGCGCGAGTCCGCCCGGATGACGGGGGTGACGCATGCCGCCTCGTACCGCCATTTTCCGGGCCGCGCCGCGTTGCTCGCCGCGGTGGCCGAACAGGGCTTTCGCATGCTCAAGGCCTCGGTCCTCCGCTCGCAGTCGGGTTCCCCGAACCCCTTGAAACGATTCCAGCGGGCAGGAATCGCCTACGTGCGCTTCGCGGTCTTGCATCCGGAATATTTCCGGGTGATGTTCGGCTCCGAGGCCGCGGGCGCCCGCTCCGCATCGCTCCAGAGAGCGAAGGACGAGGCATTCGGTCTCGTGGTCGCGGGCGTCGAGGCGTGCGTGGCGCGCGGGGACGTGCGCCAGGGCGCGACCCGGGAGATCGCCCTTACCGCCTGGGTCGCGATGCACGGACTGGCCGCACTGCTGGTGGACCGATCGCCGCGGCTGCCGCGGACGCGCGCATCGCAGGAAGATCTTGCCGGAAGGGTGACGGAGGTTCTCTTCGAGGGAATGCGCACGAGAGGTCGGAGGTGACGGAGCCTGGCCCGATGGGATCGAGGCCGGCGACATGGAGGCGATCATGATGGAAGCGCCGTCGCATCAAACCCGCGTGTCCGATACGAAGTCGTTGATGTGGCTCCTCCCTGCCGCGGCACTGCTCTTCTTCTCCAACGGGCGCTGGATCGTTCCGGCCGCCGCGTGGTGGGCCCCCGTCTTCCTCCTGCGCTTCGTGCGCTCGCAGCGTCCGCGGGTCGGGCTCGGGGCAGCCTGCGCCGTTTCCATCGTCATCCCCGCCCTGACCTGGAAGGGCATCATTCCACTCCACGATTGGCGCTATTTTCTCGTCACGTCCTTCATGGGACTGATGTCCTTCCTGCCCTACGCCCTCGATCGGATGGGTGTCTCGCGTTTACGCGGCTTCGCCTCCACGCTCGTCTTCCCGATGGCTTGGGTCGCGATCGAGCAGCTGAGCGTGTGGACCAGCCCGTTTGGAAGCTGGGGATCTGCGGCCTACACCCAAGCCGAGAATCTGCCGCTCGTCCAGATTGTTTCGGTCGCGGGGCTGCCGGGCCTCGTGTTTCTCATGGCGTGGTTCGCGTCGGCGGTCAACGGGGCGTGGGAGTCGGACTTCGAAGGACCGGGCGCGCGGGCGGGGGTTCTCGGTTACGCCGCGCTCCTGGCGATCGTCTTGCTGGCGGGGAGCGCGCGGCTCGCCCTCTTGCCACCCCGCGCGGCCACGGTCCGCGTGGCGTCCCTCACGGTCAAGCCGGCGCGCCCGGTCGAGATCTGGCGCTCGGGACAGGGACCTCTTTCCGACGCCGAGATGACGTCGATCCGCCGGGGCGCGGCGGCGCTCTTCGACTCGTTGCTCGAGCGCAGCCGGCGGGAGGCGCGGGCCGGTGCGCGGATCGTGGTGTGGTCCGAGGGCAGCGCGGTGTGCTTCAAGGAGGACGAACCCGGGCTGATCTCGCGCGCCGGCGAGTTCTCGCGCCGCGAGGGGATCTACCTGTTCGTTGCTCTCGTGACCTTCACCCCGGGCCGACCGCTGCATGAGAATCAGCTCCTGACATTCGACCCTGCGGGCCGGCTCGCGATCCGCTATCACAAGGCGCGGCCCGCTCCCGGCGATCCCGAGACCGGCGCGGACCGCAGCCTGCCGATCCTCGCGAGCCCGTTCGGTCGCATGGGCGGGGCGATCTGCTACGACATGGACTTCCCCGATCTGGTTCGGGAGCAGGGGCGTGCCGGCGTCGATTTCATGCTGGTGCCGAGCTCGGATTGGAAGGAGCTCGACCCCTTGCACACGCGCATGGCGCTGGTGCGCGGCGTCGAGAACGGTTGTTCGGTCGTGCGACAGACGGCGAACGGACTCTCCGCCGCCGCCGACTACGAAGGCCGCCTGCTCGCGACGATGGACTATTTCAGGACGGAGGACCGCGTCATGGTCGCGCAGGTCCCGACTCGGGGCGTGCGCACCGTTTATTCGCGCGTTGGCGACCTGTTCGCGTGGATGTGCATTGTTGGTTTGTTCCTCGCCTTGGGGGCCGCGGCGCGCCTACCACCGCGCTAGGGAACTCTCCGCCGCGAAGCGTCGCCTCATAGAGCACTGTCCTCCCGGCCCCAAGTCCAGTATCGTGGCCGCGAATTCGCCTGACGCGGGTTTACGTCCATGAATCAAATCCAGGGAGGGTGGGACCGTGACGTCATTCGTTCGGCGGATGGTCGGGGCCGCGAAGCTCGACGCGGCGACGTACGAAGAGGTGGAGGCGGACAGTAAGGCAACGCGCCAGGCGCTCGGCGTCGTGCTTCTTTCGGCGATCGCGGTCACGGTGGGCGACTTCCATCTCGAGGACGTCGACCTTCTCACGAAATTCCTCGGCGGGATCCTCGCGTGGGTGATCTGGGTCCTCTTCATCTGGGTCGTGGGAGTCAAGCTCCTGCCCGAGGCGGAAACCCGCTCCAATATCGGGGAGCTGGTCCGCACGACGGGGTTCGCGGCGAGCCCGGGTCTCCTCCGTGTCCTCGGCCTCCTTCCCTGGGTGGGATGGTTGGTGGTGATCGTCGTATGGCTCTGGACCCTGGCCGCCATGGTGCTTGCCGTGCGGCAGGCCCTCGATTACAAGAGCACGGCCCGCGCCGTCGTGGTCAGCGTGATTGGATTTGGCGGGCAGCTGCTCGTGATCTACGCTGAGTGGCTGATTCTCAAGGCTCTCATGGTCACGTGAATCGCTTGCAGCATTCGCCGGGCCCCTCCCGCATCCCGGCATGGGTCTTCCCGCCGGCGCTTTTGGGAATCGGCTTCTCGCTCTTCCTCGTGCTGCACGCTCATCGCGTGAACCAGGGCATCGACGGCTTCCCGCTCGACGACCCGTGGATCCACCTCACCTACGCGCGGAATCTCCACGACCATCGCTCGTTCAGCTACTTCCCCGGCGAGAAGCCCACCGCGGGCTCGACCTCTCCCCTCTACACGCTGTTGCTCTCGTTGGGGTTCACGTTGACTCGGAACGAGAAGGTGCTCAGCTACGTTCTCGGGATTCTCTTCCACGCGGCCTTTCTGATCGCGGCCGCTCTCTGGGCCCGGAAGCAGCTCGGCGGCCCCGTCTGGGCCGTGGCGTTCGTCCTTTTTCTTGCCCTCGACCCGCGGATCGCGATCCTCTCGGTCTCGGGTATGGAGACTTCCCTCTGCCTCTTCCTGATCGCGCTGGCATTCTGGGCGCGGGCGGAGAAGCGATGGACGCTCCTCGGGATCTCGCTCGGGCTCGGGGTGTGGGTCCGGCCGGACACATTCATCCTCGCGGGAGTCTTCCTGATCGCCGCGCTCCTGGAACGGTTCCAGCGACCGCCGGCGACGCCGCGGCGGGGGCCGAAGCGCGCTCCCGAGACAGGTCCGCCGATCGCCGGAGCCCCCGCGGCCGCCCCTGGCGCGCCCGATCGCGCCTGGCTCCTCCCCTTCGGTGTGCTCGTCCTCCTCTACTTCGGCTTCAACCTGGCCACGGGCGGGCGGCTCATGCCAAACACGTTCGCGGCAAAGCACGCGTACTACACGACGCCGATTCTCCGCTTCATCACGCACGGCGTCCGCGATTGCTTTCTCACGGCCGGGTTCTGGGTGATGACGCCGCTCGCGCTCGGGACCGTGCTCACGGAGGCCCTCCGTCTCGTGCGACGGCAGCCTCCTCGCTACGCGGCCGAGATCGGCTGGGCGATCGCGCTTCCACTTGCCTACGTCCTGTACGTCCCCACGGCGCATCGCTTCTGCCGCTACCTCGTGCCGGCGCTGCCGGCGGTCGCGCTCCTGGGGTTCGCGGCGCTTCACGAAATGGCGCGCTGGGGCCTCAGGACGAAGCGAACGCTTGCGTGGAAGAGCCCGCGGGGGGCGATCACGGCGCTCGTGCTGATCGCGATCGTCGGGATGCAGGCGGCGAAGGCCGCCGCGGCCGACAGGGACTACCATGAGTACTGCCTCTATCATTACCAGCGCCACGAGCGGTGCGGGCGGACGCTCAGGGAGCGCACCGCACCCACCGCGGTGATCGCCACCCACGATGTCGGAGCGATCGCGTACTACTCCGAACGGAAGATCGTCGACGTCGTCGGCTTGATCCAGCCCGACGCGGTCCCCCACCTTCACAAGCCCGATTATCCCGACTTCCTGGCGGGGTGGTTCGAGCGCGAGCACGTGACGCATCTCGCGTTTCTCGAGAGCTGGATGGAGGTCGCGAACCAGGAGCCGCTGTGGGTCGCCGACCCGAACCCGGAACTATTGAAAGTCTATGCGTGGGTCCCGGGCAGGACCCTGCTCGTGCCGGAGGCCGTGTCCGCGCTCAACCGGAGAGCGGTCGACCTCGCGAACGGGGGGAGTCTTCCCCAGGCGATGCAGCTCTTGCGGCGCTCGATCGACCTCCTGCCGAAGGACTCCCGGAGCTGGTACCTCCTGGGCGCGGTCCAAGCGATGGCGGGCGACGCGCAAGGGGCAGAGCGCGCGTACCGAGCATCCCTTCAGTTCTTCCCGGAGTACCCCGAAGCGCGCGAGGGTCTTCGACTGCTGCTCGGAGACGCGGGGCGCCGTTCGGAGCCCGGTCCGTAGGGCCGAGCCGCGTGAGAGTGACCCCGCGCACGTGGACGCCGGCGCTCTCCGGCGTCCCGAGAGAGATCGTGAGGCTCTCCGGCTTGCTCCCCCCGATTCCGAAGCTCAGTCCGCTTCCCCCCGTGACGAGCGTGTCGCCGGTCGAGGTGCGGGCGATGTGCAGGAAGACGTCGGCGCCCGAGCTCTCGACCCGAGCGGTCCACCGCCCCGCCGGCACGGTCAGGCCCGTGAAGCCCGCGGGGATGCCCGGGAAAACGCCGATCCCGATAAACCCTTCGGAGTCGAGCCGCGCCCTGCTGCGCTTGTAGCGCGAGAAGAGATACCCGGGGATCTGGATTCGGTCCTCGGAGCGCCGGACTCCAAGCGCCCCTCCCTCCGTGCGGACCCACACGATGGAGTCAAAAGGCCTTGGCCGCACGCATTCGAACACAACCGTCTGAAACGTAGAGGCGAAGGCGGAGCGAGGATCGGAGACCATCTCCATGCCGCTGCGAAAGAGGGGCCGGCGGCTTCCCTTCGGCAAGTTGAACAGCACGAGGTCCGGCTTGCGGGAGAGAACGTAGGCGCCGTTGCCCAGCTCGTGGCCCAGGTAGCCCTCGCCGAAATTCGCGGGCCGGTGGTGCGCGAGGTAATGATCGTTGATTCCGAGCATGTCGACTGAGGGGAGTCGGGAGAAATAGGGAACGCAGCCGGCGGGATCGACCGCAAGGAGGGGATGCTGGGCGCCGAAGGCGTCGGCGAGGAGCCGGCCGATCAGCTCCCCGTCCCATTCCCACTGCTCCTTGCGGGCGCGCGCGGCCTGGGGATCCAAAAACCCAGAGACGCCGAGAGCGATGAGGCTGATTGCGGCGACCCCCAAGGCGGACCGGAGCGATCCTGGACGTGAGACCCGCTTCGCCACGAAGATCGATGTCAGAAACGAAAGCACGACGACGGCGGGAATGAGGTGCCGCCGCCCCGGAAACAGGTCGCCGCCCACGATCACGACGTACGCCAGCCAGACGACCAGGATGGCGCCGAGAAAACGGATCCGGCTCCGCAGCGCAGGCGTGTCGACCGCGCGGAACGCGAGCAGGGACGGAACGAGAAGCGCGATCAGATAGACCCCGCCGCCCACATACTTGAGGCCGGTTAAGACGCGGTGGGGCGTGAACACGACCTTGGCGTACGCCGAGTTGGGCAGCCACTCGTGGTAATAGGCGAGCCGGAAGGCGACCTGCCCCACGAAGAAAACCATCGGGAGCACGGCGAGAAGGAACGCTGCCCGGAGCGTTTCACGACTCCACCCTCGGGCGGCGAGGATCCCAAGGCAAGCGGCGAGCGTGAACACCGCGCCGTCCGCTCTTGTGATCGCGAGGAGCCCGAGGAAGAGCCCCGGAATGAAAATGCTCGCTGCGCCGGGTCTTGTTTCCTCGAGCGCCGGGAAGGAGAGCGCGATCGCCCAGGCGAGCAGCCCCGCCAGAAGAGGCTGCTCGAGGCCCCCGACGGTCCAGATCGCGATTGGCGCCGAGAGCGCCATCGCCAGGCCTCCGGCGAGACCGGGAAGGAACCTTCGAGCTGTCTGCCCCGCGTGCGCCCAAATGATTGCGGCGATCGCCGCGGCAGTCCCGAGGAAGCCGAGCACGCGCGCCGCCGCCACAAGGCCGATCCCGAGCTTGCCGAGCAGGGCGCAGCCGAGCACCCAGAGGAGATTCGAGTAACCCTCGACCCGCTCGCCGTCGTTCCACGTCAGGCCAAGCCCGCGCAGCAGTCGATCCGAATATCGGAGCGTGATGAATGCGTCGTCCGCCATGAAGTGGCGGTAGTGCCAGGCATGGGCAGCCAGGACCGCCATCGCGCACGCGAAGCCGACGAGCGAGAGCCGGAGGGCCCGCGCGCTTCGCGTGGTTCCTGGACGTTGGGCCCGGGGTCCTGGACGCGGACCGGGGAGATCACGTTGTCGCGGGGTCACTTCGGGGTCTCGCCCTCGAGCCCTGCTTCTCGGCGTTGCTCGGCTCTCCAGCCTGGATTATTGCTCGGGGCGGAACAGCGTTGTGGATTTTCGGCCCGGCCGCCTCAGACCGCGCCGCGGCGGGCCTTGCCGGCTGCCCTTCTTCGCGCGCGCTCGACGCGGGGCCGGGACGTTACGAGCGCTAAGCCGCTGCTCTGCCGCCACGCCGCGGCGAGCGAATCCGCGATCGCATCGGCCACCTTTCCGTCGTTCCAGTAGCCGAGGTGGGAAAGCGGATTCCATCGAGTCAAGATGGAGCCCACGTCGATCGGGCGGTCCTCGGTGACGGCGGCGCGGTAGCCGGCGTTCAACGGCCGGAGCGCGTAGCCGATCACGTCGTCGGGGTCGTAGAAATTGATCCACGCGGCCTCGAGACCCGGATGATGCCGCCCCAGCGCGGTCATGGGAAACTGGAGGGGTTCTCCGAACCGCGGATAGCGGAGGCTCCAAAGGGCGATCGGGCTCCCCATGGTGAAGAGGAGCGCGAGCGTCTCGCCGTGCTCGAGCGGCGTGCCGTTGATGAGCCCGCGCACGGTCGGACACATGAACGAATTCTGGCGCTTCACGAGGTCGTAGACGTAATTGCTCGCGATCACGGTTCCCAGACTATGGGCGATCAGGCAGAGCGGCGCCCTCGGCCCTGCGCGCTCCGCCAACCGCGCCAGGCTCGCCGCCACCTGCCGGTGGACCGCGTCATAGGCAGTCCGGTCCGAGGGGGCGGGCTGATACGCGATCGCGTCCGCGGCGGAGTCGACCAGGAATCGGCGGAGGCGCTTGTACCGCATCGGGCCGGCCGGGACGAGCCGGCGCCAGAGCCCATCCTCCCGGTACTGCAGCGCCGCGCTCCAGTTGACCTCCTCGAAGATGAGCTCCTTTCGAGGATCGGGAGACTCGGCGCCGATGCGAGAGGCGAAGCGGCGCGCGAGGGCGCGCTGCATGGAGGCCGAGTACCCAGGTTCGGTTCGGCCGATGCCGTGGATGAAAGCGATGGCGATTGGGTGTGACATGGTGGGCCCCTACGGGTATCGGAACGTGGGGCCCGGGACTTGAGGGGTTTCGCTGCCAGCGGGGGGAGAGCCTCCGACGGCTACCGAGGGCTCGTGAGCGGGCTGATACTCGAGTAGGAGATCACGGCCCCTACGGCACCACCGCGAATCTTCGCGACAGACTCTTCTCCCCCGCCTCGAGCCGGTAGAAGTAGACGCCGCCGGCCAGGCCTGACGTGGGAATCCGCGCCGCGTGGGCGCCCGGGTCCAGGGTCCCGTCCACGGGGGTCATCAAGAGCCGCCCGCTCACGTCGAACACGCGAAGCACCACACGCTCCCGCGCCGGGACCGAAAAGCGGACGCTCGTGAACCGGGACCCGGGGTTGGGCTCGCTCTGCGCCAGGGAGAACTGGATCCCCTGGGCCTCGGCGGCGTCCGTCACGGCGCTGCTTGCTCCCAGCCACCCGATATCGCCGAAAAGTTGCATCGTGAGGTCCACGTCCGATGAGAGCGAGGGGCTGATCGCGGGCTCCATCAGGAGATTCGGTTCCGCCGAGACGTCCCAATGGGAGACCGACGATCCGGGCGAGTACGGGTTGGGGGCGTACATCAGGGCGTGACCGGCGGCATCCGCTCCCGCCCTCTTCCTCGGGTCGAGGAGAAGCGTGGCGTTCATCCCGGCGAGGTTCGCCTTGAGGAACGCGCCGTCGGACTGGCTCACGCGGACGGATGGGATCGTGATCGACGGATCGCTCCCGCCGAGGCCGCCGGGCGGGCAGCCCGGCACGCTGTCCGCGACAACGACCCCGATCGCCCCCGCGTCCTGGGCGTTCTTGACCTTGACCGTGAACGTGCAGCCGCCGCGGTCGAGGAGCACGATCTTCCCCGCCACGACATTGACGAGGGGCTCGCATGCGTTCGTCGGAACGCCCACACCGTCGTTCGCGAGCACCACGTCCCCGGTCACGCCGCTCTCGTTCAGCGGCGGTCCGAACGTGGCCTGACCGACTTCGTAATTGCCCGCGGCGAGCGCCGGGCTGTTCACGCGCAAGTTCGGCCCCGCGTTCAGGTAAACCGGCGCCCGGGCTTTGACCAGGGGCCCGTCCCAGACGAGGGACCCGCAGCTCACGGCCGATGTGGCGCGCTGCGCGTCGCTCATTTCGTTCCAGTGCAGCCCGACGGATGGATCGAACAGGAAGTGATCCCAGTCGGCGGGGAAACCGTTCAGGAAGAGACCGGTCTGACCGTCGGTCGTTGTGCTGAAGCCCAGACCGTGACCCAACTCGTGGAGCACGACCGGGAGGAGCTCGATCTGACTCCCCTCGTTTCCGTCTATGCCGTAGTACCAGCCTATGGTGAGGCAGCTCGCGCCTCCGACGCTCGAGTTGAACGTGGCGTTGATGTCGGGCTGGGCGGCGCTCAGATCCGCGCCGTTCAGCTTGTTGGCGAGGGCCTGGTGGTACCAGGTACCGGGAAAGATCGCGCCCGCGAAATCGCGGTGCACGGTGGTCGGGCCAGCGCTCCCCAGAACGCCGCTCGTCGCCGTGCAGCTGAGCGGGTTGAACTGGGCGTTCACCCGGATCTCGACGTTGCTCTTGAGCAGACTTC
>Ga0137396_10000346_pt1 | contig 21155 bp, 18 predicted proteins | sample czc16metaG_FD_108284 | JGI IMG/M metagenome (GOLD analysis project Ga0137396, IMG submission 108284) | Vadose zone soil microbial communities from Angelo Coast Range Reserve, California, USA - czcobulk3.16 metaG | ecosystem: Environmental > Terrestrial > Soil > Vadose zone | place: USA...
CAAGGGGATCAAGGGCTGGCAGTTCAGCTTGATGTCCCGCGATGGCGCGAGCGCATACCAACTCACGCTCGCGCTCCCGGGACCGATGCTGGATCCGGTGGGGCTCGATGCGAGCCGAAAGCTGATCGAGGCCTCGATCAGCTGCCTGGCGGATCGAGGCATGCTCGCATCGAGGAGTCCCCAGGCGGCCTAGGACGGTGGTGTCGATCGGTTCCAGGCCCGTCGTGTCCTTGACTTTCGTGTAGCTCACCTCCCCGAACGGCGGATGATCTTCTGCCTTCCCCTCGCTTGGGTGTCAGCTTCTGTTTACCACCCGCGGATCTTATTGAAGGGTTTACATAAATCTTGCGAGCGGAGGGGCAACCGCGGTACACCGGGGTCGCTGTCCAATTTCATAACATCCGCTGTGCGTTGTTTGCGGTTTCGCTGGTTCTGGGGGCGGTCGGAAGTATAGAATCGGCGGCACGTTGTCTGCTTTGCGCGTGGCTGGAGCATCATTGCGCCACGACGCACCTCGTTTTCATTTCTGCCAAGAGAGGCGAACGATGAGACCGCTGCGGATGTTCGTCGTGCTGGCAGTCGTTGCGATCGCAACCCTGTCCGCAACCCGGACCGCCAGGAGCGAGCCCGGGGGATTTCATCTGAACCTTACCCCATTCGGCGGCTACGCGAATTGGACCAAGAACGTGAACCTCGATGACAAGGCCATGTTCGGTGGTCGCGTCGGTCTCGGGCTCGGTCGCTACGTCGGCATCGAGGGCTACTACAGCTGGTTGAAGACACGTACCAAATACGGTTCCGGCGACTCGCTGTTCGCGGTCACCCCCGCGAGCCTCACGTCAAAGAGTGATCAGAGCATCCGGGGTTATGGAGCCGACCTCACTCTGAATCTGCTTCCCTCGATTGCCTTCGATCCCTATGTGCTCGGAGGATGGCACGAGGAAAAGATCAAAGCGGACGTCTCGAATGCGGAGAGGTTCAAGAACGGTCTCGAGTTCGGTGGCGGAGTCAAGCTTGGCCTCGGCGGCAAAGCGGCGATCCGGCTCGAGATTCGCGACAAGCTCTGGAAGTTCGATTCGCCGCCCGCTCCCAATCCTCCCGGCGACAAGAACGTCCACAACCTCTTTTATTCCGGAGGGGTTCAGATCTCGCTCGGAGGGTCCGCGCAGAAGGATTCGGACAAGGACGGCGTCAAGGACAGCGCGGACAAGTGCCCCGACACGCCGCGAGGCGCCCTGGTGGACGCGTCCGGGTGTCCGATTGATTCCGACGGCGATCACGTGCCGGACGGAATCGACCAGTGTCCCAATACGCCGGCGGGCGCCACCGTCGACGCGCGCGGTTGCCCGAGCGACGCGGATGCGGACGGGGTCCCGGACGGAATCGACCAGTGTCCCGGCACCCCCACGGGCACGCAGGTCGACGCGCGCGGATGCACGGCGGATTCGGACAAGGACGGAGTGCCGGATGGCGTGGACCGCTGCGCGAACACACCTGCCGGCGCGAAGGTGGACTCCACGGGATGTCCGGTGGACTCGGATAACGACGGCGTTCCGGACGGCATCGATCAGTGCCCGGGCACGCCTCCCAATACCAAGGTCGACGCGCGCGGCTGCTCGGTCGACTCGGACAACGACGGCGTGCCGGACGACAAGGATCTCTGCCCGAACACCCAGGCGAGCGTGAAGGTCGACTCCGACGGCTGCCCGATCGAGCTCAGCGAGAAGGAAATCGAGCTCCTCGACAAGGGGCGGATCACCACCCGCGAGATCCACTTCGCGAGCGCGAAGTGGGACATCCTTCCCGAGTCGCAACCGGTTCTCGACGAGATCGGGAAGATCCTCATTCAGTGGCCCCGGCTCAGGATCGAGATCGGGGGCCATACCGACGCGCGCGGGTCGGATGCCTACAACATGGAGCTCTCGCAGAAGCGCGCCCAGGCGGTGCTCGACTACCTGCTCACGCACTTCCCGCAGATCAACAAGGACCAGTACATCGCGAAGGGCTACGGAGAGCGCAAGCCCGTCGCGTCGAACAAGACCGTCGAAGGCATGGCGAAGAACCGCCGCGTCGAGTTCAAGGTGTTGAACACGGAGGAGCTGACGAAGGAACGCGAGCGTCGGCGGCTCTTGAAGAAAGGGGAATAGCATGAATCGATACGGCCGGGCGATCGGTCGGCTGCCTCAACGCGGCGTGGCGCTGGCCTTTTTCGTGGCGGTCGGGTTACCCGCTCTCGCGTGGGCTCAAATCGACTCGGCGAGCACGAGCCATTCGCAGGGCGCGGCCGCGGCCACGGGGCCCAAGACCACGCAGTTCGCCTCTGACTGGCGATTCTGGGCTTTGCTGGCAGCGGTACTCCTCGTGATTCTCATCATCGCATTGACCCGGGGAGGGGGAGATCACAGCGACCGCACGACGATTGTGAAGTAGCGTCTCGGAGTGAGGCGGAGCGTGGCGATCCGGTCATTTGGTGTATCGCTCGGTCTCAACGAGCACCGCGGCGGTTTCGGCCTGGAAGGTGAACGCCGCGCGGAATACGCCCTTCACGGCCACCCGCGCTCCTTCGCGCGGGGCGCCTCCGTCTTTCGAGACGACGACGAGGCGGCCGGTCCCATCGTCCACCTGGTAGGCGCCGGTTCCGAGCACTCCGATCGAGCGGGTCACCGCCCCGGCGATCTGGACGGTCCGGCCGTCATACTGGCTGGGATCGTCGAGCAGCCTCTTGATCGGCATCGCTTCCTTGCAGCCCGATAGGAACACCAGGGCTGCGGCGACCAGGATCCACGGGGCGAAAACACGGGCAGCATGTCGCGCTGGCTTCATACTCCCTCCTCGCGATGTCGCGCGGGGGATGGCGTGGCCGGGGTGGCGCCTCACCATCAATCCATCTTGGCTCCAAAAGTATCGCAGAGCCGCCGGGGTTTGCGAACCGTCGGGATTTTGTCCGTGGTACGCGTGGGTCCAGGGTGCCCCTACGGGGACAAGCCGGGGCGTGTCTCCGAGCGATGCGCCACCGCGGCGCGCGACTCGAAGAGGCTGGCCTGTCGGCCGCTGCAAATCCGGCGCGACGTCGCCGTGGGATTGGCACGTACCTTGAGGGTACGGATACCTCGAAGAGGTCTGCCTTTCGATCACCTAAGCAAGGTGGCTCGAGGGAGCACGGAACACTGAAGACCGGCGCTCCATGGTGGGGTGCGGGAGCAAGGAAGGAGTCAGGAGCATGAAGCGGATTCTCATGTTGGTTTTGGGCTCGGCGATCGCGATGACCTTCGTCGCCGCGGCCGTTGCCCAGATGGGCGACCCGGCCAACGGGGCCAAGAACACCCCCCCCGCGCCGTCCGCCTCGACCAAGGCCCCCGAATCGATGCAGCCGGAGGCAACCCCTCCGCCCGACGCGGGCGCCACGCAAAAGGACCAGCCGACCCCGGCGGTCTCCGGAAGCGCCACGATGGAGCAATCCGCTGCCGCGAAGAGCAACCCCGCGATCGATCGCGTCAAGGAACGGGGGCTCAAGGCGTCGGCGAAGGAGCGCGCGGACGTCGACAAGAAGCTGGACGAGATCGAAAAGCAGGTCGAGAACGAGGCGACCGCCAAGGGAGAGGCCGCGGTCGCGGGAAGGATCGCGGGTGAATTCAGCGTGACAGCCGATGCGCTCACCGCCGAGCGGAACCAGTTCAACCGCGGCTGGGGCGAGATTCTCGTGGCCCACACGCTGCTCGCGAACGCGAAAACCGATGCCACGATCGCCGATATCTTCCAGATGCGGAATCAAGGGATGGGCTGGGGCGTGATCGCCGCCGGCCTGAACCTGAAGCTCGGTGAAGTCGTGCCCGCCGTGAAAAGCGAGGGCAGGGTCGCGACCGGCCTCGCCAAGGGGGACGGAAAGGCCGCGAGGATCCACACCGCAAGCGCATCGCTCGGCGCGGGCGCCAAGGTCCATGGGAAAGCCTCGGGCGCAAAGGGCGGCGTGAGCGCGGCCGGCGCGGGCGTCGGCGCAGGGGTCGATCTCAACAAGGGGACGGGGAAGTAAGCCCCCACTGAATTCTCGAGACAACGGGCCGCCGGAAACCCTTTCGGCGGCCCGTCTCCATTTCATATAAATTACGTCATTCCAATAGGATAAGTCCTAAAGAGAGCCATCCTTACTGCCGATAGATACCCGGAGCGAAATCGCTCCGGAGGGTGGCCATGGACCGTCGGTACTTAAGCTCGCTCGTCTTTCGCCTCGCCATGGCCCTGCTCGCCATGATGCTCTCGGCGCGCGCGATCATCGCCCTCGAAGGCGGAACCCGGGCCTGGATCCTGGCGGGCATCTTCGGCCTCACCGCCGCAGCGCTCCAGATCCGTCCGATGCTCGTGCCGAGCCCCGGGAAGGCGAGCACGGTCTGCACGCCCGCGCCCGCCTTCTTTCTGGCGGCGCTCTACCTGATCCCCGCCGGGCCGCTCGTCGCGGCGATCGCGTTCGCGGTCGCGCTCTCGGGACTGGTCACCGGAACGCGCCCGCACAAGATCCTGCTTCAGCTTTCGATCTCGGTCCTCGCGTTCGGCGCCTGCTCGTATTTCCTGAAGCTCGGCCCGAGAGGTGAGGATCCGCTGGTGCCGCCTCCCGACCTCGTGGGAACCGAGATCCTTCTCGGAGCGGTCGTCCTGATCGCGCAGCTCGTGCTCCGGAGTATCGCGATCCGGCTGGAGCGAGGCTACGAAGCGCCCCATTGGGGGGCTTTTCAGCCGCCCGCGCTGATCGAGGGGGTCTACTGCCTGGCGCTTTCGGTGCCGATCTCGGTCCTCGCGCGAATCCACCTCGCGCTGCTGGCCGTCGTCTATTTGTACGTGGGATTCACCTGGTGGTTCACGGAGCGCTACCGGCAACACCTGAGAATTCTGAGCCAGGAGCCCGAGGGGGCCGAAGATCAGCGGCGCTGGGTGGCTTGAAGGTTGGGCGCGTAGCGGCTGACGACGTACTCGTCCACCAGCGTCAAGAATTCCTCGGCAAGCCGGGGACCCTTCAACGTCGTCACCTGGCGGCCGTCGATGAAGACCGGCGCCTTGGGCTCTTCCGCCGTCCCGGGAAGGGAGATCCCGATGTTCGCGTGGCGCGACTCGCCCGGTCCGTTCACCACGCACCCCATCACAGCGACCCGCATCTCCTCCACGCCCGGATAGAGCGCTTTCCAGTGAGGCATCCGCTCTCGAAGATGCAGGTTCACCTTCTCGGACAGCTCCTGGAAGAAGGTGCTCGTCGTGCGGCCGCAGCCCGGGCAGGACGTGACCTGAGGCTGGAAGTGACGGATGTCGAGCGACTGGAGAATCTGCTGGCAAACCCAGACCTCCTCGCGGCGGTCGCCTCCGGGCGACGGCGTGAGGCTCACGCGGATCGTGTCGCCGATTCCGTCCATCAAGAGCATCGAGAGTCCCGCGGTCGAAGCCACCACCCCCTTCATGCCCATCCCCGCCTCGGTGAGCCCGAGGTGAAGCGCGTAATCGGTTTCGAGCGCGAGGCGGCGATAGATCGCGATCAGATCGCGCACGCTTGAGACCTTGGCCGAGAGGACGATGCGGTCGTGCGATTGCCCGAATTCCTCGGCGAGCGCGGCGGAGCGCGCGGCGCTCTGGAACATCGCATCGAGAGTGACGTCCCGATCCTCGAGCGGCTCGGGGCGCCGGGCGTTCTGATCCATCAGCTCGGTCAGGAGCTCCCGGTCGAGCGATCCCCAGTTCACTCCGATCCGGACCGGCTTCCCGTGCTCCACGGCGACCTCGATGATGCGCCGGAAATGGGCGTCGTGGCGCGCGCCGGCGCCCACGTTCCCGGGATTGATCCGATACTTGTCGAGCGCGAGCGCGCATTCGGGGTGCTCGGACAAGAGAATGTGGCCGCTGAAGTGAAAGTCGCCGATGATGGGCGCGCCGACGCCCGCGTCGCGCACGCGGCGCACGATTTCCGGCACGGCCTTGGCGGCCTCGGGGGTATTGACGGTGATCCGGACCAGCTCGGAGCCCGCCCGCGCAAGCTCGATCGTCTGGTCCGCGGTGGCCTCGGGATCCGCGGTGTCCGTGTTGGTCATGGACTGGACCGCGACCGGAAGGCCGCCTCCGATCGTGACCAATCCGATACGGACGGCGGTCGACCGGCGTGTCCCCTTGGACTCGGGGCCCTTCCGGGCGGGCGGGGAAGGCATCATCGTGCGCTCAGTCTACGCGTGGGGAGCGTGGCGGTCAAACGGCCTCCCGTAGCGCCCCGCATTCGGGGTATTCTTCGCTGCGTGAGCTCCCAGGTGCGCGCCATGTTCGCCTCCATCGCGAGGCGCTACGACCACGGCAACCAGGTTCTGTCGCTGGGACTCCACCACGGGTGGCGAAAGGCGGCGGTCCGGATGAGCGGTGCTACGTCCGGGGATCAGGTTCTCGACTGCGCGACCGGGACCGGAGACCTCGCGTTCGAGTTCCAGCGGAGTGTCGGACGCGCGGGGCGGGTGATCGGCATCGACTTCTGCGCCGAGATGCTCGAGGTCGCCCGGGCGAAGGCGGAGGGGCTCGGGCTGCCGACCCTTTTCGAAGAGGCGGACGCGCTCGGGCTTCCGTACACGGACGGATCCTTCGACGTCGCCTCGATCGCCTTCGGGATCCGAAACGTGGACGATCCCGCGCGCGGGGTCGCGGAGATGGCGCGGGTCGTGCGCCCCGGCGGGTCGGTGGCCGTGCTCGAGTTCGGTCAGCCCGGGGGCGCTCTCTTCGGGCCGCTCTACCGCATCTACAGCGCGCAGGTGATCCCGCGTATCGGCGGCTGGGTCACCGGCAAGCGGTCCGCCTACGAATACTTTCATCGCACCTCGTCGGAATTTCCCTGTGGCGCATCCTTCGTGGCGCTCATGGAGTCGACGGGGCGGTTCTCCTCGGTGCGCACGCGCCGTCTCACCGGCGGCATCGCCCACGTCTACGTCGGAACCGTGGGAACGCCCTCGTGAGCTTCTCGATCGGATTTCCGGTTCGGTTCCAGGACGTGGACGCGGGGGGCGTGCTTTTTTTCGGGCGGATCTACGACTATTGCCATCAAGCGTACGAGGAGTTCTGGGGAGCGCAGGGGATCGACCGCGCCCATTTTTTCGCCGGAGCGGAATACCTCGTTCCGATCGCGCACTCCGAGGCGGACTACCGCCTCCCGATCCGGCACGGCGACCGGATCGACGTGCGCGTGGACGTGACCCGGGTGGGACGCGCTTCCTTCACGCTGCGCTACCACGTCACCGGCCCCGCTGGAGATCTTCGTGTGGAAGCCTCCACCGTCCACGCCTTCGTGGATCGCGGCACGATGAAGCCCATCCCGATTCCCGAGGACCTACGCGCGATCCTTGGCCGCCATCTCCTTCGCGAACCAGCTCCGAATCTCGCCACGTAAGAGCTTCCCCGATCCGTTGCGCGGCAGAGCGCCGGCGATGTGGAGCCGGCGCGGAAGCTTGAAGGACGCGAGACTCCGTCCGGCGTGCTCGCGTAGGTCCTCGAGGGTGAGCCGGGCACCGGGGCGGAGCACGAGGGCGGCCGCCACTTCATGACCCCACGCGCCGGCCGGCAACGCCACCACGCACGCCTCCGCGACCGCGGGATGTTGAACCAGGATTTCCTCCACCTCCAGGGGGGAGACGTTTTCGCCGCCCACCACGATCCGGTCCCCGCGTCGGTCGAGCACCACGAGCCTGCCCGCCTCGTCCCACGCGCCGATGTCGCCCGTCCGGAACCAGCGGCGATCGAATCCTGTCTCGTCCAGCGCCCGGTCCTCGAAATACGCTTCGGCCACCGTGGGACCGCGGACCACGATCTCTCCCTCTTCTCCCCGGCCCAGGGCGCGGCCGTCCGCGCCGCGCACCTCGACGTGGACGAAGGGAAGAGGTCTCCCCACCGTGCCCAGCCCCATGGGCCATTCCCGGGGCGAAAGCGCCGTCGCCTGCGAGGCCGTCTCGGTCATGCCGTACGTGGGAAGCGCCCGGAGGCCGAGATCCGCCGCGCGCCGGAGCAGCGGCTCGGGCGCCGGACCCCCTCCCACCAGCGACGCGCGCAGGGTATCCGGGAACGGACGCTCGCCGCGCGCGTCGAGGAGCCGCTCGAGCATCGGGGGAACGAGCGAGACGAGCGTGACGCCTCCGCGATCGATCGCATGGTTCACGGAATCGGGGTCGAAGCGCTCGTGGATCAGGACCGCGGTTCCGTAGTACGCGCTCCTCGTGAGCACGGAGAGACCGCCGACGTGGTGAAGGGGCAAGCAGGAGAGCCACACGTCGTCGGCGCGCACCCCGAGGTTCCGGGCCGAGGCGAGGGCGCCCCAGAGGAGATTCCCGTGCGTGAGCACGACCGCGCGCGGCGCTCCCTCCGTCCCGGACGTGAAACAGATCGCGGCCGGCGCGTCGAGGCGGCGCTCGAAGCCCGGAGGCTTCGCGATCCGCGGACGCGCGGCTGCCGATGACGCGGAAGGCTCGGGAGTGGCGGTCAGGGCGAAATCCACCTGGGCACGCTGCCGGAGCGCGATGCGCTCCGCCTCGGTCGCCTGCTGGCTGATCAGGACGGGCAGGAGCTCCGCGCGGTGGAGCGCGTGGACGGTGGCGGCGAAATGGAGTCCCTGGTCGGCGCCGAATTCGACCGAGATGTGCTCGCCGGAGACGAGGCGCTGGTCGAAGAGCGAAACCGCCGCCTCGGCGACCGCCTCCTCGAGGCGCGCGTACGACCAGCGCTCCTCACCCATGCGGAGCGCGAGACGCTCCGGCTGCGCGCGGGCCCAGAAGGCGATCGGATCCCAGGTCGTGCCGCCGCTCATGTCGCCGTAAGCCGCGCGCTCAGTCGTCTTCCACCGTGAAGGCGTCGCGCCAGAAATCCTCCGGAAGGAGCACCCCCAATCCGGGACGCTCGGGTACGACGACCATGCCGCGCCTGAGCGCGGGGGACGGAGCGATGTCCGCCCGCAGCGCCTCCCCGGTCGCGAGACCGTGCGCGTAGCGGGTCTCCCCCAGCGATGCCGCGAAGTGAAGCGCCGCCGTGCGCCCGACGGCGCTCTCCACGAGCGACGTCACGACCACCGGCAGGTTTCGCTCGTCCGCCACGTTCAGGACCGAGCGCGCCTCGCGCAGCCCGCCGAGCGCCATGGGCTTGATGATGAAGATATCGGCCGCGGAGCGGTACAGGATCTCCTTGGCGGTCTGGGTGCCCCGGACGGCTTCGTCCGCCGCGATCGGCACGGGGGAGGAGCCGCGGACGCGGGCGAGCCCGTCGATGTCGTCCGCCCCTACCGGCTGCTCGGCGTACTCGAGCTGAAAGACCGCGAGCGCGCGGAGCGCCTCGATCGCCTCCTCCACGCTCCATGCCTGGTTCGCGTCGACCCGGATCCTGATCTCGGGTCCCACCGCCTCACGCACGGCGCGAAGCCGCGCCGTATCTTCGCGCGAGGCAGCGCCCCCCACCTTGAGCTTCAGGGTTCCGACCCCCGCGGCGACCGCCCTCTTGCCGAGCTCCGCCGCGCGCTCCGACGGCACGCGCGGGATCGTGACGTTCACGGGAACCTCACGCAGCGTCTGGGCCCCGCCGAGGTACCGCGCCAGCGTCAGATCCTCCCCTTGCGCGATCAGGTCGTGGAGCGCGCAGTCGATGGCCGCTCTCGCGGTCGGCGCGGCCGCGACGGGAGCAAGCCTCGGAAGGTCGGCGATCGCCGCGGCGTATCCGTCGCGCGACATGCCGACGAGACGCGGCATCGCGAGCTTGAGCCCGGCGCCCGCGGAGGCGTGCGTCTCGAGGCCGAATCCCGGAAAGGGGGCCGCGTCCCCGAGCCCGACGCGCCCGAGGTCGTCTTCGAGGGAGAGGATCCATCCGCGCCGGTCGTTCAGGTCGCCGTCGGCGCTCGGCCACGCGTCTCGGAGCGGAAGGGAATAGGCTTTGAGCCGGGCCCGGACGATGCTCATGGGATCGCCAATCCGGTCGCGAAGAGGAGTCCGAAGAGCGCGTGCAGGCGCGCGGTGCCGAGGAGGGCCGCGTTGAGGGAGGGGCCGTCTTCCCGGGCGAGAACCCGCCGGCTCTCGGCCACCGCGAGCGGTGCGGTCAAGAGCGGCAACAGGGCCCACGCTCCGGCGCGTCCCGACAGGGCGAGCAGGGCCGGCGTGAGGTAGGCCGCGGCGAGGAGCCCCAGATATTCCGCCCGCGCGCCGCTGCGGCCGAGCCGTACGGCCAAGGTGACCTTTCCGGCCGCGCGGTCCCCCTCGAGATCGCGCACGTTGTTGACGACGAGGATCGCGGTCGAGAGCGCGCCCACGCAGATCGACGCGAGCATCGCGTCGACGGAGAGCGTCCGCGACTCGACATAGTAGGTTCCGCACACGGCGATGATCCCGAAAAACAGGAAGACGAAGATATCTCCCAATCCATGATACGCGAGGGGCCACGGTCCCGCGGTGTAGGCGACGCCGGCGGTGATCGACGCGATCCCGATCGCGACCACGATCCACCCGGCCGCCGCGGCGAGGGTGATGCCGGCCGCCGTCGCGCAGAGGAACGAGACGACGATGCCGGCGCGGATTTCCGGCTCGGTGAGCCATCCCATCGCGAGAGCGCGGGGAGGGCCCAGGCGGGCACCGGTGTCCGCGCCGCGGCGGAAGTCTCCCAGGTCGTTCACGAGATTCGTGCCGATCTGGATGAAGATCGCCCCCCAGAGGGCGGCCAGCGCGGGACCGAGCCGGAAGTGGTGATCGCGCGCGGCGAGCGCGGATCCCACCGCGACCGGCACGACGGCCGCGGCGAGCGTCGGAACCCGTGCGGCGTGAAGCCACGCCCGGGCGAGGCAGACGGGCCGGGCTCTATCCCTCGTCTCGGCCACCGCTCAGGGGAGCCGGCGGAATTTGGAGAAGTTGGGCTTCCTGCGCTCGAGGTAGGCGTTCCGGCCCTCTTGGGCCTCTTCGGTCATGTAGTAGAGCAGGGTGGCGTTCCCCGCGAGCTCTTGCAGGCCGGCTTCGCCGTCGCACTCGGCGTTGAACGATGCTTTGAGGCAGCGCAGCGCGAGTGGACTCATGGCGAGCATCTCGCGGCACCAGGCGATCGTCTCCTCCTCGAGACGCTCGACCGGAACGACCGCGTTCACGAGTCCCATCCCGAGGGCCTGCGCGGCGTCGTACTGGCGGCAGAGATACCAGATCTCGCGCGCCTTCTTCTGGCCGACGATCCGCGCGAGATAGGAGGCTCCGAATCCGCCGTCGAAGGACCCCACCTTGGGGCCGGTCTGCCCGAAGCGGGCGTTCTCCGCCGCGATCGTGAGATCGCAAACGACATGGAGCACGTGGCCGCCGCCGATCGCGAAGCCCGCGACCATGGCCACCACCGGCTTGGGAAGGGAGCGGATCTGTTTCTGCAGATCGAGCACGTTCAGCCGCGGCACCTGGTCCTCACCGACATATCCGGCCTCCCCCCGCACCCGTTGATCGCCCCCGGAGCAGAACGCCTCGGTGCCCTCGCCGGTCAGGATCGCCACGCCGATGTCGGCGTCCTCGCGGACGTCCTCGAACGCCTGGATCATTTCCTTCACGGTGAGCGGGCGGAACGCGTTCCGCACGTCGGGGCGGTTGATGGTGATCTTGGCGATGCCGTCCGCCTTTTCGTAGCGGATGTCGGTGAACGCGCGCGCGGTCTTCCACGCGATGCCTAATGCCTGGGTCATGAAGGTCGGGCTCCTATCTACGATGGCGACGAGGCTTCGACGCGGCGCGGGGCGATGTTCCAGTGCGTCGCGAGCGCCTCCGAAAATGCCTCGGGCGCTTCCAGGTGAACGTTGTGGCCGGCTCCCGGAACCACGACGCACCGGGATCCGGGAACGGCGCTCTGGGCGCGTCGGGCGACCTCGACGTATTTCAAATCGCGTTCTCCGGCCAGGAACAGGACGTCGCACCGGAGATCGTGGAGACCGCCGCCCATGTAGTCGTGGACCCCCTGGCCCATGCCGCGGAGCGAGGCCGCGAGACCGGAAGGGAGGTTCCGGAGCCGCCCTGTCCGGAGCGCCGCGAGCGTCGCGGGGGGAAGCTCCCACTGTGTCTCGAACAGGGGCAAGGCGCCCCAGTAGTCCGCGAACCATTCGATCCCGCGCTCTTCGATCCGCTTCGCGAGCGCGTTGTCGGCCTCGCGGCGCCGCGCGCGCGAGTCGGAATCCTCGATCCCCGGAGAGGCGCTCTCGAGGATCAGCGAGCACACGCGCGCGGGATGAGCCAGCGCGAGGTGGAGGGCGACCCGTCCGCCCATCGAGTAGCCGACCCAGTCCGCCTCGGAAACGCGGAGCCGGGTCAGGATCAGGTCGAGGTCCAACGCCGTCCCGGGCATCGTGAACCGGGAAGGATCGGCGGGGGACTCCGTCTCGCCGTGTCCCGCGAGATCGATCGCGATCACCGCGCGTTCCATCGCGCGCAGGCTCGGCGTGAGCGCGCGCCAGTCCGCGCTCGAGCCGCTGAACCCGTGCAGCAGCACGACCGCTCGATCGAGGGCCGGATCTCCCTCGACCTCGATGTGATAGTCGATGCCGCGAATGTCGAGCTTCACGCGAACGCCCTCCCGATCGCACGAACGACGTCGTCCCATACCGTCTGGTGCCACGCCCGGTTTTCCTCGCGATCCGTTTGGATTTCGATCACCTCGGTCGCGCGGGCCGCGAGCGAGTCGCGCGCGCGCTCCACCAGCTGGCTCCAGCTCCGGGGACGTGAATGCGGAATCGCGTACATCGTCGCGACGGGAGCGAAATCGATCCCGTGCGGCGTTCCGAAGTACCGCTCGAACGCGGGGTGCCGTGCCGCGGGAAGGAAGGAGAAGATGCCGCCGCCGTCGTTGTGGACGACCACGACGGTCGCGCCGACGCGCCCGCGCGACGGGCCGGCTCGCTCCTCGCGCGCCATGTGGAGCGCGTTCAGGTCGTGATGGAACGAGAGGTCTCCCGTGACGAGAAGCAGGGGACCTTCCGAGGCCGCGCTCGCGCCGAGCGCGCTGGAGACGACCCCGTCGATCCCGTTCGCGCCGCGGTTGGCGAGCACGCGGACGCGGCGCGGATGCGCGGGGACGAAGGTGTCGAGATCGCGGATCGCCATGCTGTTTCCGACGTAGAGCGTCCCGGACTCCGGAAGCGCCTCGAGGAGAGCCGGGAAGATTTTTCCTTCGCGGAACTCGTCCGCTTCCTCGAGATGCCGCGACAGGACCTCGCGCGCGAGGCGTTCGGCGCTCTCGAATTCCTCGCGCCAGCTCGGCAGCGGATCCGTGGATCCTTCGAGGGCTTCCGTGAGCGCGGCGGCGACCTCCTCGGGGCTCGCGGCCACGACTTCACGAGCCCGGCGCGCCGGGCTCCGCCATGCCCCGGCGGGATCCACGATCACGTGTGTGGATGCCGGATTCCGGGTGGCGTACGCGTGAAACGCCTTCGACGAGAGCGCCGCGCCGAACTGGACCACGATTTCCGGTCCGTGGCGGTCGGCGAAGACGGGGGAACGGAGAAACGCGTCGTAGGCGCCGAGAATCGGCGCCTGGGCCCCGTGCCCGAACCGTACCTGAGACCCGGGGTCGGCGAGCACGGGGTAGCCGGTGACCTCCGACAGCCGCGCGATGCGGGTGGCGAACTCGGCCGCGCCGTCGTCGGGCCCGCACACGATGAGCCCGCGCCGGAGCGCGCGCGCCGTCTTCGCGAGACGCTCGATCGCGCGAGCCGGGGGCCGGAGCGCCTCGGGCGCAACGTGCGCCTCGGCCGCGGGCAAAGGAGGTGGCGGGAGGGCGTCGGGCTCGGGAAGGAGCGGCTCGCGGAACGCGAAATTGAGGTGCACCGGCCCGGCGGGCGGCCGCCACGCCTCCGCGGCGGCCCGCGTTCCCAGGGAGGCGGCGTAGTCGAGCATGGCCCGGGAATCCTCGGGCGTTCCGACCTCGACGAACCAGCGCACGAGGTCGCCGAAGAGCTTGACCTGGTCGATCGTCTGCGGCGCGCCGGTGTCGCGGAGCTCCGGCGGACGATCGGCGGTCGCGACGATCAGCGGCACGCGCGCCGAGGATGCCTCGACGATGGCCGGGAAGAAGTTGGCTGCCGCGCTGCCGGAGGTGCAGACCACGGCGACGGGGCGCCGCGAGGCCTTTGCCAGGCCGAGCGCGAAGAAAGACGCCGCCCGCTCGTCGAGCGAAACCCGCGTCTCGATCGGGGAGCGGTCGAAGGCGAGCGCGAGCGGCGCCGATCGCGAGCCGGAGCAGATGATGGCGTCGCGCACCCCCGCCCCGTGGAGGGCAGCGACGAATCGCGCCGCCCAGGCCACGTTGAGCGCGCCGGTCGGGGCGGGCGCGGCGCCGGATGGGAGCGCCATGCCGCGCTGCTCGGAATCAGTCGCGCGCGATCGCATCGAGGACTCCTTTCATCTTGAGCTCTGTCTCGTTCCACTCGAGCTCCGGGTCGGAGCCTTGCACGATCCCCGCGCCGGCGAAGAGGCGCGCGACTCCCCCACGGATCGCGAGGGCTCGGATCCCGACCGCGAAATCCCCCTCTCCCTGCGCATTCACCCAACCGACCGGTCCCGCATACCAGCCGCGGGCGGATGCCTCGACGTCGCGGATCCAGGCCAGCGCCTCCTCGCGGGGCCAGCCGGCGACCGCGGGGGTCGGGTGGAGGCGGGAGACCAAGTCGAGCACGTGCGCGCCATCGCGGGCGAGGCCGCGCACGGGGGTGCGCAAATGGAGGAGGTGGGGGAGGCGCATCACGTCGGGAGACTCGGGCGCGAGCGCTTCACAGAGAGGCGTCAACGTCTCGAGCAGATGGCGCAGGACGATCGTGTGCTCGCTCCGGTCCTTCTCGCTCTCGGTGAGCGCGCGCGCGAGCGCCGGGCCGTCATCCCCCGAGCCGCATCGCTGCGTGCCGGCGACCGCCTCCGTGAGCACCTCACGTCCGACGAGCCGGACCAGCCGCTCGGGGCTCGCTCCGAGGAAGGCGTTTCCACGGCCGTCGGCGATCAGGAATCGGTAGCACGTGGGGTAGGCGGAGCGGAGCGATTCCATGACCGCGATCGCGTCCACCGAGCGATCGAGCGAGAGGCTCACCGATCTCGCGAGGACGGCCTTGGAAAACGCACGGTGCCGGATCCGATCGAGCGTGAGGCGGACCGCGTCAAGCCACGCGGCGCGATCCCATCCGTCTTCCGATTCGGGCGCCGCTCCGGACCCTTCTGTGTCCTCCCCGGCATCGCGGGCGGACCACCGGGTTTCGACCGTCGCGCGTTCCGGCGCCTTCCAGAAAACCCGGGAGGGCACGTAGAAGGAGCCGTCGGCGAATCCGGGCCAGCCGGGACGCGCGTCCTGCTCGGCGAACGCGAACCCGCCGATCGCGATCGCGCCGGGGAAGTCGGGAGGCAGGGGCCCGCGGTGCTCCGCGCTGGAGAGGACCCGCGCGAGCCTGGAGCGGATCTCGCCGAAGCGACCTCTGCCTGAGGCATCGATCCGACGCGCCGCGCCGAGCCCCGCCAGCGCCTCACCGTGAGGCGCCTCCCAGAGAAAGGCGGGCTCAGAGGCCGCGGTCCCTCGCGCCTCCACGAGGCACTCCCAGGGGCCCATCCCCGCCGGAACCGGCACGCTTTCCCCCGAAAGCGAACGCGCCTCGGCCGATGCCGCGCGGTCGGTCTCGGCCGCGTCTCTTGCGGGGGCGTTCGGTCGCGCCGTGATGGGGGAAGAGGTCTCTGGGGACGCCACGGTCGGCCAGTATAGAGAGCGCCCGGGGATGCGTGAATCTCAAATCTCGGGCGCTGGCCAAGCCCGCGCCGGTGTCGTATCTTCCGGCGCGTGATTCCAGCCCCGGTCTCCCACATGGGTCTCGGCCTGATCCTGGGACTCCGCCACGCCTTCGAGGCGGACCACATCGCGGCGGTTGCCGCCATCGTGAGCCGCGAGCGGAACCCGCTCCGCTCCGGGTTCATCGGAGGCTTCTGGGGGCTGGGGCACCTCGTCTCGCTGCTCCTCGTGGGGTTGCCCGTCGTGGGGCTCGGGCTCCGGTTCCCGCCCGGGCTCGACGTGCCGATGGAGCTTGGGGTCGCGGCGATGATCGTCTTCCTCGGGCTGGGGGGTCTAAGGCGGAACCGCCCGGACGTCGCTCCGCACGCCCATCCCCATTCCATCCGCGCCCTGGGCACCCGGCCGTTCTGGGTCGGCGCCGCGCATGGGCTCGCGGGAAGCGGGGCGCTCACGCTGGTCATCCTCGCGACCATGCCGACGACCCGCGACGGACTTCTCTATCTGGGACTGTTCGGGGCCGGCTCGATCGTGGGCATGATGGCCGCGAGCGTGACGCTCGCCATTCCGATCGCGATCTCGGGACTCGCCGGCCCCGTGTCGACGCGGCGGCTCGCGCGCGCGGTCAGCTTCGCGAGCGTCATCTTCGGTATTTTCTACGGCGCCACGACCCTGGCGACTGCGATCGCGCGGCACCCGCTCTCCTGAGAGCAATCCGCTTGACGACCCGAAAAGTTGGTGACAATATTCACAATCTTGTTTGAGCCGGTGTTCGATTCCGCGTTCGGCTGATCACCCGAGGAAAGCGGTTTCCAGCGATTTGAGCACTCTCAAGCCAAAGCAAATCATACCGATCGCGCTGATCCTGATCGTTCTTGGCGGATGGTCCTTTTTCGATTCCTTCAGCAACGTGGGCTACGGGCCGAAGCAGCCGATTCCGTTCAGCCACAAGCTCCACGCGGGCACGAACAAGATCCCCTGCCTCTACTGCCACTCGAGCGCCGAGCGGTCGCGTCACGCGATGGTTCCGGCGATGACGGTCTGCATGAACTGCCACAGCGTGGTCAAGACCGATAGCCCCTCGATTCAGATGGTGACCCGGTACTACCAGGCGGGAAAGCCGATGCCCTGGGTGCGCGTGCATCGAGAGCCGGACTACGTCTACTTCAGCCACCAGTGGCACATCGCGCGTGGCTTCAAGTGCCAGCAGTGCCATGGGGAGGTCCAGAACATGGACGTGATCCAGCAGTCCAAGGATCTCAAGATGGGCTTCTGCATCAGCTGCCATCGCCAGAACAAGGCGCCCACGGATTGCAACACCTGCCACGTATGACGGAGCCGCGAGGATGAGCGAAACGCCCACGAAGACGCGGGGGCCCGGGGTCCCGCCGAGGCACTGGCAGACGCTCGCGGAGCGGAACGACAATCCAGAAGTGCGCGCCCTCCGCGAGCGCGAATTCCTGACGCCCTCGGAGGAGACGACCGAGATTCCGTCGCGGCGCGATTTCCTGAAGCTCATCGGAGCGGGCGCCGCCTTCGCCGCCGCCGGGTGCGGCCGGAAGCCGGTCGAGAAGATCCTTCCCTACATCCGGATGCCGGAAGAGGCCATTCCAGGAAAAGCCGTCTGGTACGCCTCGACATGCGGCGAGTGCCCGGCCTCCTGCGGCATCCTCGTGAAGACCCGCGAGGGGCGCCCGATCAAGCTCGAGGGGATGAAGGAGCATCCCCTGAACCGCGGCGGGCTGTGCGCGCGCGGCCAGGCCTCGCTCCTCAACCTCTACGACCCGGACCGTCTCCGTGGTCCCGTGGCGGTGGACCGGTCGACCGGCGACGCCAAGGCGACCCCCTGGGCCGCCGTCGACGCGCGCGCAGCGCGGGCGCTCCGCGAGGCCAGGGAACGGAGCGGCGGCATCGTGCTCTTGACGGGGACCCTCACGAGCCCCTCGACGCGCTCGCTGGTCGAGAATTTCCTGGCGAGCATTCCGTCCGCCGTCCACGTGACCTACGACGCGGTCTCGAGCGACGCGATCGCGAGGGCGCAGGAGCTTTGCTACGGCCAGCGCCTGATCCCGCGCTACCGGCTGGACATGGCCGATTACCTCCTCACAATCGGGGCCGATCCGCTCGGAACGTTCCTCTCGCCGCCCGAATTCGCCCGCGACTTCGCGAGCCGGCGGCGCCCCGAGTCCGGCTCGATGTCCCGGGTCGTGGCGATCGAACCGATCGTGACCTTGACCGGCACGAATGCCGACGTGCGGCACCGCGTGCGTCCCGAGCATCTCCTGGGAGTCACGCTCGCGCTCGCCCACGAGCTCCACATCAAGAATCCGCGCGCGCCGCTCTCCGGGAACGCGGCGGTCGGCGCGGCTCTCCGGGATTCTTCCTCGGACAGCACCGAACGGGACGCCGGACTCAAGGCCGGCACCCTCGCCGGGATCGCCGACGAGCTCTGGGCGAACCGGGGCAAGGGCCTCGTGCTCGCCGGGCCACAGGCCGCCCCCGCCAACCACGCCGTGGCGCTCCAGGTCGCCGTGAATCTCCTGAACTCGGCGCTCGGAAACGACGGGGTCACCGTGGACGCCTCGACCCCCTCGCTCCAGGCGCAGGGCTCCGAGGAGGCGGTGCTCTCGCTCGCGGAACGCATGCGCGCCGGCGAGATTCAAGTGCTCCTGATCCACGGCGTGAACCCGGCAACCACGCTTCCCGCCGCGCTCGGGTTCGGCGAGCTCATGAAGCGGGTGCCGTTCATCGTGAGCTTCGCCGACCGCGTGGACGAGACGGCGCGCCACGCCGACTTCGTGGCTCCCGATCACCACTATCTGGAATCGTGGAACGATCACGAGCCGCGCCGTGGAGTTCGCTCCCTCGCGCAGCCCGCGATCGCGCCGCTTTACGACTCCCGCGCGTTCCAGGACACGCTCCTTTCGTGGAGTCGCGCGCTCGGCGCGGGCACGCTCGCGGGGACGGTCGGCACGTGGCACGACTATCTCCGGGAGAGCTGGAGAAGGGACGTGTATCCCCGGAGCGATGCCGCCGCGACGTTCGATCTGTTCTGGGAGGGCGCGCTCCGGGAAGGCGTGTGGCAGGCGAAAGCGGCCGGGACCGCGGGCGCAGGGGCGGGCGCCTTCCGTACGGGCGCCCTGGCCGAGATTCCCGGCGCGCCGGCTCCGTCCGCCGCCGGGGCGCTCTCTCTCGTGCTCTACACGCCGGTCACGATGTACGACGGCAGGAGCGCGAACAACGCGTGGCTCCAGGAGCTGCCCGATCCGATCTCGAAGATCGACTGGGACAATTACGTCTCGATCGCCCCGTCGCGCGCGAAGGAGCTCGGCGTCTCGGACTATGAGATGCGGGCCGATGTCGTCACGGTCGACGTGGGGCACGCGAAGCTCGATCTCCCCGTCCACGTGCAGCCCGGGCTCCATCCCGACGTGATCGCCATCGCGGTCGGCTACGGGAGGACCGCCGCCGGACGCATCGGCAACAAGGTCGGGCAGAACGGCTACGCGCTGGCGCAGGCCACGGCGGGGCGCGTCGGCTTGAGCGGAATCCCCGCGCGGATCACCAAGACCGGCCGGCAGGCCCCGCTCGCGTGCGTGCAGGGGCATCAGTACACCGAAGACCGCCCGATCATCTACGAGACGACGTTCACGTCCTTCCTCAAGGATCCCGCCTCCGGGAACGAGGAGCCCACCAACCAGCCCTCGATGTGGTCGCCGCACAAGTACACGGGCTACCGGTGGGGGATGGCGATCGACCTGAACGCCTGCATCGGATGCGCCGCGTGCATGATCGCATGCCAGGCCGAGAACAACGTTCCGGTCGTGGGGAAGTCGATCGTGCTCCGCGGGCGCGAGATGCATTGGCTCCGGATCGACCGCTACTACTCGGGAAGCCCCGAAACGCCCGAGGTCGTGCATCAGCCCATGCTCTGCCAGCACTGCGAGAACGCCCCGTGCGAGACCGTGTGTCCGGTGCTCGCGACCGTCCACAACTCCGAGGGGTTGAACATCCAGATCTACAACCGGTGCGTCGGGACGCGCTATTGCTCGAACAATTGCCCGTACAAGGTCCGGCGATTCAACTGGTTCGATTATTCGAGTGTCCGCGAGAAGTCGCTGCGGCTGGTGCTGAATCCCGACGTGACGGTGCGGTCGAAGGGCGTGATGGAGAAGTGCACGTTCTGCATCCAGCGCATCCGCGACGGCAAGGAGCGCGCGAAGGCGCTCGGCGTCCCCGTGCGGGACGGCGACATCGAGACCGCGTGCATGCAGTCCTGCCCGACGCAGGCCATCACGTTCGGCGACATCAACGACCCGAAGAGCCGCGTCTCCGAGATGATGAAACGCCCGCGCGGGTACCACGTCCTCGCGGATCTGAACACGCGGCCGGTGGTCACGTATGAAGTAAAGGTCCGGAACCGCGAGGAAGCCGGCGTATGAGCGACGCCGTCCAGGCTCCGGTCCTGCCGGCGGAGCCGCTCATCAATCCGCGGAAGACCTTCGCGGACGTGAATCAGGAAGTCTCCGCGCCGCTCGAGCGCAAGCCCGGGATGCTGTGGAAGGTCTTCTTCGGAATCACCGTCCTTCTCGTTCTTCAGTTCGCGGCGGAGATCTCCTATCAGATCTACAAGGGGATCGGGATCTGGGGACTGAACCACCCGGTCGGCTGGGCCGTCGACATCACGAGCTTCGTGTTCTGGATCGGTATCGGACATGCCGGGACGTTGATTTCGGCGATCCTCCACCTTTTCCGGCAGCGCTGGCGCACCGCGATCAACCGCTCGGCGGAGGCGATGACGATCTTCGCGGTCATGACGGCCGGATTGTTCCCGCTCATCCACCTCGGCCGGACGTGGTTCGCCTACTGGCTCGTCCCGTATCCCAACTGGCGCTTCCTCTGGGTGAATTTCCGCTCGCCCCTGATCTGGGACGTCTTCGCGGTCACGACCTACCTCACGATCTCGATCTGCTTCTGGTACACGGGGCTCATCCCGGACTTCGCGTCCCTGCGCGACCGCTCCACGGGGTGGCGCCGCGCGATCTACGGGGCGCTCTCGCTCGGATGGCGCGGCTCGGAGCGGCACTGGCAGCACTACGAGCGCGCGTACATGATGCTCGCGGGACTCTCGACGCCGCTCGTGCTCTCGGTGCACAGCATCGTCTCCTTCGACTTCGCGACGTCGCTCCTGCCCGGCTGGCACACGACGATCTTCCCGCCGTACTTCGTCGCGGGCGCGATCTTCTCGGGCTTCGCCATGGTGGTCACCCTGCTGGTAATCCTACGCAAGGTCTTCCACATGGAGGAGTACGTCACGCTCCAGCACCTCGAGAACATGAACAAGATCATCCTGGTCACGGGCATGATGGTGGGCTACGCCTACGCGACCGAATTCTTCGTCGCGCTCTACA
>Ga0137396_10000351_pt1 | contig 21027 bp, 20 predicted proteins | sample czc16metaG_FD_108284 | JGI IMG/M metagenome (GOLD analysis project Ga0137396, IMG submission 108284) | Vadose zone soil microbial communities from Angelo Coast Range Reserve, California, USA - czcobulk3.16 metaG | ecosystem: Environmental > Terrestrial > Soil > Vadose zone | place: USA...
GACGAAACTTGGTCTAGAGGATGGGGCTGGACGTCTTGCCGAAGTCGAAACCAAGCTAGGGGTGCGCTCCACCTGGAACATTCCCAGCGAACGATATCCCCTTTCATCGCAATTACTGATCTCTCTGGCAACGGCTGGGGAAGTTGGAGGGCACGATACGAAACACGATGGCCGGCTGATCTTCGAGAGCTTCGAGAACAAGGTGGGAAGAGTCGGCAAGTGCAAGTCACGACTTGAGTCCCTCTCAAAGAAGGAAGTCCGGGGGTTCCGGTCCCCTCTACTCCAGCATGGGCGAGAACTCATGGACGCGCTGGGAAAGGCCGGGTTCCAGTACGACTCGTCGGCGCCAAGCTGGGAACCACTTTCGCCAACATCCTTCAAGCCCCACGGCGTTGGAACGGTCTTCCCATTTTTCGTCTCAACGATGCTAGAGATTCCTATCTCCCTTCCGCAGGATCACCAGCTCATCAGGGTGAGCGGTCTCACTGTCTCCGAGGCCGTCGAGGAGTTGTTTCGGGTTTCAGGGTGGGTCCGAGGCGTTGGTGGTGCGTGCGTCCTGCTAGTCCACCCCGACTACGAATTTGGCCAACCAGAGAACAGTGAGGAATACTATCGTCTTCTTGAGAGGTTCAAGTCCGATCCTGAGTGCGAGATTCTGACTTTGGGGGAATTGGCTCGGTGGTGGACTCACCGGGCGAATTCGCAGATCGAGACGGGCAACGGCGACATTTCGATCCGGTATGGAGACAAGGAGTGGTCAGGCGATCTTGAACTTGAGCTAGTGACTGGTTACGGTCGTGATGGATTCAAAATCGTCCCGATCGAGGACAAAATGGAAATCGCTTCGCCTCTTAGGGACGCTTCGAGGGAGGAGGGGCTTTTCTGATCAACCTCGTCCTTGTTGCTTGGATTCTGGTAGGTCTCATCCATATCGGCATTCCTCTCGCCTACTTCGGCGTAATGGGAAGGTTGGCATCTTCGAGAAGTTACGGCTTGAATCTCTCCAACGAGTGGGAGCCGACTGTCAGCATCATCGTCCCGACATACAACGAGAGCCCGGTAGTAGAGAAGAAACTCCGCAACCTATCAGAGGTTGACTATCCGAGAGATAAGGTCGAACTAATCGTTGTCGATAGTGCTTCGTCTGATGGTACCGCCAAGCAAGCCAGGAAGGCTTTCGAGGAAATGGGATTCAAAGGAGCTGTTTTGGAGGAAGCGGAGCGGAAGGGTAAGGCCTCCGGCCTCAACACCGGTTTGAAGCGCGCTTCTGGAGAGCTCATCTGCATCAGTGATGCCGAGTGCTTGTGGAACAAGGAGACTCTGAGAAACGCCGTGAAATATCTCTCGGACCCTTCCGTCGGGTCTGTTTCAGGGGTTCATGCAAGTCAGGCGCTAGACGCCAATCTGGCTGTCAGCATGGAGAATTCCTACCGGTCGATCTATCGTGCAGTGAGAATCGGCGAATCCAAAATTAACAGCACTCCCGTCGCCGAGGGAGAGATTCAGCTCTTCCGTCGAGCGGACCTACCTGGGTTTGACACTCGGATAGGAGGAGACGATACCGACGCTGCCTTGTCAATGGTGGAGAAGGGGCTACGCGCGATCAGTGCTGAAGACGTAGTTTTCTTCGAGCCTACCCCCAGCGTTTGGGGAGCCCGGTTTCGGCAGAAGATAAGGCGGGGCCAGCACGTGATCCAGGCATTTCTCGCGCACCGACGCCTATTCACGAAAAGGTCGACTCGCACAGGAATTATCTTTCCAATGGAGCTCTTCCTATACGCCGTCAACCCGATTCTTTTTGTCCCATTCGCGGCCTTAACGATCTGGGTCGTCGCAATATTTCCACTGGTCCTCTACCTTGCATTGGCTGGGCTGGCTGTGATAATATTGGTTCCCAGTCTGAGGCAAATGGGCGTGACCTACCTCACTAACAATGTGATTATGCTGGCCGCGTTGTATCAGGAGGCGCGCGGAAACAAACAGTTGACTTGGGAAAAGATCGAAGAGAACCGGCTACAGTGACGACTATCTCAAGTTCGAGCATATTGCCAAATGCATCGTTGGATATAGGACTGCCCCTTGTTATTGGGCTAGGATGCGGGTTCTGCTTGGTTCTAGCTTCAGAGTTTATTACGCGCTGGAGCTCTTCCATCGTAGTTTAGGGTCAAGAAGATATCATGGAGAGCGTTACGTTCGTGAGTCCCCGCTACCCTCCTTACATTGGAGGAGTCGAGACTCACGTGGCAGAACTCACTGCCAGGGCGTCGGCTCGATTTGGCCGGGTTTCGGTTGTGACCACGGACCCTTCAGGAGGCCTTCCCTCCACCGAGAGTTTCGGGAATCGTTTGACCGTCTTCAGAGTGAGATCGTTTGCACCTGGAGAAAACTATCATTTCCCCATTTCCGCGAGTCTCATCAAGATTCTCAGAGAGTGTCGCTCGCCCATCCTCCATTTACACAGCATACACGACGTTCCGGGACCGCTTGCCGCCATCCTCGAAAGCAAGAGTGGTAGCGCCATTGTTTTCACTCCCCATTTTCACGGAAAATTCAGTTCTAGCCTTGGAAAGCTATTCTTCGAAGCATCTCGGCCCATCTTGAACATGGTCATGGATCGCGTCGATTGCATTATCTGCGTGTCGAGGTTCGAAGCAGGAATAATGGGCGACGCCTTTCCCGATTCGGCTGGAAAGATCAAGGTAGTACCCAACGGCGTGGACTCTGAGCTTCTATCTCGATATTCATGGTCTCCACCCATATCTCCTAGGATTCTTTTTGTCGGTCGACTGGAGAAGTACAAGAACGCGGACAAGCTCTTGGCAGCGTTCGCGATCTTGCGACAGAAGCAACCCTCTCTCAAGCTCACTGTGGTGGGGAGAGGGCCGGCCAAGGAAGAACTCTTGTCTCAGGCAGCGCGCTTACAGCTCGGGTCAAGCGTAGAATGGCTGGAAGGATTGACGAAGCCTAAGCTGTACTCGCTCTACGAGACGAGTACCATGTTCGTTCTCCCATCCTACCTTGAGGCTTACGGGATAGTGGTCGCCGAAGCCATCGCTGTTGGCACCCCTGCCATAGTCGCGAACTCGTCCGCACTGTCGGAGTTTGTAACGGCTGGGTTAGCTACTTCCGTCGAACCTCCAGTCGAGACGGAAAGACTTGTTGACGCAATGTCCTTGGTTCTGGAGAACCCGAAATCATACTCATCCAAGAACAAAAACTCTGACATGATTCAGTCATGGGATGACGTGGCCGCGAAAACCTTCGAAACTTACCAGACATTAATTTGAGAGGGCTGAGTCATATGCGGATAGATTTTCTCGAATCAATGGGGATAGTGAAGACCGCCCGAAAAGAGGCCGATTCTATCATCCTAGCTCGGGCCCTCCTTCGAAACGAGCCCTTGCCCTTCAACTCGGAAAAATTTGTGGAGCTAGCAAAGCTCAACAAGGTACTCCTGAGGACAGCTCACCAGCTGAAGATTCCCGCTCTAGTCGCGCGAGACGCGGAGGCAGGTGCAATAGAGGCGTGGGAATTATACGACAAAATGAGCCGGGCTTTCGAGGAGCGAGGAATCCCCTTTGTGCTCATAAAATCCTTTGACTCATTACCGGACATAGGTCATGACCTAGACTTTCTAGTCCCCTCGCCTCCTGAGTTTCGTAAGGCAAAAGATCTCCTGGTAACCGAGTACAGAGTTCGCCCCCAAGATCTTACTCACTGCGACAAGCTTGTCGGCAAATTCAGTTGCTACCTACCAAAATTTGTTCACGATTTCGAAATATATCCCACTGTAAGTCAGCTCGGAGAAGAGTACCTAGAACCTGGAGACATTCTGAGACATCGCAGAAGAGAGAATGTGAATGGTCGCGAGGTCTGGCTTGCGTCCGGTGTGGACAGAGTTCTGATAAGGGTCATCCATGCAATGTTCCGTCACAATGCCCTGAAGCTCTCCGATATCATCGATTTTGCCAACATGAGCCGGAGTTGTCCCAGCTGGGAAATAATAGACGGGATTGAAAGGACTGGTATCCAAGACGCATTCCTCTTCTATCTTTCAACCGTGAATCGATTCTTAGAGGCGTGCCAGGTCGACTTTCCACACGTTACCCACCTTAGAAAGGAAGCCGTGAAGAATTTTGGGCCAGACAGGCTGAGCTTTCTTGGAAAGGACAGGCTAGTACTTCCCTACCGCATTCCTCTTCCCGCACAGGTAATGGTTTTTCTAGTCAAGGCCGGACGGGACACCGCGAGGGGCCGAATTGGAAGCGCTGTGAGATGCTTGCTTGCTCCTCCCCTGTTGCTCCTCAACTTTGTCAACGCACTCTCGCGCGATCGGCTTCTCAAGAAGGTCTGGTGAATGCGGACGGTTCTAGTGACGCTGAGCGGGACCCATGGAACCGGAAAGTCCACGAACGCCGGCAAATGCTACTACCTCCTGAACAAACAGGGTCTACGGTTCTCCTACCTCCGACACCAAGATCTCTTGGACCCTCTGGGTTTCATCCTGAGAAGGGCGGCCAGGATTCTTAAGTTCAAGGACACCACCGACTTTGAGAGGCTGGAGCCCGTACGCGTCCTCTCATCAGCCTACTATCTGTTCATCTATCTGCCATTCCTTGCAGGCGGAATAAAGGTCCGTAAACTCCTCGGATACAGTACCGTAGCGGACAGGTACGTGTACGATCTGCTGGCTGGTTCTTGGGGTAACGGGATGAGCGTGCCTCTGGAAAAACTACTATTGCGAATTGTTCCCAGGCCAGATGTCTCGTTTGTATTTGATGCGGACGTTAAGAGAATTCTCGCGGATAGGCCGGAGCATACTTTCGAGTACATTGTGAACGAGAAGGCTCAATACGGCAAGCTTGTCAGCGTCTTTGGGCTGAGGAGGATCAGCACCGATGACCCTCCCGACGCTGTGTGGCATAGTATCCTTCATGATATTGAAGCCGCGTTCGCCCGGCAGGACCATGAGAGAAGAACGGACCTCGGTGCTTGACATTGCGGGCGATGGTTATCGGCCTAGACGCGGCTTCTCCTCATCTGATTGAGAAGTGGATCGACAAGCTTCCCAATCTCAAGCGTCTCTCCGCGCGAGGGGTTCACGGGGTCCTCGAATCCATCGTCCCGCCATCAAGTGTGCCCGCTTGGCAATGCTTTGCAACTGGGAAGAATCCTGCGAAGATAGGGAACTTAGGCTTCATCTACATTAGCAGAGATCTGCAAATCAAGCACGGTAAGACAACTCCAGAAATGAGATGCATCTGGGATATTTGTTCTCGGGCCGGGCTTAGGGTTGGAGTCTTCAATGTTCCAGGGACCTATCCTCCTTACCCGGTAAACGGGTTCATGGTCTCGGGGTTCCCTATTCAACTAGGGAAGGCCTGGACGTCCCCGGCCGACCTCATGAAGAAGTTGGATTCGGCTGTGGGAGGCTACGAGGCTGACGTGCCGCTAGCAAAGCCGTCGGAGATGAAGGGTGGAGAGAAGGCCTACCTGTCGGAGGTTGAGCGGCTTCACTCGAAGAGTGTTGAGTCTGCGAGACTGCTCCTCGGATGGTTTCGGCCCGACGTTTTCGTCATGACTCTCCAAGGCTTGGATATGGTTCAGCACGACTTCTGGCATTTCATGGAAAATCCCGGATCGGAGTACGCCAACGTCGTACAGGACTGGTATGTCAAGATGGACGAAGCGATTGGGAAACTCGCACAGAGTGCAAATGAAGATACATACGTCCTAGTCATGTCAGACCATGGATCTGCTCCCGTTTCCAGTTCCCTCTATATCAACGAGTTATTGAGGTCCAAAGGGCTACTAACGTGCAACGATAATGGAGGCGAACGGGCTAGAGAAAAAGGATCCTCTCGGAAGGTTCGAGAGTTCGCCATAAGACATGTGCCCCCAAGAATCGTTAGGACAATCTACAATCATTCTCCGAGTTTCATATCGAACAGGCTAACCGTCTCCGCCGAGATGGAGAGAGTCCTTCGGGATCTCGTCCGCAGCATTGACTGGACGCGGACCCTGGCTTTCTCCACTGGAGGACATGGAGCAGCAATCTACGTGAACTCCCAACCAGAAAGGCCTGCGGAATTGTCGACAACTGCTGCTCGGTCAGAAATAGTTAGCAAGATCTGCGACCTCTTGAGCGACCTGGTCGATCCCGTTTCAGGGGAGAAAGTTCAGCCTGTTTTCCACCTTGGGGAGAAAGTTTTCCGAGGACCCTATCAAAGCGAGGCGCCGGATCTCTGTGTGGAACTTTTCGAAGATGACAAGAAGATTCAGGTCAACCCGCGACTGGGGTCGCGGAAGATATGGAGTTCGAGCTCTCATTTCGCCGCTACACACGTGAGGAACGGCTTTTGGGCATTGACCGGCCCGCAAATTAGACCCGGGACTACTCAAGATGCCGGGATTCTCGACTTGGCACCGACCCTCCTAAGTCTCCTCGGCTTGGAGGTTGAGGACGATTTTGACGGACATGTTCTTGACTCGGTATTTTCTAAAACCGGATCACGATAGCTTGTTCTCTCTGGATTGGTTCGATGCGTAGACGCGGGCGCCTCATATCCTTCTCGGGCATAGATGGTAGTGGGAAGACAACCCAGGTCAAGTTGTTGGAGAAACGGCTCAAGCAGAATGGGGTTGAGACTTTGAGGATGTGGTCGCGGTGGCGCCCGCTATTGTCGCTTACTCTCTTGCAAGTTCTTCGTCGGGCAGGCCTGGTGCGAGTTCACAGAGCAGATTTCTTGTCCATTGTGGAGTTTCAGGAACCCAAGAACGATGCTATCGCGTCTCTCTGGTGTTTTGCGACCCAGCTAGAGAATTTTCTGAAAACCAGTCTGAAAGTATTCTTTCCCTTGACGCTCGGACGAACGGTCATCTGCGACAGGTACGCGCTCGACCTGTTGGTTGATGGAATGTCCGATCTTCACGATCCATCGACGAGAATAAGGCTCGGCTTCAAACTTCTCAGGCTTCTACCGAGGCCAGACTGGGCGTTCCTTATTGACATCGATGCAGAAGCGGCTTACGGGCGTAAACCAGACCTACCCAGCGTTTCCCATAACGTGGAGAGGATCCGACGCTATCTCGAAATGTTCAAAAAAGCTAATGTGAAAGTAATGGACGGCAGACGGTCACCAGATACAATTCATCATGAGGTCTGGAGTCTGGTATCTGGGACGGTACCCTCTCGGTGAGGGATGAAAACTGGACATATGTTTTGTTGGAGACGATGCACGCCCACCTTGGAATCACGCCAGCTCGGCTTTGACAAAGAGGATGATGGAGTGTCTCTCACCGAGGGTGAACTGTACACTAGTCACTATGTCCGAAGGAGAACCCCGACACCTCAAAACTGGTTGGAACACGGTCGCGACACGATCCTCTGGAAGACGGGCGTTGGACGCCGCGAAACTGGGCATGCTAGCTGATCGATGCTCAGCTGACATTATTCATGTAGTAGGAACTAACGCGTTGGTCTTCTCGCCGGTTTGCAAGTTGCTGGGAGCCCACGGAATGATTGTTCGCCAGATTTTCACTCCCTACGACGCGAAGGACAGGATGGTGCGTCCGATGAGATGGGTGATCAATAATCTCTTCGTAGACGCGTATGCATTTACCACTCCCTGGATAGGTCCGTGGGAGAAAGATCTAGGGTCAGGAATGAGACGATTCCTCGTTAGACCTCCGGTTGACAGCGAACTCTATCGCCCGTCTAAAAGAGAACCTGACGATACGCCTGCTGGCAGGTCACATGAGTATCGTCTTCTATACATGGGCCCGCTCTGGCCCTCAAGATTTCCGGCTCAGAATGTTCTGGGAGCACTTAGACTATTGCTTGCGAAGGGACTTGATGTTGGGCTAAACGTACTGACAAGCACTAGAAGTTCAGTTTTGCTCGGTGAACAGGTCTTAGCGCTTAGCAAGCGCCTTGGTGTCGATAGAAACATAGTTTTGGAAAGGAAAGATCTCTCAGAGATCGAAAGGGTAAGGGCCTACAATGCTTCCGACGCTGTAATCTTTCCCTACGTGGGTCCCGAACCCGAGCAGCTTGCAGATCCACCCTTCGCAATCTTGGAATCCATGGCATGTGGGAGGATTGTCATCTCGACCCGAGTGTTGAGCGTACCGGAGGTCGTTAACGATGCAAGTAGCGGCTTCCTAATCGGATCCGCTTCATCGAGCGACATCTGCGACGGGGTCAACCGGGCGTTGACCCATCCGGATAGGGATAATATGGGGTTCCGCGCGAGAGAGAGGGTCCTCAAGCATTTCAGCTATCCCGCTATTCGCCGGGGTCTGCTTGAAGCGTATGAGTCCCTACTGGCGAGTTGAGCCTTTAGTATTTCTGGATGCTTCCTCTGAAGGGCTGATGACTCGTAATGAAAACCTGTGATTGGTGGGACCGCGGATTAGAGACCATGAGTCTGCTTTTTGCGGGCTTCACTTTATCATCGGAATTATGTCCAGAGGGGTCAATCCTCATGAATGGATCGAATCCAGCGGCTCTCCTGTCGATCTTTGTGATTAATCTCCCTCTTGTGGACACTCAATCAGAAGCGTTTATACGCCGTGGAGGCGCTAGACATGAAGGTAGCGTGGGAATCTTCAGTTCGACGAGCGAACTGTTTTCAAGATCGGGCTGATAGATTTGCCTCATCTTCCCTAGCCGAGTGGTCTGGATGAAAACGAGTTCTTCCTTACTTCTTGCGATTCTTCTGTTCTCGTTTCTTGTTATTCCAATCACAAGCCAACCAGTGTCTGCAGCTGGACCATCATTTCAATTCGCGTCGGCCGGCGATCATTCTCAGGATGTCAACACGAACTCGAGTCTTCGACTCCTTGCATCCTCCGGAGTGAACTTCTACCTTGCGCTCGGAGACCTCAGCTATACTAGCATAGGCGAGGAGACTGAATGGTGCAACATCGTGAAGTCATACGTTGGCCCAAACTTCCCTTTTGAGCTCGTATCCGGGTTTCACGATGACGGGCGGGAATCACCACCCAATGACGGTGGTCTAATCGACAGCTTTGTGGGCTGTCTACCTGACAAAATGGGATCCACTGGAACATACGGAAAAGAATACTACTTTGACTATCCCTCGTCTAGTCCGCTCGCACGAATCATAATGGTATCTCCGGATCTCAACTTTACCAATGGCGGGTACTATTCGTTTGGTGAGGGGTCATCTCATTATGAGTGGCTGTCCAACGCGATAGATGGGGCAAGATCCGCTAAGATCAGCTGGGTCATAGTGGCGATGCACAAACCCTGCATTTCAGCGGGAATCTATCCCACATGCATTGTAGGTCGAGACCTGATGAATCTCTTGATTCAGAAAAGGGTTGATCTGGTGTTACAGGCGCATGACCATAACTATCAACGTAGCAAGCAGCTGACTTGCGCTGTCGCGTTGCAGTTCCAAAATGGTTGCGTGGCGAACGATGGGTCATCAGGAACTTATACCCAAGGTCGCGGTGCAATATTCGTAATCGCGGGAACCTTCGGGCAAGAATTCTACCCGATCAATTTTACGAGTCCTAATGCTCCATACTTTGCAAGCATGGCAAGCAACAACACTCGTGGAATGGGGCATGGGTTCGTTAAGTTTACTGTTACAGCAGATGAATTCAGGGCTCAGACGGATTTCTCGGGTAGCTTCTCCGACTCATTCCGCATTGTGAAGCCTGGGGCTCTGGCAGCATTCCTTCTTTTTGTCGAGGACAATCCAATCCTCGTCTCTCTCTTTCTAGCGCCAATCTTCGCAGCGATTGCGGTGGTTTCCCTGAACCGTTGGAAAGGATGGCCGCCGCTATCAAGGCATCAGAGGTAGTAGCGCTCATAGAGCCGGAGCTGAAGAAAAACCTGAGCCATCAAGCGTGCCGTCGAAAATCAGATTCGGGAACGACAAGTCTAAACTCAACTGAGCACTAAGGACGCTGGAAAAACCGTGGCGAATCATCGACTAGGCGAAGCCCTCATCGACGTCCAGACTATCATCATTGTTGGACTTCTGTACTGGTTACTTCGGGAAGAACAAGACAACGCTTTCCTACGCACTTGGCTCTCAAGCAACTTCCCGCTGGGATTGTACCTCCTGAGCCCGCTGACAGTTGTCGCGATCAGCGGGACTCTACTACTCATAACAGTGGCGCGGATCACACTCTTTGTAACTGGCAGCAACGCCACTCTTGTCGAAGCGGTTCGTCAAAGACTAAAGAACCTGAGAGGACCGCTCCGAGATCTCGCCTCCACCAAGAGGAGCGGCTCTTCGGCCATCGTGCTCACCGGCTTTGGGACAGTGCTAACGCTCTACTCGTATTTCATCGTAGACATCATTCCACTCGCGGCCCTTGGTATCTCGTGCATCATTTTGGGTTTTACCGCCCTGTCGCTTCCCCGCCACATCGGGGGAGGCCCTGGAATGAGAGCTATGCTTCAAGGGGCTACTCTGAGTGTTGAAGCTGTACTCGAGCATTATGACATCGGAAGGGCAACTTATCTTCCGCCGGTTGATGGCGGAGAGATTCTTGCTTACGTTCCCTTGAGCTCCCAGCTGTCGACTCCGAGTCTCAGCAAAATGAGACGAACTCCCAAGAGTCTTGAGGGTAACAACCAAGAGGGATTGCTCGTCTACCCGGTCGGGTCGGAACTCAACAGAATACCTGAGTTCCAAGACGGCCTTTCCCTTGAGGAGAGATTGAGATATGTTCTTGTAGAATCGGCAGACATCTGCTCTCGAGTGATGGTCGAGGAAACTGGGAGCCTTATAGTTGTAGGAATGAAGGGCGCAGACTTGGATATCCAAGGACAGAAATATCAGAGTTCACTTGGCAGTCTTCCCTCAAGCCTGGCCGCCTGCGTAATCGCTACATTGCACAATAAGCCCGTGGCACTACTGGAAGAGAAGAAGGCCGGCGACAGACTTATTGCCCGTTTTCGGTTGCTCGAGTGAGCGAAAGGGGAACGAGATGGGTTGCGGCGAGAGAGTGCCTTTCTGACAACGCTTGCAGTCCTACTCTTAACCTCCGTGGTCTTACTTTCAACTTTGAAAGTTCAGAACCTCGCCGCCTACCTAAGCCTCTTCACGCTGTGCTACTTTGCGAGTTCGTTCGTTTTCAGGCCGAGGAGAAGGACAATTGATTTTGTTGGCTTAAGTCTTGTATATTACAGCGCGCTCTTTCTCGCCACTCTCTTTCGGGTGTTGTAGGTCTCTTGCGCGGCTTCCTCGTCTTATTGCATTTGATAGCATTTGGGGCTTGCTCGCTTCTTATGCTGTTTCAAGCGTATACTCATGAACTGCCCACTATGGCTTATTATTTGACACTCCTCATCTTTGTAGTGCCCATTGTAACCTCAATTGTTCTAGGGAGCGAAATGCTTGCGGTTGTCGGTGTCCTGTCCTTCTTTCTTGTGATCCGGCTGATGTTCTATGTATCTACCTACTTTCTCGTCTTTCCATTCGGCGACCCCTACGGCCAGTTTGGTGTTCTGAGGGTGTTCGACCAAACCTCTCACATATCGATCATCTTTCCCAATATTCCCGCTTTTGCCCAATCCCAGTATCTTGCCGTTCTTACAAATCAGTACTCCCAATGGCCGGGATTCCAGGTACTGACCCTCAGCTTCTCGAGAGTGACCGGCATGCCACTGCTCGAATCGGCAATGGCGATAACCATGATCCTTGACGTGGGCTGGTTCACGGTTTCGTACGCTCTGGTCAGGAAAGTTCTTGCCAGAACAATTGTGAATCTTCCAAACGCAGTTGCTCTATCCATGGCAATTGTTACTGCGCTCCCGTCGACTGAGATTCCTTCGTATTTCAAATATGATTTTCCTGCGACACTATTCCTTCTCGCCTCTGTTCTACTCTTGTTGAGGGTTTACGACAATCACGACTTCAAGGTCATGATTCCGCTCACAATACTAAGCGTTGCGATTACAGTGACCCATAGCATATCATCCCTCTTCTGGGTTTTGTTGCTCGTCCCGTTCGCACTCTGGACGACGGTCCCAGGGTTGTTTATTGCACTCTCTTCAAAGATTCCTTTTGTCTTGGGAAAATCGATTCAATGGCCTAAGTTTACACGTCAACCTCCGTTATACGCACTGTTCGTCTTTGCGCTCCTCTCTTTCTTTTCATGGTCAGCTTTCTACGCGGTATACATAGTGAAGTACTCTAGCGTCTCGACGGGAAAGATTCTGTCCTCGTTTTCTCTAGGCGCTCTATCAGGATCGCGTCTCTCGTCCAACCAGTCTCATATCGGCAGCTTGATTCCCAAGTGGATACTTGACTTATTGTACGTGAGGGACCATGTCTTTCTTGGTCTTCTCCTAGCAGGACTGGCAGCGTTGATCCTTGTCCCGGCTCTTGTCCGAAGGGCTCATCTCAAGATCTTGCTTCTTACTGTGGCCGTGATTACGGTTGTCACAGAATTCTCGGGCGCGCTGAACTTTGGGGACCGTGCGCTTTTGCTCTTCGCTCCTCTTATCGGGTTTTTCACCATAGCGCCCTTGACTGTGTTAGGGTCTCGTTGGCCTAGACTCGGCAAGACTGTGGTTGTGTCTTTGATGATCATGCTCGTGTTCGCTGCAGGGGTTGGGCTTTGGGCCTCCTCGTACGCTCCCACCGGGCTTTACGTCCAGGGAGCAGACCCCTCATCGGCGAGTGGGAGGCCTGTCACGTGGCCTGGAGTCGCGTCTTACATGTCGTTTTCCGGAAGGCAGGATTGTATTTTGACGAACGAGATCTATGTGACATCAATGAGTATTCCAGTAGACGAGTGGAATATTTCCAAAATGATTGGAAATGCCCGTCCAACAGCGGGCTGCCTCGTAGTGGTGTACCCCGGCCTCTTTTCAGCCGTCAACTCGAACGTCTCATCTTTCGGCTTTGGCGAGCCCTACTCACCATACAATGGGTTCTCACCCAGCCTCTTTTACAACCACCTCTACAATAACACGGATAGAGTCTTCTCGACAAGAGAAGCGACGATTTACTACTATTCGTGATGCTGGTCTATTCCTAGCATCAGTGTCAACGAGAAATTCGGGCGAGTGAGAATATCGAGTGCACGATTATGTGCACAGCAACAATCTCGCTTCGGTCTCTTGACCGCGTTGTCTTGAGGCACGAATCGATCGATGTGTTACGGCCTGGTTTGGCTGACGCTGTGGTGCTTGTATGTTCTGGATCTGAGAACCATGGCAGAGACGCCGAAGCCCAGCGTAACTCCGACCAAGAGAAGCCATAGAATCGTTTCCGTTGAAGATATTGCCCCTAGCGGGGACAGGACACCGCAGAGGTAGCAAGATCCTCCCCCGGGCGGACCCGTTTGACCCGTAACTAGCACGCTTACGGTCTTCGTGTCCGACATTAGAGGGGTCCCATTGTCCGTCGCCTTGAAGGTTATCACATACGTACCTTCCTCGCCCGATTTGGGTGTCCAAGAGAATGTTCCTGTGGTTGTGTCGAAAGCTGAACCGGTTGGCTGGCTGGAGATGGAGAAAGTTATGGTCTCAACTGAGATGTCAGCATCTGTGGCGTTAACTCTGAAAGTGAGAGTTGAACCGGTTGTGATTGTCTCAGTGCCTGGGATGACTAGAACCGGTGGGAGGTTGATTCTCCCATAGACAAGACCCTGGACTTGTATGACAAGCGTCCGCGTGGCGTAGAGGGAGGAATTGCTCGTATCTCTGGCAGTGAAGCCGACAGTATATGTCCCCACTTGGCTCTGGGTGGGTGTCCAGGAGAACGTTTCACTAACCGTGTTGCCTGTAGCTGGCGGAAACGTGGAGTTTGTAGGAAGGCTAGAAGCTGATAATGCGGCTATCTGGGTGCTAGTTGATCCGGCAGCGATGACCCGGAAAACGAGCGTGGAATAAGCAGTCACAATCTGATTGCCGGGAACGGCAATGATAGGTGGATTCGTGATTGTGATTGAGACTACATCTTGGACTTGCACGGTAACTGTTTGAGTGGTGTAAAGGGCGGAGTTGCTGGTATCGATAGCTGTGAAGTAGACCGTGTAAACGCCTACTTGGCTATGAGTTGGTGTCCAAGAGAATGTTCCGCTTGCCGTGTTTCCCGCAACTGACAGGAACGTAGAATTCGTGGGCAGGCTGGCGGCTGATAGGGTGACTATCTGGGCACCAGTCGATCCTGCGGTGCTTACCTGGAAGGTGAGGGTGGAGTAGGCAGATACGATCTGATTGCCTGGGACGGCTAGGATAGGATTGTTCGGCGGAGCTTGACCTGACACAGGTTTGTGTTGGAGGAGGCTTCCCCATCCATCAGTGGAGAGCGCTCCATACAGAAGCTCGACGACTGGGGTATCCGTCCAGCTTCCCATTGGCCACCATAACCAGTTGATTCTCTGAGGAGTGTTGGAATCGTAGAGGGTGGTGAGTGCTTGGATAAAGTGGAATGTTGTGACGCTGTATCCAGCGGAACCAACCTGGACCTGATCAGGGGCGCAGAGGCTTGACGGCAGAGAGACTCCGCCAGAGCAGTTGATTCCCTGTGGGTCTGGACCACCTTCGGTGTTCAAAACCGGCCATCCCGTTCGCTGGGACCCTGAAACAACGGCAGTGTAGAACTGCTGGGCTAACGAGTCAGCGGTTGCGTTGTTCCAGCTGGAACTGTACCATTTGTAGGCCATGTAAGAGTGCAAACTGATGAATATTTTTCCCTGCGTATCGTTGACTGTTGGATATCCGTCGGCCATGTTTGATAGACCGCAGTTCCCGCTGCACAAGTTCTGGACCACAAACCAGTGGGTATCGCCTAAGCTTCTAGCTTGATTGGTCCATTGCTGGTAGGCGTTCGATAGCGAAGCCACGTCTGTGCTGCTCGTCATAGCTGGTTCGTTGATCGGTTCCCAAATGATCTGGCTGTATGCATTCATGAACTGTTGAACGATGGGGTTCCAGTATCCGAGCCAGCAGTTGACCCCGGTTGAGCTCGTAAGGTCATTGTACCCGTGGTAATCGACTATTATCCAGAAATTGTAATGTTTGGCAATTGTAATCGCTCTGCTAAGCCAGGTCGGATCGTAAGAGCCCATCTCTTGGGGGCTGGAACAGGCCGACTGGAAGCTAACTCGGATGCCATTGAACCCTCTGGCTAGGAGTCTTTGGACCTGGAGCTCCATATTGCTGGCCGCTTCGCCAGAGAATACTTGGCTGGTTGGGTTGGCTGAATTACTCTGGGACTCGTCAAGCCTCACTCCACCCCAGCCTACTATGGTGGGAGGAGTAGAAGTTGTCCCAGCATTGTAAGTCGTGAGAGCGTTAACGATGCTTGGTCGATAGGGCGCGAACACGGATGCTGCTACAATCGCGTATAACATGAGAATCATAAGCGATGACTTTCGGCCAAACCTCAGTCTTCACACCCTCCCATTCCTACCTGCGCTGGCGGGTGGCTCCGCTGGAAATCTTGTGCCGGCATGTGGTTCCCAGTTTAGTTTCATCTTCCCGGTCTCCCGTTTTCGGTAGCCCGCGTCGAATCGAAGAGCGTTCACGGGGCGCGAGCTAGACTTCTTTACGACCGCATCTTGTGCAGGAAATAACTGGGCGGTCGTTCACTATATAGTGCTTTACACAGCGACCTCGGGGTCTGGGTTCAAGTGACCAGTCTCAACGCGAGAATACTATGGGCCCGAGACCAAGTCAATCCTAATACCGGATATTCTTCTTGAAAGCTGTTTCCCAGTGCCAATTTTCTCGCGAAACTGAGAAAGCCCTAGACTCATACGGACTTGTAACCTACACAACCGAATACTTCTAATAGACTGAATTCGATTTGCCGACCTGTCAGGAGGGTGTAGGTCGCATCCGGTCATCCCCGTTCTCTTGCTTCTTTTATCTAGCGCGACTGGCTCTGGCATTATTCTAGGTCAGACCGCTTCGGCCCCCTCGCCAGTTTTGACGCCCGCACATATCGTCGTTATAATGATGGAGAACCAGGGAATCAATCAGACTTACAATTGCGGCACCAACTGCGGCTATATCACAGGGCTCGCCAATCAGTACGGGCTGGCCGAGAACTTATCCAGCGTTGCTCACCATAGCCTCCCGGACTATCTCACATTTCTCAACGGAAGCAGCTTCGCCTATCCTGGTTCTCCCTTTGCAAAAGATTGCAGCCCATCGAATTGTCGGGTGAATGGGACGAATATTCTTGATGAGATCTCAGCCTCGGGTCGGACTTGGGGGGCTTACATGGAGGACTATGTCGGTGGCTGCCAATTCACCAACGTGGCGGGGCACCGGAGTGTCGAGTACGATGACATGCACGACCCGTTCCTCTACATGACAGAAGCCCACTCCTCACCCGCGTACTGCGGGAACCTGGTCGACGCGAACCCGACGAGCATAGGCTACCTAGCCCTCCCCACCAAACTCCTCGCAGACCTCAACAACGTCAACAGTCCAGCCCCCAACTTCATCTGGTTGACTCCGAACAATTGCGATAATGGTCATGACAATAATAGGACAATCACTTTCTACGGCACGCTGAGCATCTGCCCCCTCTCGAATAACGTGCAAGAACAGAACAATTACCTCAAGGCTCTCGTCCCGGCCATCCTCAACAGCACCACCTTCATGACATCAGCGTCACTCCTGTTCATTACTTGGGACGAAGGAGTCGCCTGCACTCCGACAGACGACCCGGCCTATCCTGAGACCTTCCCGGTCTGCATCGACCGTGTAACCACAATATTTGCAGGCTCCAACGCTCAGCCCCATCACATTTCGAATAATGGCTACAGCCACTACGGCTTCCTTCCAACGCTCGAGGAGGTTTGGAGACTGGCTCCACTCGCGGGACAGGTCGAAGGTCCAACATTCGACGAGTTTCTATCACCAATGGTATCCTCTCCTTTGGGTGGCGGGCTCGGTCGCCACCTACTTGTCTGAACCGGACCAATGGATTTATTGAGAGCTTTTTACCTCGCGGCCATGGTGTTCGCGAGACTGTAGTAAGAATACTTTCTAAGAGCAGTGAGAATTAGCAGCCCAATTGTTACGCCGCTGAGCGACAAGGCCACCGGGAACAAGGTTATTCCGAACGGAGTGAAGTTCAACACGAGCCCCACTAAAGTGGCGATGGCCAGGCTCATCACAAAAGACACCGATATTCGAGTCAGGTAATCAAGGTCCTCCTTCTTGGAGTAGATGAAGCCTACAAGTGAGTATCCGGGGAGAAATAGGACCAATAGGGACCCGAAGACGTAACGCAGGTCGAGCGCTAGACCTGAGGATGCAGAGACGAGGCCGATGGAGGCCAGGGTTGCGACTACCAGTTCCCAGAACCAAATGGAGAGCGGAGAGAAAAGATAGTCCAGAAACCGGCTGTAGGCGACTGGTTCTCTAATCAGAATCCTGTTGTCAGCTTGCAGTCCCATGATCGTGGAGATGATTTTGTCAGACTTGTAGGACAGCTCGGCGGACAGTTCTCTCACTAGCCTAGCGAGCGCGACGGGTTTTGTCTCTGATTGCTGCAATACGAGAGCCTTAATCTGGCTCTCGATCTTCGAATCATTAGCTAGAACCTCTTTTCTGCTCATCTTGTGATCCGACTGTACAGTCTTCTTCGCCGACGAAGAATCCTTGTCCGCGTCTATGCTGTAACGTTTAGCCAAATCTGGTCCCATAATCCTGTATATTCGAAGCCGGAGGCGGGGACATCGTAGGACCATAACTCGAATATGATCCTCGTATTATTTCCTACCTCGTTCACGCTAAGGGTCATTGGAAACGTCCAGGTTTCCTTTTCCCTAACGATGCGCCAGAAGGTTGCGAGTACTGGTGCATTAGCGTAAGTTGCATTGCTCACCACAGTTGATTGGTTGCCGAGTTTGACGAGCAATCGGTAGTTCTCGACGTTGCCCTCATGGTTTTCCACAAAACCGTAGAGTAGAAATGATTGGTTCACCGGTACACTTGTCGGATAGCCCTTGGCTGTCTGATCGGGACCTAGGATACCTAATTCTGAATACCTTGGTTGTCTCACAGGTATCAGGGGGGCCAGCGCAGCTACCGCGATAAGTATAGTTATAGATGCCAGGATGATTGTTGCAGTCTGTCTATTCATCGTTCTTTTTCACAACATGGTTTCTGTAAACGTACAGCCACAGCCGCCTGTAGACCCTATCTCCCTGGAGATAGGTCAAGGCCGCCATGCCAAGCGTGGCGGCAACGGCGCCTAGTGACTCATACAAGCGTATTTGGCGTGCCGAAGAGCCGTTAGTTGAGACGGAAGTAGAATTCAGGGAAACCATTTGGGCTGTGGTAGTTGCGTTAGAGAGGTCGGCGATTGCCGCATTTGGATCTGTCGCATTTTCCGCCTCGGTTTTTTCAATTAGGAATATTGCAGTGTTCAGTTTTTCGACAAGCGCGGATATGTCTCCACCATTCTGTTCAGCGCGATAGATTGAGGAAAAAGCGGTGTTGACCGAGTTGTTCGCGGTTGCTAATTGTCCGCCAGCAGCTTCGTGCGAACGAATAGGAATCGTCGAGATCACTAGAACTAGCAATGTGATGGTAATGGTGTACCGCGAGAGGTCTCTGAGGCTCAACCGTTTTCCACGTTACCACGAATCCTATCAGGCTGACCTACATATCTTTGAGCATGATCTTCGACGGTGGAGACGAATCTCCCTCCTTTAGAAATTCTCGGCGGTTACAATTCATGTCCCATGAACTTCTTGTGCTACAGTGGTACTCCCGTTAGCGTCTAGAGGTTTCCGCGTGTTCTCTGTATCAACGGGAAAGATTTCGCTTTACATGAAATTCTCACGTTTTCCTTCATTCAACTAGGTTCTGATCGCGTCTCAGATGCCAGAGTGTAGACTCTTAGGGTCGGCTGTTGTGCAGCCGATATTGAGAAGTTGTCTGAAGATTTTTCCGGAGAAACCTGTCGTGCATTGGGAATGCATGCAGAGGTGGTACTCATAGCAAGCGTTAGCCACAAACGGGATGATTTTGGTAGCAAAGCCTCAATAAACCTCCGTCGTGCTGACCTCCCAATTGCTAGTTTGGAAGTGTCGGAAAAACAAATGAAGATAGAGTTTACGCCTAAAAATATCAAGCTGACAAGAATTGCTATAGCATTAGTCGCGATATCACTGGCGGGCTATGTAGCATACGCCGCAACCCAGCTCACGATGCAGAACAATTCTTCTGTCAGTATCCCCATTACGAATCTCTTCGCAGACACAACTGGAGTAACCGCAACAACAAATTGTGCAACAGCGTCAGGGTACACTGATACCGGGCTCGCAATAAATTGGGTTGCAGTCCCGCAAGGCGCAACCGTCAACGCAAACATCTGTCTCAAGAACACAGGGACCGGCACCGACACCTTGAACTTCGTAGCTTCACAACTGCCAACCGGGGTGCCTTTCTCGACAACCTCGCAAGACGCTTCACTCGCCAGTGGAGCTTCAATCAACGTTCAACTCAAACTAGCAGCGACATCCACCGCTGCAAGTGGCCAATTCAGTTTCACCCTGACAATATCGTGACAAGGTTGAAAACATGAAACAGCGGAGCCGTGGGCTTCCATTGGGGCTCTGAGACTCTCTGTTCGATCGAGCGCTTAGCAGCGTGAATTACGCCTCGGATCGTGAGACACGCGCGTTCCGAAGGGTCTCCTCGGGAAGATTATTACTTGGGCAAACCGTGCTTCTCTAGCAATCGTTAGCGATAAAACGAATGATTCGGATAGCAAAGCCTCAATATACTGGTGGGCGAACTAAACTTCCATAGCTAAATGTGGAGGTGTAAAAGAACAAATGAAGATTGAATTTACAGCCAAAAGAGTCAAACTGGCCAGGGTGGCGATAGCGTTGATCGCCATATCCTTAGCGGGTTACGTGGTATACGCTGCAACCACACTCTCAATTAGTAACACTGCCACAATAACTTCCGGCGCAAATATCCTAATTACTCCATTGAGTACAACAAATCCAGTAACGTGCCCAGCTCACTTGAACAGCGCATATACACTTACTCCCCCACCGGTGACGTGGACGATACCTGCTGGCAGTAGTCAAACGCAATACTTCTGCATTGACAATCAGGGTACTGGATCAACAGCTGGGACTATTACTTTCACTCCTGGTACAGCAACCGGACTGTCAGGTTCACCATCGACCTATACTGCACTTACCTCAGGCACTGCTACAGTAACGCCAATTGCTTACCAAGTTTCAGCGACTGCAGGAGCAACTGGCGGAAGCTTCACTATATTGGTTAGCTAGCCTCCTGATGAGCCCGTGAGATTCGGGCGAAACCCACGCTCTTTTTCTGGGTCGAGGCAGTTGGAACTGCGATCTGTAAACTTAGACACATTGTTTAGCACACTTAGTCATTGCCCCAACAATCCTCAGCCCAGATCAGCTGTTATGGCTGGATCCTCTGCCCTGATAGAGTTCGATTCGACCGTTGCCGCGGTCGCAAAACGGGACCTGGTTTCGGTTACCATAACTTCCCGCTCAGGATAGGGAGAAAAATGCGATCACCATTTTCGACCGTCCTGTTCGTAACGGTCATCCTAGTTTCGAGCACATTTGCAAGCACGACCCTGAGAATAGACAATTCGGGATTCGTAACTGGCCCTCTCAGCGGAACATGGTTCGATTATGTGGTGGTTATCATGATGGAGAATCACGATATCAACTACACCTATGGCGTCTCTAATCCTAGCTGGAATAGTGGGAGCACAAAGACCTGTCTGGGAAATTGCACATACTACGACTTACTCGCCAATTCAAACGGGCTTGCAAAGGAGTATACCCTTGACCAAATAGCTGGTTGCAGCTTGGGTTGCTATATTGCGATTACGTCAGGATATGGAAATATGATTCAGGACTGCAACGACCATTCACCTGGCAGCAGTCTCTGCCCATTACTTCACAAAACCAACATTGTTGATAGTCTGGAGAGCGCTGGTCTAAATTGGAAGGCTTACATGGAAGACTATCCTATGACGTCTGGTTGTTCCAATGACCTGA
>Ga0137396_10000352_pt1 | contig 20992 bp, 16 predicted proteins | sample czc16metaG_FD_108284 | JGI IMG/M metagenome (GOLD analysis project Ga0137396, IMG submission 108284) | Vadose zone soil microbial communities from Angelo Coast Range Reserve, California, USA - czcobulk3.16 metaG | ecosystem: Environmental > Terrestrial > Soil > Vadose zone | place: USA...
GTGGAGTCCTTGGCCGCAAAAGCGGTGTGCAGGCCCATAAACAGAGCGGCCACCAGGAAGAGGCCCAATACAATCCATGCCTTCACGGGCAAGGCCCGCACCTGCACCTGTATCTTCTGCCACCACAAGGGGCTAGGCGTATCCGAGTTCATCCCAGGTAAGTTCTGCTGGTCCATTGGAGGCTTCTATTGTCGCAAGAATGCGGGGGAAAGCTCCAGTTACCAAGGTGCTAAGAGAGTCACCAGCGGCAATTTTCCTGCAACCTGTTAATAGCCCTTTTGCTTATCGACGATCGCCTGAAGTGGCTTATGAGCAAGATAACGGCGCAGGTTATCCGCAATCAGGTGGTAGTGCCGCTCCCATAACTTTTCCGTCATTGCGGCCGTATGCGGTGTGATTAGCAGGTTCTCCAAATCCCACAATGGAGAGTCGGACGGCAGTGGTTCCTGGTCGAAGACATCCAACGCGGCGCCACCGATCTTTTTCTCGCGCAGGGCTTGCGCGAGTGCGGTTTGGTCCACTAGCGGACCGCGACTGACGTTGATGAGACAGGCGTCCCCTTTCATTTTTGCGAAACGGGCGGCGTTCATCAGGCTGCGGGTTGTGGACGTGAGTGGCGCGGCGAGAATTACGAAATCAGATTGGGAAAGGAGTTCATTGATCTGCGAGGAAGAGAAAATCTGGTCGACGTGTTCCCTGCTTCCCTTCTCCGGATGCTCGCGCGTCGCAATCACCTGCATTCCTAATGCTGACGCCCGCTTCGCGACCTCGCGTCCGATGCTGCCGAGGCCCACTAGACCCACAGTTGCACCTGCTAGCTCACGCGGGCGGGGGCGCCCGCGCCACATGGGCTCTTGTCCCCAGATGTGTTTTTGCTGGAGGAGGACTGCGTCGGGCAATCTTTTGGCAAGCGCGAAGAGCAGCGCGATCACATGTTCGGCGACGACTGGTCCGTGAATTTGACTGGAATTGGTAAGAATGACGTCACTGTTGACCAGCTCAGGGAAAATGAGCTGATGAACCGCGGCGGCGGGGGAATGGATCCAGCGCAGTTTTCTTGCAGTTTTGAATTGCTCCGGACGAAGCGACCAGGTAATGACGATTTCAGCATCGTGAAGATGATCTTCGAGACCGTCGTAGCTGCCAAGGTGCACAACTTCCAGTTGTGGAAAGTCCTTGCGCAGGCGCTCGGAAAACCATTCGGGAGCGTTCCAGAGATCGAAGCGATGATGAAGCAGGATGAGAAGTTTCATCGAACCTTTGAACCGCGACGGACACTAAGGTACACGAAGGGAAGCGAAATCCTAACTGCGGATGATCCCAGAGGACTCCAGAAAGCGCGTCTTATTTCTTTTGCTCGCGCAGATCGTGCCCGGTCATTTCCTTGGGCTGAGGGATACCCAACATGCCCAGCACGGTTGGCGAAATGTCACGCAACGAACCATCTGGCTTCAGGGAAAATGTCTCGCTATCTGCGGAGACGATGATGAAGGGCACAGGATTGGTGGTGTGCGCGGTGTGAGGGCCACCGGTTTTAGGATCGATCATCATTTCGGCGTTGCCGTGATCGGCGGTGATCAGTAACGCCCCTCCCTTGGCACGGACAGCGGGCTCGATGCGTCCCAAGCAGGCGTCCACGGTTTCCACACCTTTCACGGTAGGCTCGATTTTGCCGGAATGCCCGACCATATCGGCATTGGCGAAGTTCACGATGATGACGTCGAAAGTTCCTTCTTCCACGGCTTTGATCACCGCGTCGGCGATGCCGGCGGCGCTCATCTCCGGTTTCAGATCGTAGGTTGCAACTTTGGGCGATGGCACCAGCAAGCGCTCTTCTCCGGGGAAGGGTTCTTCCATACCGCCGTTGAAAAAATAAGTGACGTGAGCGTACTTCTCGGTCTCGGCCACCCGCAAATTGCGGAGATTCAACTGAGCCATGACATTGGCCAGAATATTGTTCAACGACTCCGGAGGAATCACAACCGGAAGTTTGAATTTCTTGTCGTATTGCGTCATGCAAACGTAGTGCAGTTTCTTGGGCACTCGATCGCGTGGAATGATGGCATCGAGATCGCTGGCGCCAGGCAGGTCGCTTCCGCCCTGCTCATTGAGCCCGCTATTGCGAGCTAAGGCACGAGTGATCTGGCGGACTCGGTCGGCGCGAAAATTAAAGCAGATGCAGGAATCTTCGTCTCCAATGGTGGCGATCGGCTGGTCGCGGTTGTCCACACAAACGAAGGGCACGATGAACTCGTCAGTTATATCCCTGTTGTAGGAATCTTTCACGCCCTGTACCGGGTCAACGTACTTCGCTGCCTCACCGTTGCCGTACACCATGGCGTTAAATGCTTTGGCGATGCGCTCCCAGCGGCGATCACGATCCATGGCGTAATAGCGCCCACTGACAGTAGCAACCTTGCCGGTGTTGTACTCGCGCATTTTCTGCTGAAGCTGTTCGAGATATCCGGCGCCGCTGGTCGGCAGGGTGTCGCGGCCGTCCATGAAGGCGTGAACGAAGACACGATCGACGCCGTTTTGCTTGGCCATCTTCAGTAGTGCATAGAGATGGTTCACGTGGGAATGCACGCCGCCATCGGAAAGAAGTCCGAACAGGTGGAGGCGCCGGCCCCCACTTCGTGCGTTCTTCATGGCTGCGAGAAGCACGTGGTTAGCGAAGAACTCGCCATTCTGGATCATCAACTCGATACGGGTGCTGTCCATGTGGACGATACGGCCGGCGCCGATATTAAGATGTCCCACTTCACTGTTCCCCATCTGACCGTCGGGCAGGCCAACATATTTCCCGCCGGTATGGATGAGTGTGTTGGGGTATTCGCTGAGCAAGCGATCGTAGGTAGGCTTGCGCGCGAGCGCGATAGCGTTGGCTTTCGTCTCGGCGCGATAACCCCAACCGTCGAGAATGATAAGGACCAGTGGTTTAGGACGGGTCATCGTGCGGCTATTGACTATCCGGTTTTGCTGGCGGTTTTGGCGGAGCTTTCCTGTTTAATTCTTCTTCCTTCATCATCTTTTGCATTCGTTCCATCATTGCATCCATTTGTTTTTGCATGCGTCCATAGGAAAGCTGCATGGATTCCTCGGTCATTGCCGGCATTTCCCGGAGTAACTTCTGCCCCGTAGGGGATGAGTAGAAAACCTTCATCGCACTGACATCAGTCCTGGTCAAGTGCTTCTGGTAAACCGGAATCAAATCGTCGATGATAGCGTCCACTGGAAAATCTTTTATGCCCTCTTCCATCATCGCGTCGAACTGCTCAAGTCTCTCCTCAGGCATCTGGGGATAGCGCTTTTTCATGGTTTCATGAACCAGGGCGCTCTGCTGCTTCGTCATAGAATTCATTACCGAACGCATCTGGTCGTGAATGTGCATGACTTTGAATAATTTCAGGACGTCTTGCAGGCTGGCGGCAGTATTTACCGTAGGCGATGGTTGGCCAGATATTGCGGCGTGGGTGGTGAGTAGAACAAACAGCAGGGCGATCAACCTTAACCGGCGGTCTTTCATACTGTCTCCCTGACAAACGGAATGCTCAAGGTGTGCTCTGAATTGCAAGTGCTTATAGTTAAGCGCACTTGATAGTTGGGACGGGTCATCGCTCGAAGAGTTCCTCCGCTAGTTGCGACCGAGCGATCTCCGGGTAGACTGCGACGGAGGAGATGATGCCATTGAGCGTTCCTAGTTTCAGAGCGTTATGCGCCGGGATTGTTATGTAGTGATCGACGCCACGGATGCTGGACTTTAATCGCAGATGGCTGCCAGTCTGCCGAATAATTTCGTAGCCATACCGGCGAAAAATCTTGGCCAACTCGTGACCGGAAAGATCACGAGGTAATCTCAAACGGGAATGACCTCATCTTTCACAATGTGCAAACGGATAATGGCAGGAGCCGAGCCGTCATCGAAGTGGCAACGCACCGCGTCGCGCACCATAGCCCGTAGTTCTTCCATATTTCCCGCCTGGGTGAAGATATCGTGGCCCAAAGCGCGAGCTTCATAGCCGCCTTCCGGCGACTCGTGAACGGAGAAGATAATCTCAGTCTCTTTCATTGCCGTCTTGATTATACTCGTGGTCCTATAACCCCAACCTGCATCAGTGTTGCTTGTAGTTGAGAGCCTTCAGCCCCAGGAACCTCGCCGAGTCTCCAAGCTCCTCCTCAACTCGCAGCAACTGGTTGTATTTTGCAACGCGGTCGGTGCGTGAAGCCGACCCGGTCTTGATCTGGCCTGCGCCAGTGGCAACTGCCAGGTCGGCGATGAATGTGTCTTCGGTTTCCCCGGAGCGGTGCGAGATGATCGAAGTGTAACCGTGACGACGGGCGAGGTCGATGGCATCGAGAGTCTCGCTGACCGTGCCGATCTGGTTGACTTTGATCAGAATAGAGTTGGCCACGCCACGATCGATTCCTTCCTGAAGGCGCTCGGTATTGGTAACAAATAGATCGTCGCCTACAAGCTGAATTTTGCCGCCAAGTTCTTTGGTCAGCAATTGCCAGCCTTCCCAATCGTCCTCCGCCAGACCATCCTCGATAGACACTATCGGATAGTCTCGCACCCACTTAGCCCAGTAGCGGACCATTTCTTCCGAAGTCTTAGTGGACTTGTCGGATTTCTTGAAAACATATTTGCCATCTTGATAAAGCTCGCTGGCGGCGGGATCCAGGGCAATGGCGATTTCGTCGCCAGGTTTGTAGCCCGCCTGCTGGATCGCCTCCAAAACCAATTCAATGGCCTCGACATTTGATTTCACCGAGGGCGCGAATCCGCCTTCATCACCAACGGCGGTGTTGTAGCCGCGTTTCCTAAGCACGCCTTTGAGGGTGTGGAAGACCTCGACGCCCCAGCGAAGCGCATCCGAAAACATCTCCGCGCCCACGGGCATCACCATGAATTCCTGAAAGTCCACATTGTTATCGGCGTGAGCGCCACCGTTGAGGATGTTCATCATGGGCACCGGCAGCAAATTGACAGCATCGCCGCCCAGATATCGATATAGCGGAAGTTGGTACTCGGCCGCTGCGGCGCGAGCCACTGCCATGGAAACAGCGAGAATCGCGTTTGCGCCGAGGCGGGCTTTATTTTCTGTGCCGTCCAGTTCGATAAGCTTCTGATCAATGACACGCTGCTGAGAGGCATCCATGTTGGCGAGGGCATTCGCGATCTCGCCATTGACGTTTTCTACCGCTTTCAACACGCCTTTGCCGAAGTAGCGCCGGCTGTCGCCATCGCGGAGTTCGACCGCTTCATGTTCACCCGTAGAAGCGCCGCTCGGCACAATGGCGCGACCAACCGCACCGTTTGAAAGCTGTACCTCAGCTTCGACCGTAGGATTGCCGCGCGAGTCGAGCACTTCGCGAGCGTGAATATCGCCGATATTAGTCATTGGATGATGTTTGTCCTTCTCTGAATGAGTGGCCTTGGAGTCTTCGAGCTGGACGGGGGGAATCCGGATCGAAAGTGAGCCGACGTCCCGTAAGATAACCGATGCCGCTATAGATCTTCCCCATCGCTGACCTCGAAACTCGCGATTATAAATCAAGCCCTTATCTCCGCTGGTTCAGGCATCGCTTCCGACATTGTTCCGATCCAGACAGTGCTTTACAGTCGAGCTCAGAATCGAGAGACAAAAATTCAGGAGGCAAGATGAAGAGATCTGTTGCACTGCTTTGTGCGTTATTGGCTACGACCATCGGGGTGGCAGAGACCAATCCCTCGCTGCCCGCAGGCACTGTACTCAAAGTGAAATTGGAAAAAACGCTTTCCACATTTTCCGGCAAGGGCGGAGATCCTTTTACCGGCCGCGTGACTGAAGCTGTCGTTCTGGGTGGCAAGACCGTGATTCCAACAGGCGCGACCGTCGAAGGACGAGTCACAAAAGTGAATGAGCCGCGGCGTATTGCCGGCAAGCCGACCATTGGTCTCTTCCCTGAAACTGTGATTCTGCCAAACGGCGAACGCTACATGCTGAACGCACCCGTGATCGACACCAGCCTGCGCAACGGAACCGATGTGGACGAAGAAGGTCAGTTCAAAGGCGCCGGACATGACGGCAAGGATTTGACCGAGATCGGCATGGGCACCGGTGGCGGCATGTTGGTGGGAGGCCTCATCGGCGGTGGCAAGGGCATGTTGATCGGGGGAACGATTGCGGCCACCGCCACAGTCGCGCATTGGCTGGGAAAGAGGCGTTCCGCGGTGCTGCCAGCGGGAACGGAGTTGCTAATGGAATTGAGCCGTCCCATGGCGATGACGGCGGCTGGCGGTGGTGGACAGTAAGGAAGCCTACACCTGAGAACTGACAACCGCAAACGGAGAACTGCCGTTAGGCCATCGCCGCCAACTCTTCTTCGCTGACGAGCTGTAGCTCTATCCATCCTTCGAGCGGTAAGGCGTCTACCGGTAATCCTTGACGCCACAGGCTGAAACGCAGGCGCAGCTTGGTTGCGTTCTCTGCCTGGAGCCAATCGAGTGGCAGCTTGAATTCGAAGTTCTTGCCCAGCGCCAGGGTTGCGACAGAGCTGGATTCTTGCGACGTGGCGAGAAGTTGGTTTTCATCGGCGGTAACTTTCCAGTCGTGAATCTGACCCTTTTGCACAGTGACGTCGAGGCGTAATGCCCGCCGATGACGCGACCCATCATTTTCGGGCGAGTCAGCGACCCAGGATTCCAGATTGACCACCAGCTCAAAATCGATGTCTGGAACTTTGCCATCCGCAAAATCCAGGCGTCCATAAACATTTCTCTCGTCGATTCCCGCATAAACCGAATCCAGAAGAAACTGTTTGCCGTGCATGGAGCCGGAGCGGTGGTCGGCGGTATAGACCGCCGCACCCATCCACTCGAAGTAACGCACCATGTCGCCGGTGATTCGAGGATGAATGTAGGCGCTCTGGTGAAGAAACGCGGGCCGCGCCATGCCGGCCATGATGGGCTGCGCAAGATAATCCGGCGGACGCGCGCCGAGAGCTTGATAAACGTTGGAGAGATGTTTGCGGTAAAGTTCGTCGAAGTCGCGATCGTTAGCTGAGTGATGCTCGGGCCCGTACCACCAATTCCAATCGCTGCCTTCGGAAATCAAGATCTCTTCAAATGCCAGTTTGCGCTGTGGCTCGGTTGCGCCGGCTGAGGTTTGGTCGTAAAAATTGCGGGCGTGGTGGAGGTAATCCCAGGCGCGATTGTCTTCGGGGGCGCCGATCCAAACGTTGAAGTTGGCATGAATCCAGGAGCCGGGGACGAGCGAGGAGAGTTGGCCGAAATCTTTGTGTCTCTGAATCGCCTCGGATACCGTGACGGCTTCGACACCGGGCTCGCGCTGTAGAGCATCGTAAAAACGCCGCAGGAATTCTCTACCCGATTGAGGATAGTATTCCCAGGCATTCTCGCCATCGAGAATGATTGACAGCACGGCGTCTTTGCCTTGATCGAGAGCTGGTTGCGCGGATTGCTTAATGCTTCGCATGAGGTGAGTCGCTGCCTCCTGCGGAGGCATGCCGGAATAGACAAAGCCGATCAGATCGGAGATGGTGTGATCGCGAAAAATCATGTTCATCTCGGTCTGGCCGCTCTGGTAACGATGAATGTTGTAGAGCTTTGCGGCGGGCTCGGCAGGCAGGCGGCCATCCCCCTCGCGCGAAAAGGAAACGCCCAGAGTTCGGCCGAGGACCTCTTCATCGGTGGCCATCCATTTCACGCCCAGACTTTGAGCGATGGCCAGAACTTCTTCAGAAACGCTGCCTTCCGAAGGCCAAACTCCCTGCGGACGCACACCGAAAACTTTCTGGTGCAAATCGAGGCCGCGCTGAAGCTGCTCACGAGCATCTTCGGGATGACGAAAACGATGCGGAGGCAGAGGCAATCCGGGCGTGGAAACTGCCCCCATATTGGTGTCACAAATTAGCGGCAGAATCGGATGGTAGAACGGTGAAGTAGAGATCTCAATGAAGCCACGCTGCGCGGCCTCCGCATGTGCAGGGAGGACTTTGGCTAGTAATTCGCGCTGATGAAGGATGACGAAGCGCTGATCATCCAGCGAGTAATTGCGGCCCTTCTGAATCAGGGCAGCGACTTCGGGGTCCTGAAGAAAAAATTCGTCAAACCATGCAATCTGCGAAAGCACTTGCAAGTCGGTAAAGTCCTGTGTCTGGAAATATTTCTCGGCTGGTTCGGGACTGCTGCCGCTGCCACGAAAACGCTCCCACAGTTCACGGTAACGAGGATAGCGGCCAATCATGTGAACCGGGTTAGCCTGAAAAAGATACTGCAGGGCGAAGCGGCGCTCCTCGGGAGTAAGATCTTTCGCTGGCTTGGCCGCTACCTGCAGAAAGGGATCCTGCGCGGTTCCAAAAACGTAGTCCTGGATCTGGGTGATCAGCGAAGGAACGAGATTGAAAGTCTGGTGGACGTTGGGAAATTCGTCGAGCAGCTTGACCATGCCGAAATAATCTTTGAGGGCATGCAAGCGAACCCAGGGCAGACGATATTCGCCAGAGACCAGGTCTTTGTAAAAAGGCTGATGCTGGTGCCAGAGAATGATGACGCGTAAAACAGGCATTGATATTAGTTCGCCCCAAAAAGGCAAAACATGGGGCGAACTGGCAGTCTAGCATGTGACGCGCCCCTACTCCGGTACACTAGTGAGGCTGCGGGCAGGACTTGAAAATGCCTAACGAAATAATTCAGGTTGCGGAGCGTCGCGCTGACGTCAGTCTTTTGACGGATCAGGATATCTATCTTTTCAATGAAGGCAATCACTACCGTATTTACGACAAGCTCGGATCTCACCTTAACAATGTAAGTGGCCAAGCCGGTACCAGCTTCAGTGTGTGGGCGCCGAATGCTCGCCAAGTTTCCGTGATGGGCAGCTTCAATGGTTGGAATCCTGACTCTCATCCGCTGCGAGCCCGTGCGAGTTCCGGCATTTGGGAAGGCTTTCTGCCCGGAGTGAACCAGGGAGCTTTATACAAGTTTCACATCGTCTCGCACAATCAGGGCTACGTGGGCGACAAAGCGGATCCATTCGGAGTTTTTCACGAGAACCCGCCACGCACGGCTTCAGTTGTTTGGGATCTAACTTACAAATGGAACGATCGGGAATGGATGGTCCAACGTCCGGCGAGAAGCTCGCTGCAGGCCTCGATTTCGATTTATGAAGTCCATCTCGGCTCCTGGATGCGGGTTCCAGAGGAGCATAACCGTTCGTTAAATTATCGCGAGCTGGCGCCGCGCTTGGCGGAGTACGTCAACCACATGCAGTTTACCCACGTTGAACTGCTGCCAGTGATGGAACATCCGTTCTATGGTTCCTGGGGATACCAGACCACTGGCTATTTCGCGCCTACCTCGCGCTACGGTACGCCGCAGGATTTCATGTACCTGGTGGATTATCTGCACCAGCATGGGATTGGCGTGATCCTCGACTGGGTTCCCTCGCACTTCCCTTCCGATGCGCATGGGTTGGCTTATTTCGATGGCACACATCTGTTCGAACATGCCGACGTGCGCAAAGGATTTCATCCTGATTGGAAGACTTTCATTTTCAATTACGGACGGAATGAAGTTCGCAGCTTTCTGCTCTCAAGCGCTATGTTCTGGCTGGACAAGTACCATGCCGACGGATTGCGAGTGGATGCGGTGGCCTCCATGTTGTACCTCGACTATTCGCGCCAGCACGGCGAATGGATTCCGAATAAGTATGGCGGCCGGGAAAATTTAGAGGCTATTGATTTCCTTCGACAATTCAATCTGGCAGTCTATAAGGAGCATCCCGGAATTCAGACCTACGCCGAAGAATCGACGGCCTGGCCCATGGTATCGCGGCCCACCTACATCGGTGGTCTTGGCTTTGGCATGAAATGGGATATGGGATGGATGCACGATACCCTGCTCTACTTCTCGCATGATCCCATTCATCGACGCTATCATCACAATCAGCTTACGTTCCGGATGTTGTATGGCTTCACAGAAAACTTTGTGCTGCCGCTCTCGCACGATGAAGTTGTCCACGGCAAGGGCTCCCTGCTCAATAAAATGCCGGGCGACGAGTGGCAGAGGTTCGCCAACCTTCGTCTGCTCTTCGGATACATGTACGCGCAACCCGGCAAGAAGCTGCTATTCATGGGCGGCGAGTTCGGACAAGGACGCGAGTGGGCGCACGACCGCAGCCTCGACTGGCATCTGTTAGGATCGCCGCTGAATCGAGGAGTTCAAACCTGGGTTGAGCAACTGAACCGCCTCTACCGGAACGAACCTGCCCTTCACTTGCTCGACACTGATCCCGCCGGATTCGAATGGGTCGACTGCAACGACACTGCGGCCAGCGTTATTTCCTTGCTGCGTAAAGGAAGCTCCCCGAAAGATACGATATTGATCGTCTGCAACTTCACCCCAGTGCCGCGGCAAAGCTATCGAGTGGGAGTTCCTTCCGCCGGCTTTTGGCGGGAACTTCTACACAGCGATGCTGCGGAGTACGGTGGCAGCGGGCTGGGAAACTTAGGGGGCCGAACCGCGGAGCCTGGACCTGTGCACGGGCGCCCTTATCAGCTCAATCTGACGCTGCCCCCGCTGTCCACAGTCTTTCTCAAAGCCGAATAGCCGTCACTGATGCCGAGCTATTGGCTTTTACATACGCATCGTGACCTTCGGATTCAATCAGGTGGCATCTTCCGTGACAATCCAGCGGAAGCATGTCCGGCGCGTCGTGCCTCGAGCAGAGCCTCAATGTTATCGATAATCTTTTCCACCGATGCGCCTTTAGGAACTGCAGCATCCACAAAATAGGGAGTTTGTTCCAAAATCGGCCAGGACCCTGAGATCACGATCACAGGAATGTCGGGATCGTAGCTTTTTAGCTCAGCGGCGAGCTGAGCCCCGTTCATTCGCGGCATTTCATAGTCGGAGATAACAGCGTCAATCTCTTTTACTTTGGAACGAAACAAGTCGAGAGCCTGATGACCACCTTCGGCTACCAGCACTTCGTATTCGTATGTACCTAGCATCGCTGCATATAATTCACGAATGCCAGGGTCGTCATCCACGCATAGCAGTGTCGAGCGGTTCATAAGGGGAGGGCTCTGGCCCTTCAGGATCTCTCCGCAACATCTGAACGAAGAAATCGTGAATGTCCTTGCACGAAAGATACCAAACGCTACCCCAGACATCCTTCCGAGTTCCTGATTCAGGATTCATTGGCGACGTCATGCTAGACTCACTTTCATTCCGAGGAAGAGCTGTGAATTTCATGAGACCGAAAAACTGACCGGCACCCATGCGGATTCTGACCCGCTACATCCTGCGCGAGATTACCTCGCACGCCCTCATCGGGGCGGGGGTGTTCACCTTTGTGTTGTTCACTCGCGATTTGGGGCGACTGCTGGAACTGGTCGTCCGCAATAGCGCACCGCTGCCCAGCGTTGCCGAAATTTTCTTTTTCACCGTGCCGGTCGCGCTGATCTACACCATTCCGATGGGTGCCCTGGTAGGGATCCTAATCGGCCTTAGCCGCCTGGCCGCCGATAGCGAAATCACCGCCATGCGGGCCAGCGGTATCGGCGTGTGGACCTTCCTTCGAATCGTTTCTATTTTTGCTGTCGCCGCATGGCTGCTGGCGCTGGTTAACAGTGTTTACCTGGCGCCTCGATCGCAGGCGGCCCTCGGGCGGCTGCAGGATCGGCTTAAGAGTTCTCAGGCTTCCTTTGAGATCCAGCCACGCGTGTTTTATGAAGGTTTTCCTCAACTGGTGCTTTATGTCCAGGACGTACAGAGCGCCCAAGGCGCAGCCATCTGGAAAGGAGTGTTCATCGCCGATATCAGTAATCCGTCTGCGCCGCGGATCACGCTGGCACAGCAAGGCATCCTGGTGAGCCAGGATATGGACACGCTTCACCTGCACTTGAGCAATGGCGCGACCCACGAGACGGATCCCAAGGTTCCCGATCAATACCAGGTCTCAACTTTCCAGCAGACAGATATCCCCATCCAAGTACCGCAGAATGAAAACAAGGACGAACAGGCAGCAGTGCCAGTTGCGCAGTTAGGCACGGGGGATTTGGCGGTCGAGGCAGCCCGGGTAAAAAAATACCAGGCGCGCTGGTACTGGATCGAATTTCATCGCCGCTTTGCGCTTCCGACCGCCTGCCTTGTACTCGCCCTGGTAGGAATTCCGCTAGGCCTGTCGTCGAAAAAAGGCGGCAAGTCGACGGGTTTCGTTCTCACCATTTTGCTGGTATTTGCTTATTACTCGTTTTCGCTGATAGGAGTTTCACTGGCACGACAAGGGAGGGTCTCCCCTGGTTTGGGTGTCTGGCTGGCGAACATCGCATTCCTTGTCGCAGGCGCGTTTTTACTGTGGCGGGCAGAACACAAACCTTTCGACGTCGCACCACTGCGTAACCTGTGGCATCCCTTCAAAGCGGGACTCAATGAGGGCGGAGGAATCTTGATCCGCCCCAGCCCACCGGAAGATGCCTTCAAACGCGCGACCAGCCGGTGGCGTGTATTCAGTGCCCGCTTCCCCATGATTCTGGACGACTATGTGATGCGCGATTTCATCGCTTATTTGCTGATGATTTCGGCCACATTTCTGATGTTGCTTTTGGTCTTCACTCTTTTCGAACTGCTGGGAGATATTCTGCGAAATCAAGTCTCCCCCCTTGTAGTGGGAGAATACCTGCTCAGCGTCTCACCTTATTTTGTCTACAACATCACTCCGTTGTGCGTATTGCTTGCCGTGCTCATCACCTTCGGCTTGATGCAGCGCTCCAACGAAATCACTGCCATCAAAGCCACAGGGATCAGCATTTACCGCATCGTTGTGCCAGTATTGATAGCTGCAAGTCTGCTCACGGCCGGGCTTTTTTTCTTCGATCAGTTCTATCTGCCACACGCCAACAAACGGCAGGACGCGCTGCGCAATTTGATCAAAGGCAAACCAGCGCAGACTTATCTAAACCCCGAGCGCAAATGGATTTTCGGGCAGCACTCCAGTATCTACTATTATCAATTCTTCGATTCAGAACGAGACCAGTTCGGCAATCTTTCGGTATTCCAATTTGATCCCGCAAGTTTTCAGTTGACTCATCGGGTCTACGCCGAGCGGGCGCATTGGGAGGACAGGTTGCAACGCTGGATTTGCGAACAGGGCTGGGAGCGTAATCTGCGTGGCCCCGCCATCGGCAACTTCCGGACCTTCGACGTGTCCACATTCCCCGCCATCAATGAGCCCCCCCTCTACTTCAAGAAGGAAGTAAAACAGTCTTCCGAAATGAATTACGAAGAGCTGCGGCGCTACATCCACGATCTGCAGCAGAGTGGCTTTGACGTGGTCCGGCTAAAAGTGCAATTGCAGAAGAAGTTCGCTTTTCCATTCATCGCCCTGGTTATGGCAGTGCTGGCAATTCCCTTTTCGCTCACCCATTCGAAGCGCGGCGCGGTCACCGGCGTCGCCGTGGCCGTGGGGATTGCTGCGGTATACACCGTGGTTTCGAATTTGTTCGAGGCCATGGGGAACGTCAGCCAATTACCGCCGATACTGGCTGCGTGGGCGCCCGACCTGATCTTTGGGTTGACCGGTGGGTATTTAATCCTGAAAGTGCCCACCTAAAATCTTCTAGTCCAAACTCAAATTATTTCAATGCAAGCGCTGAAGGCTGGCCGCCAGTCGTAAACGAAGAACCCACCACACCCAGAACTCCACTAGTGGTGTTGATGGTGTACGCGGAGATCGATGCCGCACCGTTATTCGCCACGTAAAGAAACTGCCCCCCAGGATGAATCGCGAGCCAGACTGGACTGACTCCAGTGGAGATGCTTGGGGTAGAGAGTGCCGTGAGAATTCCTGTGCTCGAGCTGATCGAGAATCCCGAGACCTGATTGGATTGCTGATCGGCGACGTAAAGGAACTTTCCGGAATGGTCCACAGCGGGCGAGAGAGGACCGACGCCCGCTGAGAAGGGAGATCCCGAGATCGGAGTCAAGCTGCCATCGGAATTGACGGCGAAGGCAGAGACGTTATTTGAACCTGAGTTCGTGGCGTACAAGAATTTTCCGTCGGGAGTCACCGCAACGCCGGAAGGAGTTGTCCCCGCCGTGAACAGCGGACCCGGTACGGACGAAAGCGCTCCGGATGTCGAGTTCACCGAGTAACCCGAGACCGTCCCGCTGACGTTGTTAGCCACGTACAAGAAGCTGCTGGAAGGAGTGATTGCAAGCGAAACCGGACTCGCCGCCGCAGGAAATGGGGATCCAGGGATTTCGGTCAGTCCAGCACCCGAGCTGATAGAAAACACGGAGATGTCATCCGATCCGCGGTTAGCTACAAATAGGAAGTGACCTGCGGAATCGATCGCCATACTTACCGGCGTGACCCCCGCCGGAGTATTACCACTAACCGCCAGCAGGGTATTGTCCGATTTTACAGTGTAGCGAGAAATGTCATTAGAGTCCCGGTTAGCGACAAAAGCCGCGTCGCCCGATGGAGTCAAAACGATGGCTGATGGTGTGACGCCGGTAGCAACGCCGGTACCGTTTGCGGTGATGCTGCCTTTGCTGAGGTCCACACTGAAAGGTGAAACTAAAGCATCGCCCTGAGTAGTCACGAAAAGCGCGCCCGTTCCCGATGAAGTGGAGCTTTTGGTAGAACAGCTGGTCAGTAAGCCCAGCCCGACCAGAATCAGAAACCCAACCCAACTGCCAGACTTCATCCGCATTCTTTCTCCTCAGAGTTCATGAAAAGGGTTCAGGATAACCTCAATTTGTGTATCAGGAATGCATGGTAAGAGCAAACTTCAGACAGTGATTGGAACCGGCGGGACGTCTGAAAGTTGCCTGGGCACGCCTGCGGCTTCAACCATTCTCATTTTTAGCTGGGAGTGCGGGCAACCGGATTTCAATCACCAGACCGCCCTCGCTTCGATTGCTGGCTTGGATAGTTCCACCATGCAAGCGAACGGCGCGTTCCGCGATGGCCAGGCCCAATCCAACACCACCCGTTTGCCGGCCGCGAGCGTCGTCGATGCGATAAAACGGCCGAAACAGTTTGTCGAGTGCTTCCGCAGGCACGCCGGGACCAGAGTCAGAAATCTTGATGACAGCTTCCGTTCCATACGTTCCCTGCCCGCACTCCAGGCCGATCTGCACGTCCGTGCCTTCGCCCGTGTACTGGATTGCATTGCGAACCACATTTTCGATCGCACTGCGCAACAACGAAGGATCTCCAATCACCATGCAGTCATCCACCTTGGTTACGTCGACACGACATTTGCGGCTTTGAGCTTCGAAGTCGGCGTCCTGCGCAATTTCGCGGATCAGCTCCTGCAGGCGGATGGAGACTTTCTTCATGGCCTGATCGCCGCTTTCAAGGCGCGCAATCGTCAGCAGTCTCCCAATCAGCTCGTTCAGGCGATTGGCTTCGAGCTCGATGCGTTCCAGCGCGCTTTGAGCTTCGGGTCCACTTCGCTGGCGGCTCAGTCCCAGCGCTACGTTCAAACGCGCGAGTGGGGATCGCAGTTCGTGAGAAATATCATTCAGTAATCGCGCCTGCGCCTTCACTGATGTTTCGAGGCGATCGGCCATAGTGTCGAAATCGCGCACCAGTTCGGCGATTTCATCGTGCCGGCCAGGTGGAGGCACGCCCGCGCGGGCCGTCAAATCTCCCGCAGCCAACTTTTGGGTTGCGGCCCGGAGGCGGACCACCGGAGAGGTTAAGTATCTGGCAAGCAGGTAACACACCAGGCCGGAAGAAAGAATTGCGATGAAGATTCCCAGTCCATGTATTCCCAGATCTCCAAAAGGTCCGTGAGGAGGTGGAAACATGACCAACGTATAGCGATGTCCGCTGGCGGAAGTAATGGACTGGCGCTGGGGACGCGCTGCCATCCATCCTAGAAAACCTCCGCGAGATGAACGGGGACGTCTGTGTTCTCCGTCTTTCGCCCAATCGCGCGATCTGCGTCCCGAAAGTTCCTGATCATTTTCATCCAATAGGTAAGCCCGTACACCTTGCGACTGACGTACCTGGTCGAGATACTGCGCGAGAGCTGCTTGTCCACCAGTTTCATAAGTCTGAACTGCCTGGCTGAGGATCTGGGCTTGTTCCGCTTCCCAGGCGGACTCCGCTTGCTGGCGTATGGCCAAAGTCACCAGGGTTGCCAGCACCAGAAACAACGCCTGTGCCAGCCAGAAGGAAAGGAATATCTTGAGAAACAGGCTTCTCATTTCGCTCCGCGCCGAGCTTCATCGCGAGGACGCGCGAAAATGTAACCAACACCGCGGACCGTCTTGATATGGTCGGAACCACCATCGGAGTCGCCGAGTTTTTTGCGTACCTTGCTGACATGCATATCAATGCTTCGGTCAAACGGAGAGAATTTGCGGCTCAAGACTGAGCTGGCGAGATCCTCGCGCGTAACTACCCGGCCGGCTTCACGCAGCAATACTTGCAAAAGATTGAACTCCACTGAAGTTAAATCCACTGGTTGGCCGGCGTGACGTACAGTTCGAGTGGCGGGATCGAGTTCAATGTCCCCGACGCGCAGCATCTCGGGGATCTGTGTCTCACGCCCAGCTTCAGGGCTCCTCGTCCTACGAAGAATTGCGCGAATGCGCGCGACCAGCTCACGAGGATTGAAGGGCTTGGGAAGATAGTCGTCGGCGCCGATCTCCAATCCCACAATCCGGTCTACGTCTTCGCCGCGGGCCGTGAGCAGCAACACCGGGATGCGTGAAGTCCGGCGAATTCTACGCAACACTTCAAAGCCATTAAGCTTGGGCAACATCACATCCAGGACGATCAACAAGTGATCTCCACTCAGCGCGCGCTCTAAACCCCGCTCGCCATCATGGGCGGATTCAACCTGAAAACCCTCAGGTTGGAGATACTCGCTGACCAGCGAGCAAAGTTCCACGTCGTCGTCGATGACAAGAATGCGATCCACAGTTCTCGTAACAGTTCTACAACAGCAAGGGTGACGCTTGGGGTGCGCTTTACAAAACTTTACTCCTGTTGACCGACTCTTTACCGCGTCAAGGCCGCCAAAGTGTTCTTATCAAGTGAAAGAGAAACAAACGTTCCCGGCAACGGGAGTGTCTCAGGGAGGATTAATGAAATCGAATCGTATCAAGATAATGATTGCAGCGCTGGTCCTCATCCTGCTAGTTGCAGTGGGGGTATCGCAAACCGTGAAGCGGGCCCACATGCATGGCATGCATGGAGACGGAATGTTCAGTGAGCACGCCATAGGATTCCTTACGGACTACCTGAACCTTAACGAAGCGCAACAAGCTCAAGCCAAAGAGATCTTTGCCAAAGAAAAGCCCACGCTTGACTCGTTGTCCCAGCAAATGAAACAGGGACATGAGGCATTGAAGCAGCTCGAAACCAGCGGCACCTTCGACGAAGCCAAGGTTCGCAGCGTGGCATCGCAAAATGCTCAGACCATGACTGACCTTATCGTGGAGAAAGCGCGCATACATTCTCAGTTGTTCCAGATCCTGACTCCGGAGCAGAAAACCAAGATGACCCAACTCATGAGCAAACACGAGCATGGTTTCATGGGGCACCACCAGGGACAGCAGAATCAGCAACCTGACCAGACACCAAACCAGTAGTGAGCAGCCTGGGGAAGGTCTGGGAGCCTTCCCCGTTTTTTTAAGAGCAAGTGATCAGTGGTCAGTGCTTAGTTATCAGTCGAGCCCACTAACCACTGACCACACATCAAGGAAAGGCGGGTACTCGCGTGGTGAGCACAAGCGACTTCGTTGATGCTGTTGCAAGAGAAATGGCATCTGGAGTTGAAACAGCGGTGGAATGCTGGATAGCGCAGATCGATGAGGCGCTCACCGATCTGCACTTAACTAGTCTCGGCCGGCTAAATGCGGTGACGCAAATTCTGGCGAATTACAAACGTCTCACCGGAAAAGAGCACTTGCAGCGCCGAACAAGAAGTGGCCAGTGCTCAATGGTCTGCGAGGCAGTACGCTCGACTGGCAACTGGCCCCTGACCACTGACCACTAGCTCTATGGATCTGCTCTACTCATCTCTAATGGACTTGAGCCAGTTTTTCTTCCTAAGCTGGATTGTTCTTATCCTGGTGGCCTGCGTAGTCACCTTCCGGCAGGATTCATTCTGAACTCCAATCCGAAAGCCTGGCCTTTCCGGCATAGTCCGGCGGGCAAACCCTAAGTCTCCAGCGCTCATCCAAGCGCAATGCCGGATTCTGTCCGCGGGGTGTGGTTTATGCGTAAAAGCTTTTTTTCCCTTGCAGTCCCATTCCTGAGTGCCGCGCTTTTTGCTCAGCAGCCCGACGCCAACCAGCAGCAAACCACATCGGTTGAGCCTATGGACCACACGCCCGTTTTCCGGGTGAAGGTGCTGTCCCGCACCACCAAGGCGGTGAATTACCGCCACCATAGCGGCGCAACCAGCCTGGATTTCCGCGGAACGGATCTAATGCCGGAGGCCAGTGGCCACGCCAAGGTGGAAAGCAGGACCGGCAGAATTGAAATCAATGCCGATTTTGAGCATCTACGGCCATCCCGCAACCTGGCACCCGAATACCTGACATATGTATTGTGGGCCATCACCCCTGAGGGTCGTCCCGTCAGCCTGGGCGAGATTGTCCCTGAAAATGGGAAGTCCTCGGTGAGGGTGAGCACCGACCTGCAAGCCTTCGGCGTCATCGTCACGGCCGAGCCGTATTTTTCCGTAACCCGGCCGAGCGATATGGTGGTTCTCGAAAACGTCGTAAAGTCGAACACAAAAGGTTGGGAGCAGCCTATCGACACCAAATTCGACGTAGTCGAACGTGGGCAATATACGGTTGACATCACAGCGGCGAAGCTTGCCTCCAGCACCGCAGACCCCAAGACTCCAAACGATTTGCTGCAAGCGCGCAACGCTGTCGCCATCGCCCAGGCGGAGGGGGGAGATCGCTACGCAGCTGACACCATGCGCAAAGCGGAAGACTTCCTGGCCCGCGCCGAGGATTATCTGCGCCGCGAACAAAGTGGGAAAGCCATATCCACTGTCGCTCGTGGAGCAACACAGGCGGCGGAAGATGCGCGAGTACTGACCCTCGAGCGCCGTCAGCAGGAACAGCAGGACGCGGAGCGTACGGCCATGCGCGAGCGGGCTGAACAGGCACAGCAACAGGAAGCGGAAGCCAAAGCCCAAGCGAAGCAGGAATCGCGTCAACGCGAGCAGGCGGAGCGTGATCGTCAGACCACGGAACAGGCAAAAGCAGATGCGGACCGCGCCCGCCAGGAAGCCGAAGCCGCCAAGGCTGACGCCCTGGCTCAGCAGCAAACTGCGCAATCGCAGGCGCAGCAGGCCCAACTGGCAGCCCAGCAGGCAGATCAGGCCCGAGCCCAGGCAGAACAAGCACGGCTTCAGGCGGAGCAGGAAAAAGAGCAGACTCGGGCTCGCCTCCTGCAGCAGCTGAATCAGGTCTTGCAGACGCGGGAATCCGCGCGGGGACTGATCGTGGATATGCCCGACGTGTTGTTCGACACCGGCAAGTACACGCTCAAGCCGGGAGCAAGAGAGAGACTGGCGAAGGTCGCTGGAATTCTAATGGCATATCCCGACCTGCACGTACAGGTGGAAGGTCATACCGATAACGTCGGCGGAGTTGACTTTAACCAGCAACTCTCCGAAAAACGCGCAGCCGCGGTACGGGACTTCCTGGTCCAGCAAGGTGTAAAGTCCACCGACATCGAATCGCGCGGCTTCGGAATGGATCAGCCAGTAGCCACCAATGCAACCGCTACCGGGCGACAACTCAACCGTCGTGTGGATTTGGTTGTCACGGGGCAAGCCGTTGGAACGACTGCGGGCGTGGCAAATCCCGCGCAACCGGCGACCAGCGTTCCCAATGTCCCGGCTGGCGCGACAACTCAGCCGACCAATGTGCCGCCGGCGACTAGCAACCCGGAGGCGACTCCGGCGACGCCGCCGAATAACCAGCCGCAGAGTTTACCTCCGCAATGACAAAGAGGTGGCCTTCGGGCCACCTGTTTGTGTTGGGTAAACGTGTTCCACTTCCTGAAGCTTGGGCTGCTAGAATCACATCTATAAAAGCACATGCTGCTCAAAAGCCTGCGCCCACTACTTCCCTACCTGAAGAAATACCGCCGTAGCTACATCATTGGGACAATCTGCGTCTTCTGCAACAACGGAATCTGGATTCTCTTTCCACAAGTAATCCGTCGCGCAGTGGACGACATGCATTTGGGCGTCACCCGACATAAGCTCGCCACCTACGCGTTGCTTCTGCTCGCCGTAGCCGCCACCAAGGGCATCTTCCAATTCCTGACCCGGTGGGTCGTCATCGGAGTCTCACGCGAAATCGAATTTGATCTGCGCAATGATCTGTTCAAGCATCTGGAAGGCCTCTCTTACTCTTTTTATCAACGTACGCGCACCGGCGACATCATGGCCCGTGCCACCAATGACCTCAATGCGGTACGCATGTTGCTGGGACCGGCGATCATGTATTCGGCGAACACCATCGTGTTCACAGCCGGAGCGCTGGCCTTCATGCTGTCCATTAGTTCGAAGTTGACGTTATACGCCTTCCTGCCTTTGCCTGTGGTCAGCATCGTGGTGCAGTATTTCGGTAAACGAATTCATGAGCGCTTCGAGAGAATCCAGGCGATGTTTTCTGACATCTCCGCTCGCGCTCAGGAGAATTTCTCCGGAGCCCGCGTCATCCGGGCCTACGTACAGGAAGATGCCGAAATCGCCGCCTTTGAAAAGTCCAACCAGGAGTACATCGCGCGCAGCCTGAAACTCGTACGTCTGATGGGAATGCTGTGGCCCACTCTCGAAACCATGCTGGGACTAGCCATAGTGCTAGTGCTTTGGTTGGGAGGACGGGAAGTACTCTACGGGCACATGAGCGTGGGAGATTTTGTAGCGTTTAACACCTATATGGTGCAGCTTACCTGGCCGATCATTGCCTTAGGCTGGGTGATCAATA
>Ga0137396_10000354_pt1 | contig 20986 bp, 22 predicted proteins | sample czc16metaG_FD_108284 | JGI IMG/M metagenome (GOLD analysis project Ga0137396, IMG submission 108284) | Vadose zone soil microbial communities from Angelo Coast Range Reserve, California, USA - czcobulk3.16 metaG | ecosystem: Environmental > Terrestrial > Soil > Vadose zone | place: USA...
CTGTTTCTCGTCTCGCGCCACGAGGCTCGACTGCACGAGTACCTACTGGAGCGCTTCCGCGACGACGGGAATGTCGAGGTGATTCTCGATCGCCGCCGTGGAGAGCGACGGCGGCGGTCTCAGCGCCCTGAGCCCGAGCGTCGGCGCTCAGACCGGCGAACCCGACGCGAGGTCGATCTGGAGCTCCAGGTCCGATCGCACGTGATCCTGACCCTCCCCGAGGACGACCCGGCACCTCGATTCTGAGAATCGCCCGCCTGCGCGGACGCCGTCTGAGCCAAGGTTAGCACTGTCGGCTCGGTGAATTTGCGCTCTCGAGCGCGCGCCCTGTTCAAGTTTTGATCAGACGCCGGCCGAGCCGCCAGAGCCAACCGATCTAGCTGATTTGGAAGCGACTTGCCGCATTTTTGCTGCCTCGAAGCCCCGACAGGTGATCAAGTCTCTCCCACCACCGTCGACGCGCAACAATTACGGGTGCGCAAAATATGCAAGTGATCCGGAAGGTTGCGCCGCAAGTGCACGTTGGTACTCGCTTTGCTAATTTGTCAGCTCGTGGACCACACCGCGCTGCCGGCACTCGCTCCCGATCTCGAGGACGCCGACTCGCGCGACCGTGCCGATCGGCCTCCTTCGGAAAACCCGGATGGCGATCATGGCGCGAGATCCCGCGGGCCGTCCGACCTCCGAGGTGCTTGCAACGCTTCCCCGGGGGATGGTTCGAGCGCGCCGCACGAATGCTTCGCGAGCGTCTCCGGCACGTCCGAAGCGCTGCGAGCCGGCCGCCGAGCGAGCGGCGCAAAGAGATGCCAGGTCTCGTCGCGCCTTTCCGGAATGGTGACGCCCTCAACGTGTCGAAGGGGAGACCGACGCCGCGCTTGAGCCCCGTGGAGATCGGCCGACAACCGGGTCGAGCCGCCGAGCAGGCCGCGTTGCGCGACGCGCTCGAGCTCGTGGGTGGCATCCACGCCGCGGCGGCCCGGCTACGTCAGGCGAGTTACCGGACGCCGATGCAGAAGCGCCGCGAAGAGGAGCGCGCCCGTCATTCGGGCTTCGGGGCTCTTGCTTGACGCAGCACACCCTGTCAGAATTGCGGGACTGCGGAGGCGAGTCGTGCGCGTAGTGATCGTCGACGAGAGCATGATCCTGGGCGAAGCCGTACGCCGCGTGTTGTCTTCGATGGGAGTCACGACGGCGTCCGCCGCAACCCTGCACGAACTTTCGCTCGCATTCGAGATGCACCGCGTCCCGGATCTTTTGATCGTGAACGTCACGCACGATCTCACAGGCTGGGAGGTCGCGGCCCGCGTGGAGCGCGCAGGCTATCGAGGCCGCGTGCTCGCGTTCGTCGACGCGCTCGCCGACACCAGGATCCACTACCTGACCCAGCTCCCTCACGTCGATTGCGTCGCGCGGCCGAGCTCGAGCGCGCTGCTCGAGCAGGTGTTGCAGCAGGCGCTGCGAGGGGCGCGGACCTCCGCCGAGCGATCGCTCCCGGCGCCGATCCGGCCGGCGTACCACGGCATCATCGGCGAGTCGTCGCAGATGGCCGACATCTTCACGCGCATCGCGAAGGTGGCGGTCGGCGACGTCAACGTCTGCATCCACGGCGAGAGCGGCACCGGCAAGGAGCTGATCGCGCGCGCGATCCACTACGCGAGCCCGCGCCGCGATCGTCCGCTGATCACGCTCGATTGCACGACGATTCCCGAAGGCTTGATGGAGAGCCACCTCTTCGGTCACGTGAAGGGGGCGTTCACCGGCGCGACGGAGCATCGCGAGGGCGTGTTCGCGCTGGCCCACACCGGGACCTTGTTCATCGACGAGCTCGGTGAATTGAGCCCGAGCCTCCAGGCCAAGCTCCTCCGGGTCATCCAGTCGCGCGAGTTCTCCAAGGTGGGTGGGACGAAGCCCATCAGGACGGACATCCGGCTCATCACCGCCACCAACAAGGATCTCAAGGCGGCGGTGGAGCAGGGCACGTTCCGCGAGGACCTCTACTACCGGGTCGCGGTCTTCATGATCAAGGTGCCGGCTCTCCGCGAGCGGAGCGAGGACATTCCCCGTCTGGTCGATCACTTCCTGCAGCGGTTTGCGGGCCTGTACGGAAAGCGCGTCACCCGGGTCGCGCCCGCGACCCTCAAGCGCATGATGACCCTGCCCTGGCCGGGCAACGTGCGGCAGCTCGAGAACTTCCTCGAACAGGCGGTCGTGCTCGCCGAGGGCGACACGCTGACCGACCGTGACCTCTTCGCCGGAGACCTGTCGAGCGCCGCCGCCGCTCCCTCGCCCGTGCTCTCGGGATTGTTCGAGGCCGGGTTGCCGCTGAGCGAGGTGGAGCGCCGCCACATTCTCAGGACTCTCCACAAGGTCCACGGCAACCGGACCGAGGCCGCGCGGCTCTTGCAGATCAGCGTCCGCTGCCTGCAGTACAAGCTCAAAGCCTACGGTCGGGACGTCGGCGCCTCCGCCGGCTCCGACCGCGGCCTCGTTCCGAGCGGCTCCTAGAGCGCCCCAGCGTTCCGCGCCCGGCAATCTTTGCGCGGCCGACGCGCAAACTTTTAGGGGGCGCGCCGGATCTCAGCCTTTCCGGATTCGCGGAACGTCGACGGCACGGCCAGTTACGACTTTGGCCTCGTTCGTGCTCCCTCACGAACGCCGCATTGAAACTCGCACCCCCGTCCAGCCGCAGCAGGGTGACGCCGGCGCTTCGAGACCTTCTCGGGCGCGACGCGGTGTGCCGCGAGATCGTGCAGTACCTGATGCGTCACAACGAAGCCGCCGACACGGCGCGTGGCATCGCGGAGTGGTGGATCAACCGGGACGAGCCCTCCACGCGACAGGCCCTGCTGAGACTCCAGGAATGCGGCGTCGTGGAGTCCTACATCGTTCAGGGCGACACGTTCGTCTATGCGTACACCAAGAGAGCGGTCCTGCGTCAGTCGCTCGCGCGCTGTTTTCAAGAACTGGTCGCTCGCCCTGCGGCGAAGGAGCTCTAGGCCATGTCAGCCTCTTCGGTCGTCACGACCACCAACGAGGCGTCGCGCGTGAACGTGCCCGAGAACGCAGGCCTCCCCGACCTTCGCGTCGTCGCACTGGGCGGGGGCACCGGGCTGCCGACGGTGCTTCGGGGCCTCCGGACGGGACTGTTCGAGTCGTATTCCTGGGATCCCGACCGGGATCAGACGCGGCTGACGGCGGTCGCGACGGTCGCCGACGACGGGGGGAGCTCCGGCAAGCTACGCGCGACCTATCGGCTCCCGTCTCCCGGCGACGTGAGGAACTGTCTCCTGGCCCTCGCCGGGGGCGATCCGGCGCTGTCCGACGTGTTCGCCTTCCGCTTCGCCGGCGGCAGCGAGGTCGCCGGACACAGCCTCGGCAATCTCATCCTGACCGCGCTCACGGAGCTCGAGCAGGATTTCTCGAAAGCGGTCGCGCGAGTCGGCCGACTGCTGTCGATCCGGGGGCTGGTGCTGCCCGCGACCGGCCAGAACGTCGCGCTCCACGCAGAGCTCTCCGACGGCACCGTGATCGAGGGCGAGTCCCGCATCGCGAGCGCGCGCAGCCCGATCCGCAAGGTGCGGTTGCATCCGGCCGACGCCGTGGCCCTGCCCGAGGCGATCGACGCCCTCGAGCGCGCGCACCTGGTCGTGATCGGCCCCGGCAGCCTCTACTCGAGCCTCGTCGCGGCACTGCTCCCGCACGGAATCGCCGAGGCGATCACGCGGTCGCGGGCGCGGGTCGTGTACGTCATGAATCTCATGACGGAACCGGGCGAGACCGACGGTCACACCGCGGTGGACCATCTCATGGCCATCCGCCGGCACGCGCCGACGATGCCGATCCACGACATCCTCGCCAACACGACGCCGTTCGCGCCCGAGCAGACCGCTCGGTACGGCGCGCGGGGCGCGGTCCCGGTCCGGGCGGACCTGGCGCTCCTGAGAGCGCTCGGTCACTCGGTTCACGAATGCGACCTGCTCGCGAGCGGCGACGACGTGCGCCACGATCCGGCAAAGCTCGCTCGCGCCCTTCTGACGCTCGCGTATCGAAGCGGCTCACGCGCGGGCTCCTGAGCCATGACGCTTCGGGGCGTGCCCGTGCTCCAGTACGACGGGCTCGGGGCCTCGCTTCCGCCGGACGTCGACGACCGTCTCGCGGGCCACTGGGTGACGCCGGTCGCGCTGGGCCGGCAACTCGGGTCGATTCGCGAATTCGGGCACCGGGTCGTCAGGCTGTACGACGCCTGGGCCCGCGGTGAGGAGGAGGGGCCCGCGCGCTCGCCGGTCGTGCTGACCTTCGACGACGGGCGCGCCGCGGACTATGACGTGGCCTTCCCCCTCCTGCTGGCCGCCGGCGTGCGCGCCGAGTTCTTCATCAATACCGCCCACGTCGGACAACCCGGCTATCTCACCTGGAGCCGCATCGCCGAGATGCATCGCGCGGGGATGTCGTTTCAGTCCCATTCGCACGAGCACCTCGTGCTGCCGGCGCTGTCGGCGCGGGTGCTGCGGAACGAGCTCCAGACCTCGAAGCGGCTCATCGAAGACCGGGTGGGACGCGCCGTGGATTTCCTCGCCGCGCCGCACGGCCTGGTCGACCGCCGCGTCGTCGACGCAGCGCAGGAAGCCGGCTACCAGGCGGTGTGCGCCTCGCGGGGGTGGCCCGCACGGCCCGGTGATACCGTCGTCAACCGGGTCACCGTGCTCCGCGACACGACCGAGGCGCAGTTCCGCGCAATTCTCGCGCGCCAGCCGCGGGCCTACGTCGCAGCGGTCGCGCGCGCGCTGCTCACGCGCCTTCAGCACCGTGTCGCGCTCAAGCTCCGGCCTCCTTATCTCGACGGCGCGCTCTCGCCGCGCGGCGCATGATGAAGGCGCTCGCGCGGTGATCATCGGGCTGGCCGGCGGCACCGGCTCGGGGAAGAGTTCGATCGTCAGGAGTCTGGTCGCCCGCGTCGGCGGATGTGTGATCGATCTCGAGTCCTACGCGCTCGACCGAAGCGCCTTCGATGACGAGCCGGAGGCCATCGACACCACGCTGCTCGTCACGCAGCTCGGCGACCTTCGGCGCGGCGAAGCGATCCGCAAGCCGGTGTACTGCCTGGAAACGCACGCGCGCGCCGGAGTCGAGGTGGTCGCGCCGGCGCGGCTCGTGCTCGTCGAAGGCCTGTTCACCCTGTGGTGGGGAACGCTGCGGGCGCTCCTGGATGTGAAGGTGTTCGTGGACGCGCCGGCCGACCTTCGGCTCATCCGGCGGATCCGGCGGGATCTGGCCGATCGCGGTCGCACCGTGGAGCAGGTGCTGCATCAGTACTCGGGTCCGGTGCGCGCCGCGCACGAGCGCTACGTGGAGCCGACGCGCGTTCACGCCGACGACGTCGTGGTCAATGACGGCCCGCTCGAGGACGCCGTCGAGCAGGTCATCGCGCTCGTGCGGCGCCGCCGGGTCGATGGCCTCGCCGGCGCCACCCGCCCGTAGATGACCGCCCGCGCCGGCGCTCGACAGATTTCGCGGACCAGCCACGACTACCGGGCTCGGTGGCTCGGCTTCACGCGGCGCCTGGGTACCTTCGTGACGCTCGACGAGCTGGCGCCGAAGCTCGCCGACGCCGTTGCCGAGACGGTCGGCGCGACCGGCGCCCTCCTGTATCTCCCCCGGGCGGGCGAGGACGGGCTTCGCGCGGGCGCGGCCGTCGGCACCGGGTATCCGGCGCCGACGTTTCTCGACGACGATCGCTCACTGATGACCTCACTGCTGGCGCGGCGAACGCCTCTCGTTCTCGAGAACGGCTCGACCGCGGCCTGGCGCGGATCGACGGGGGCTCGCGCGGCCGAAGGGTCCGTGATCGTCCCGCTGCGCTGGCGCGACGAGCTGGTCGGCCTGCTGACGATCGTGGCGAACGGAGCGGAGAGTCGTACACGAGCGACGACCTCGAGCTCATGGGGGTGGTCGCGGAACAGGCCGCCGCCGCCATCGTCACGGCGCGGCTGTCGGAGAGCCGGGCGAGTTCGCGCGAGCTCTCGGTTTTCCACCGACTGGCCGCATTCGTGGACCACGACCTCAAGAACTCGATCACGGCGCTCTCGATGCTGAGCGAGAACGCGCTGAAGAACTTCGAGGACCGCGAGTTCCAGCGGGGCGTGCTCGACACGCTCACCCAGACGGTGGACCGCATGAAATCGCTGCTCGGGCGCCTCCGCGAGAGGCCCGCGCCGTCGTCACCAACGCCGTGCCGTCGATCGACGGCTCCGGTACCGTCGTGCTGAGGACCTACGTGGACGGCGGCTGGGGGATCGGCCTCTACCACGCCAAGGGGCTCGCCGAGGCTCACGGCGGCACGATCGACGTGTTGAGCAAGAAAGGGAGCGGGACCACCTTTGCGGTGCGGCTCCCCATCGGAGGGCCGACATGAAGCCCAAGCTGCTCATCGTCGAGGACGAGGAAACGATCCGTACCCAGCTCACGTGCGCGCTGCGCGACGACTTCACGCTCTTCTTCGCCGAGGACCGCGCGGAGGCACTCTCGGCGGTCGCGTGCGAGCGGCCGGCGGTCGTCAGCCTCGACCTCGGGCTGCCGCCCCATCCGGAGAGCTCCGAGTGTGGTCTGGAGGCGCTCGACCAGATCATGAGGACCGCGCCGGCGACCAAGGTAGTCGTACTCACCGGGAACGGCGGCCGCGAGAGCGCGATCCGCTCGGTCCAGCTCGGCGCGTTCGACTACCACCAGAAGCCGATCCAGCTTCCTGACCTGAAGGTGGTCCTGCAGCGGGCCGCAAATCTGCAGACGCTCGAGGCCGAAGCCGAGAAGCGCGGCAGCGAAACGTTGATGCGCTTCGCGGACATGCTGGGCCACACCCCTGCCATGCGCGAGATCTTCGCCGTCGTGAGCCGCATCGCGCGGACCGATGTCACCGTCCTGATCCAGGGCGAGAGCGGCACGGGCAAGGAGCTCCTGGCACGGGCCGTTCACGCGAACAGCGCCCGGAACACCCGCCCGTTCGTGGCGATCAACTGCGGCGCGATCCCCGACACGTTGCTGGAGTCCGAGCTGTTCGGCCACGAGCGCGGCGCGTACACCGGCGCGCACATCCAGCGAAAGGGCAAGCTCGAGCTGGCGGATGGCGGCACGCTGTTCCTCGACGAGGTCGGCGAGATGAGCGCTCACCTGCAGGTGAAGCTCCTGCGTTTCCTCCAGGAGCGCGAGCTCGAGCGCGTCGGCGGTCGTGAGGTGCTCCGCGTCGACGCCCGGGTTGTCGCCGCGACCAACAAGGATCTGAAGGCGGAGCTCCTGGCGCGGCGGTTTCGCGAGGATCTCTACTATCGTCTGTCGGTCGTGAACCTGACGCTCCCGCCGCTGCGCGAACGGGGGGAGGACGTCATGATGATCGCCAACGCGCTCCTCCAGCGGGCCTGCAAGGTCCACCGTCGCAAGCTCCGCTTCGGAAGCTCGGCCCTGGAGGCCATCGCGCACCATCCCTGGCCCGGCAACGTCCGTGAGCTCGAGAACGCGGTGGAGCGAGCGGTCCTGATGGCCCGCGGAAAGCTCGTCGAGGCCCGCGACCTCGGCATCGAGCTGAAGGAGCGGCCTACCGCGTCGCTTCGCGAGGCACGGGACCGGGCGGAACGGAGCGCCCTCGTGGAGGCGCTCGTCAAGACGCGCGGAAACATCACGCAGGCCTCGCGCCTGCTGGCGGTGAGCCGTCCGACTCTGCACGGATTGATCACCCGTTACGAGGTCAGCGCCCGGGATTTCAAGTAAGGAAGGCTTGCCCTCGGATCCCCAACGCCCGCATAATTACAGGCCCTGCCGTCGCGGACGTGTCAAAATCAGGCGGGAGATTCGGGAGCGAGCCGTCGCCGCTCCGGCAGAGGAGGACAAGCCGTGAAAACCGTCATAACCTGGTCCCTCACCCTTCTGGTGCTGTTCGCCTGGACGGCGCCGTCCACGGCCGTCGAGGACATGGGGCTGATCACCGGCGGCGAAAAAGGCACCTACTATCAGTTCGGCCTCGATCTGCAGAAGCTCGTCAAGCCGGCCGGCATCAACCTGAACGTATTCCCCTCGAAGGGCTCGATCGAAAACGTGTACGCGGTCTACCAGCGGCCCGGCGTCCCGATGGGCATCGTGCAGTCCGACGTCCTGGCGTTCGTGTCACGTGTGCAGACGGACCAGACGCTCCAGCGGATCGCGAAGAAGACGAGGATGGTCTTCCCGCTCTATAACGAGGAAGTTCATCTGCTCGGCAAGAAGGGCATCACCGACTTCGACGATCTGGCCGGGCGCAGGGTCGCGGTCGGCCGCGACGGCAGCGGCACCTACCTCACCGCGCGCCTCCTGTTCAAGCTATCCGAGGTCGCGCCCAGCGAGATGGTGCCGATCGACACGGGCGAAGCACTGGCCGAGCTCAAGGCGGGCCGCATCGACGCGATGTTCTACGTGGCCGGCTATCCGGTGAAGCTCCTCAAGGAGGACGTCACCGACAAGGACAACCTGGTCCTGATCCCGATCACCAACAAGAGCATCCTCGAGTTCTACCCGCAGGCCGAGATTCCGGCGGGCGTCTATCCGTGGCAGGCGGCCGCGGTTAACACGGCGGCGGTCAAGGCGGTGCTCGTGTCCTTCGACTTCCGCCGCCGGGATTGCGACAACGTCGGTAAGTTCGCGCAGATCTTGTCGAAGAACCTCGACACGCTGCAGAAGACCGGCCACGCGAAGTGGAAGGCGGTCGACCTGAACTATCCTCTCCGCGGCTGGGAGCAGTACGACTGCGTCCGGAAGTATCTCGGCAAGGCCGCGCCCGCGACGGCGGCGCCCGCGCAGCGCAACACCCAGAATCCGGTCTTCGACGCGATCAAGGGAGCGCTCGACCAGTAGCTCCGTCGAACGCGCTCGTCGGCGCGCCTGATCCCTCGAGGATCAGGCGCCGACGAGACGCAGCAGCATCCAGGTCAGGGCAGCCACGATCGCCGACGCGGGGATCGTGAGAATCCAGGCCCAGAGAATCCTCCCCGCCACGCCCCAGCGGACGGCCGAGAAGCGCTGAATCGCGCCCACGCCCATGATCGAGCCGCTGATCGTCTGGGTCGTGCTGACGGGGATGCCCGCGATCGCCGTGCCGAGCAGCGTGATCGCGCCCGCCGTCTCCGCGCAGAAGCCGCCCACGGGCCGTAGCTTCGTGATCCGCATGCCCATGGTCTTCACGATGCGCCACCCGCCCGCCATCGTGCCCAGGCCGAGCGCGGCATGGGCCGCGAGGATGACCCAGAAGGGCACGTAGAACTCGGGCCCCAGATGTCCGGTGGTGAAGAGGAGCACCGCGATGATCCCCATCGTCTTCTGGGCGTCGTTGGTACCGTGCCCCAGGCTGTAGGCGGCCGCCGACAGGAGCTGGCCGCGACGGAAGACCTTGTCTACGCGGCCGGGAGTCTGGTTCTTGAAGACGTTGATCACCAGCACCATCATCGTGAAGCCGACGATCAGGCCGATCAGCGGCGCCAGGATCATGAACGCGCCGATCTTCAGAAGGCCGCTCGCCACGAGCGAGCCGAACCCCGCCTTGATCACGGCCGCTCCCGCGAAGCCGCCGATCAGCGCGTGGGAGGAGCTCGTCGGCAATCCCCAGACCCACGTGATCAGGTCCCACACGATCGCGCCGAAAAGCCCCGCCAGGATCACCCACTCGTCGACCACCGCCGTCTCGACGACACCCTTCCCCACAGTCCGCGCCACGCTCACGCCGAAGCCGAACGCGGCGACGAAGTTGAAGAACGCCGCCCAGACGACCGCCTGCAGAGGGGTGAGCACGCGGGTCGACACGACGGTGGCGATCGAGTTGGCGGCGTCGTGGAAGCCGTTGATGAAGTCGAAGACGAGCGCGACGAAGATGATGACGACGACGAGCGAGAGCACCCTCAGCTCGCGGTCAGGCCATCTTGAGGATGATCCCCTCGATCACGTTCGCGACGTCCTCGCACCGGTCGGTCACGATCTCCATCGTCTCGTAGATCTCTTTCCACTTGATGACCTCGATGGGGTCGCTCGCCTCATCGAACATCGCGGCGAGGCTGTCGCGTAGCAGCACGTCGGCGGTGTTCTCGAGGCGATTCACTTCGACGGTGTGCTCGTGAAAGCCCGGGTCCATCGTGCGCAGGCACTTGATGGTGCGGTCCATCGCGTGGGTGGTGTTCACGATGACCTCGGCCATCGCCCGGCAGGCCGAGGTCGGCTCCTTGATGCGGTAGACCACCAGCCGCTCGGCGGCGGCCTCGATGTAGTCGAGCACGTCGTCCAGGCGAGAGGCCAGGTCGTGGATGTCCTCGCGGTCGATCGGCGTGATGAAAGTCGTGTTGAGCTTCTTGATGATCTCGTGCGTCGTGTGGTCGCCCTGGTGCTCGACCTCCTTGATCGCGTGGGCCTTGGCTCGCGCGTCGCTGAAGTGGTGGACCATCTCGTGCAGCAAGGCCGCGGCTCGGATGATGTGCTGGGACTGCTGCTCGAAGTAGTCGAAGAACCGGACTTCCTTCGGGATCAGGTTGAACATTTGACCCGAGGCGAGTGTAACGGAATCGTCACAATTCCGCCAGTCCGTCTCACAGGGGGGCCCGAATGGCCCCCACACCCCCAACGCTCGGAGCGCCGCGGCAGAGCCGTGGCGCTCCTCGAGAACCCGACGCGGCGCTAGCCCTTGCGCAGGGCGAGCGGAGGAAGTCCGAGCAGCGCACGACGCGCGAGCCCCCAGCACCCTTCGATCGCATCGACGAGCGCGGGCGCCGTCGGCGCCAGACAGCGGACGAGCACCCCGCGGCGCGGCAGCGCGGCCACTCCGAGACGCGTCGCATCCCCGTCTGCGATAAGCTGCTCGACGTCGGCTGCGAAACGTTCGCGGTCGAGCGCGCCGACGATCGCGATCGACCCGAAGTACGGACGCGACTCGGCAAAGCCGAGCCCCTCGAAGGCCGGATCGTCCTCGATGTGACGTCGCGACTCGGCCGGCGGCGCCCCGGCCCCGCGACGACCTGCAGCGCGCACAACGCCGGCGCGGCCCCGCAGGACGAACCGGTCGTGGACAAGCCAGCCGTGCTGGTCGTGGATCGAAATGGCGCTGTCGAGCACGGTGAACCGCCACGCTTCGCCGAGCGCGATCCGGCCGGCCGAGAAGGCGTCGACCAGGATGAGCCCGGCCGTCTCGTCGAGATCCGCGTCGATGGTCTGGCGCAACGCCGAGCCGGCGAACGGAATCGTGTGATCGGGCACCCACTCGACGACCGCACGCGGGCCGATCGAGAGCCGCACGCTCTGGATGGTTTCCTCGCCTTCGGTGCGGTACACGCGGGTGGCCGACGGCGTCGTGAGGACCGCGTGGGCTCCCTCCGCCACGTCGACGTCGATCGAGAGCCGATCGCCGCCGACGAGACCGCCCGTCGGGTTCAGCATCGAGACGACCGCCGCGGGATCGTCGAGCGCGACGGGCGCCAGGACCTGGAGCGGCAGGGTGTACCGGCACGCTGTGACCACGGTCCCGTGACCACGTCGCTCGAAGCGAAGCCGCAGCGCACCGTCCCGTCCGACGCGGGCGGCGTCGAGCAACGCCCCGGCCGTCACGCGGTCGCCGCGTCGAGCGATAGCTCCCGCCGGATCCAGGCGACGATCGTATCGAGACCCTCGCCCGCGCGGAGGTTCGTGAAGACGAAGGGCCGCTCGCCGCGCATCCGACGCGAGTCGCGCTCCATCACCGAGAGGCTCGCGCCCACATAGGGGGCCAGGTCGATCTTGTTGATGACCAGAAGGTCGGACCGCGTGATGCCCGGGCCGCCCTTGCGCGGGATCTTTTCGCCCTCGGCGACGTCGATGACGTAGATCGCCGCGTCGACCAGCTCGGGGCTGAACGTCGCCGCCAGGTTGTCGCCGCCGCTCTCGATCAGCAAGAGCTCGAGCCGGGGAAACCGCTTCTGGAGCTCGTGCACGGCCTCGAGGTTGGCGGAGGCGTCTTCGCGAATTGCGGTGTGCGGGCAGCCGCCGGTCTCGACGCCCACGACTCGCTCGGGCGGCAAGGCGCCGCGGCGCACGAGGAACTCGGCGTCCTCCTTGGTGTAGATATCGTTCGTGATGACCGCCATCTCGAGCTCGCCCGACAGACGCCGGCAAAGCGCCTCGGCCAGGGCGGTCTTCCCCGAGCCGACGGGGCCGCCGATGCCGAGCTTCAGCGGCCGCGGAATCGCATTCATGACCTGAATAACCTCATGTCGAGGCGTGCGTGGCGGATGCCCGCGATCTCGAGCGCGGGATTGAAGCTCCAGAGCTCATCCACGCTCGCCGTCGCGGCGGTGGCGGCCAGCCGGCCGATCCGGCCCCGCATCGCGGCCAGGACACGCTGTCCGTCGAGCTGTCCGAGCGCGATCAGCCGCAGACCTGCGCCGACCAGCAAGGCCGCGGTCGCATAGAGGTATGCGGCCGCGGCGCGCTCGGGATCGGCGCCCTCGCGCCCGACCGCCGCGCCGAACACCGTCGCGTGGTGAGCAGCGGCGCGCCCGTCTTCGACCGCGCACGCCAGATGGGCGAGGAACGGGTCGTCGCCGATGCCCACGGCGATCCGGAGCGCCTGCCGCCCCATCTGGCGGCTCGCCGTCCTGAATTCAGGGACGCTCTTCATCGCGTCGAGGCGCGCGTCGAGATCGATCCATTCCTGCGCGTCTTCGCGGCGCGCGATCCCGACGGCGATCGCCGCCGCCGCCGCGTCGGCGGGGCCAGCTGAGCCCTCGAGGTGCGCCGCGACGAACGCCTCCAGATCCTGGCGCTCACGAACCCGCCCATCCTGCACGTAGGTCTCGAGTCCGAACGAGTGGGCGAAGCCGCCGGCCGGAAAGAGTCCGTCGGCGAACTGGAGCAGCGCCAGAAGCGCCGGATCAGCGGTCATGACGGTGTCCCCTTCCGATCGGTACGAACACGGCCCGTACGCGTTCGTACCGGATGCCGAGCCGAGTGAGCATGATGTCCATGCCCGGATCGTCCGGGACGAGAAGCCGCTCGCCGTCGAGCGCCAGGGTGAAATGACGGTTGCCGACCTCGAACGCGACACGCAGCGCCTCCTCGTGGGACACCGGCATGACCGCCAGGCACGGCTCGGCCGCGCACTCCACGACCACGAACCAATCCGAACCGACGTGCAGGATCGCTCCCGGGATCAGGAGAGTGCCGGTGGGCAACGCCAGCGCGAGCGTGCGCCCACCGGTCGTCGTCACCCGACGCCGTCCCCAGCGCCGCTCTTCAGCCGTGAGCACGAGCGTGTCCCGCACCCTCTCAGCCAGATCCGCCTCGCGAACACCGCTCGGCATCTCCGTGACCACGACGACATCGTGATTCGTCGGCGGAACGGGAGGACCCGAAGCAACGGGCTGACTGCCTGACCAATCAGGCCCCGATGCGACCGCGGGGGGACCAGTCGCGGTGACGGGTTGACTACCAGAACGATCGGGCCCCGGGTCGACCAAATCGCGAGCGGCAGCAGCAGGATGATTGCCAGAACGATCGAGCCTCAGATCGACCGAATCGCAGTCGGCGGCAGTAGCGGGTTGACTGCCGGAACGATCGAGCCCCAGGCTCGATCGCGACACGGAGGGGGGGGCATGGGGGGCCATGCCGGGGCCCCCCATCCCAATAACCCTCCTCATCAAAACAAAAAATACCGCTGGGCCATCGGCAAGACCCGCGCCGGCTCGCACGTGAGCACCGTGCCGTCCGCTCGCACCTGATACGTTTCGGGATCGACCTCGATCCGCGGTAGGGCGCCGTTGTGAATCATGTCGCGCTTGCTGAGCCCACGGCAGCGACTGACCGCGACGGCGCGCCGGGTGAGCCCGAGTCGTTGCGGAACGCCGTCGGCGAGCGCCGCCGCCGAGACGAACGTCAGCGCGGTGGAGCCGACGGCCCGGCCGAGCGCGCCGAACATCGGTCGATAGAGCACCGGCTGGGGCGTGGGGATCGACGCGTTCGGGTCGCCCATCGCCGCCCACGCGATGAGGCCCCCCTTGACCACCAGCTCCGGCTTCACGCCGAAGAACGCGGGCTTCCAGAGCACGAGATCGGCCAGCTTGCCGGCCTCGATCGAGCCGACGTGACCGGCCAGGCCGTGCGCGATGGCCGGGTTGATCGTGTATTTCGAGACGTAGCGTTTCACGCGCAGGTTGTCGTCGCCGGCAGTCTCTCCCGGAAGCGGCCCGCGCTGGCGCTTCATCTTGTCCGCGGTCTGCCAGGTCCGGATGATCACCTCGCCGATGCGGCCCATCGCCTGCGAATCGGAGGACATCATGCTGATCGCGCCCAGATCGTGGAGCACGTCCTCGGCGGCGATCGTCTCGGCGCGGATGCGCGACTCGGCGAACGCGAGGTCCTCGGGGATGCGCGCGCTGAGGTGGTGACACACCATGAGCATGTCGAGGTGCTCGTCCATCGTGTTCACCGTGAACGGCATCGTCGGGTTCGTGGAGGACGGCAGGCAGTTCGGCTCGCCGCACACCCGGATGATGTCCGGGGCGTGACCGCCGCCGGCGCCCTCGGTGTGGTAGGTGTGGATCGTTCGGCCCTTGAAGGCGCGGATCGAGTCCTCGACGAACCCGCTCTCGTTGAGCGTGTCGGTGTGGATCGCCACCTGCACGTCGAGCTCGTCGGCGACGCCGAGCGCGCAGTCGATCGCGGCCGGCGTCGTACCCCAGTCTTCGTGCAGCTTGAGGCCGATCGCGCCGGCCGCGATCTGCTCGCGCAGCGGGTCGGGCGCGGAAGCGTTGCCTTTGCCGAGAAACCCGAGATTGAGCGGAAACGCTTCGGCCGCCTCGAGCATGCGGGAGATGTTCCAGGCGCCCGCCGTGCACGTCGTCGCGTTGGTTCCCGTCGCGGGCCCGGTGCCGCCCCCGACCAGGGTCGTGAGCCCCGCGCTGATCGCCTCGTCGACGAGCTGGGGACAGATGAAGTGGATGTGCGAGTCGAGCCCGCCGGCGGTGACGATCTTCCCCTCGCCCGCGATCACTTCCGTGGAGGCGCCGATCACCATCCCGTCGGTGACACCCGTCATCAGGTCGGGATTGCCGGCCTTGCCGACCGCGACGATTCGCCCGTCGCGGATCCCGATGTCGGCCTTCACGATGCCCCAGTGGTCGACGATGACCGCGTTGGTGATCACGAGGTCGAGCGCGCCCGACGCCCGCGTGGCGCGGACGGACTGGCCCATGCCGTCGCGGATCACCTTGCCGCCGCCGAACTTCGCCTCTTCGCCCGCGGTCGTGAAGTCGCGCTCGATACGGATGAACAGCTCCGTGTCGGCCAGGCGCACTCGATCGCCGGTCGTCGGCCCGTAGAGATCGGCGTACTGCCGCCGGGTCAGGCGCAGCGTCACGAGCGCCGCTCCCACGCGGCGAGCTTGGCCAGCGCCTGATCGCGGCCGCCGCCCTCGGTGAGGGCGTTCAGGCCGAAGACCCGGCGCGCGCCGCCGAGCTCGACGAGCGTGACGCGCTTCTCGTCGCCGGGCTCGAAGCGGACGGCGGTGCCGGCCGGCACGTTGAGCCGCATCCCGAAAGCCTGAGCGCGATCGAAGCGGAGCGCGCGATTGACCTCGAAGAAGTGGAAGTGCGAGCCGATCTGGATCGGGCGGTCAGCGGTGTTGGTCACCGTCAGATCGACCGTTCGACGGCCCTGGTTCGCGATGATGTCACCCTCACCCAGCAGATACTCGCCCGGAATCACGGTCGGCCTCCTAGCGGATCGGATGATGGATGGTGACGAGCTTCGTGCCGTCGGGGAACGTACCCTCGACCTGCACCTCCTCGAGCATCTCCGGCACTCCTTCCATCACGTCATCGCGGCCGAGGATGTCGAGGCCCGCCGCCATGAGGTCGGAGACGCTGCGGCCGTCGCGAATCCCCTCGAGGATCTCGGCGGTGATCAGCGCGAGCGCCTCGGGATAGTTCAGCTTGAGACCCCGACCGCGTCGCCGGCGCGCGACTTCGGCCGCGGTGAACACGAGGAGCTTCTCCTGCTCACGCGGGGTGAGGTGCATCGTCGAGCCTCCTGAACACGCAGTGCGCGCTGCAGGCCGCCGTGGGGCTGGGGCCCCGCCGGCCGAGGCGCGCCTCCAAATGAAACAATGTCAGACGGCCAGGTACTGCCTGACCATCTCGGGCCTGAGGTCGCGCGTCTCGCCCGAGGCAACGACGGCGCCCTTGGCCATGATCACGTACTTGTCGGCGAGTCGCTCGGCGAAGTCAAGGTATTGCTCGACCAGCAGGACGGCCAGCTTGAGCTCGGCCTTGATCCGTCGCAGCGCCTCCTCGATCTCGAGGATGATCGAGGGCTGGATGCCCTCGGTCGGCTCGTCGAGCATGAGCAGCTTCGGCCTGGTGAGCAAGGCGCGGCCGATCGCGAGCATCTGCTGCTCGCCGCCGGAAAGAACGCCGCCCTTGCGCGCGAGCAGCGGCTTGAGCGCCGGGAAGAGCGCGAGCGGCTCGTCGAGCGAGGCGGCGCGCCCGCATCCCAGGAGCGCCATCCGCAGATTCTCCTCGACCGAGAGATGCGGAAAGATCTCGCGGCCCTGCGGCACGTAGCCGATTCCGGCTCGCGCCCGACGATCGGGTGACCAGGTCGTGATGTCGGATCCGTCGAACGTCACGCGACCGCCGCGGGCCGGCAAGAGTCCGATCGTGGTCTTGAGCAACGTGGTCTTGCCCACGCCGTTCCGTCCCATGAGACAGACGAGCTCACCGGCACGGACCTCGAGATCGACGCCCCAGAGCACCTGCGACTGGCCGTAGGCGACGTCGAGACCGCTAATGGACAGCATCGGCCCCCTCGCGGCGACGGCCGAGGTAGACCTCGAGGACCCGCGGATCGCTCTGGACCTGCTCGACGGGCCCCTCGCACAGCACCGTCCCCTGGTGGAGCACGGTGACCTGGCGGGCGATCTGCCGCACGAACTCCATGTCGTGCTCGATGACGAGCACCGATCGATCCGCGGCGATCGCCTCGAGCAGCTCGCCCGTTCGCGCGGTCTCCTCGTCGGTCATGCCGGCGACGGGCTCGTCGACCAGCAGGAGCTCCGGATCCTGCGCGATCACCATGCCGATCTCGAGCCACTGCTTCTCGCCGTGTGACAAGGCGCCGGCCTTCCCGTCGGCCTTGTCGGCGAGCTGCACCGTCTCCAGGGTCCGCCGAATGCGTGCGCGCTCCTCGCGCGCGTCGCGCTGTCGGAGCGCGGCGAACACGCCCTTCGAGGCCCGGCGAAGCGACAGCTCGACGTTGTCCCACACGGTGAGGTTCACGAACACCGAGGGCGTCTGGAACTTTCGGCCGACGCCGAGCTGGGCGATCTGGTTCTCGCGAAGCGGAAGGAGATCCGTGTTGTGGCCAAAGATCACGCGGCCGCTTTCGGGCTTGACGCGCCCGGAGACGACGTCGAGCAAGGTCGTCTTGCCCGCGCCGTTCGGGCCGATGACGACGCGCAGCTCGCGCCGGTCCATGAAGAAGTTCAGGCGGCTCAGCGCCTTGAACCCATCGTAGTTCACCGTGACGTCTTCGAGATAGATGATGCTGGTGGCGCGCGTCATTATTTATCGGAGCTCGGAGGCCGGTTCATCACGCGGGTGGCCTGAGAAAGGCGCGGCGTGTCAAGGCTCGCCCGATCCCTGCGCTTTGTGACGATCCCGTAGGCTCCCGATCCGACGCGCCCGAGGGCGCCGACGACTCCATCGGGGAAGAACAGGACCGCGCCCATGAAGAGGCCGCCCAGGAAGAGGAGCCAGAGATCGGGGTAGCTGGTGGTGAGCCAGCTCTGGATCCAGTTCACGCCGAACGCGCCGAGCACCGCGCCGTAGAGCGTCCCGCGCCCGCCCGCGGCGACCCACACGACCATCTCGATCGAGGGCAGCACGCCGATCTTCGCGGGCGTGATGATGCCCACCTGCGGCGCGTAGAGGGCGCCGGCGATCCCGGCGAGCGCCGCCGAGACGACGAACACGAAGAGCTTGTAGGCCGCCGGCGAGTACCCGGAGAAGAGCACGCGCGTCTCGCTGTCACGGATCGCGACGAGCACCTTGCCGGCACGGGTCAGCGTGATCCAGCGGCACAGGAGGTACGCGCCGATCAGAGTCAGCGCCGTGACGACGTAGAGGCCGCGCTGGCTCGCCGGCTGGTTGAGCGGAAACCCGAAGACCGTCTTGAAGTCGGCGAGGCCGTTGGTGCCGCCGAGATTCATCTCGTTGCGGTTGAACACGAGCCACGCGCTGAGCGCCAGCGCCTGCGTGATGATCGAGAAGTACACGCCGCGGATCCGGCTCCGAAATGCCAGGTAGCCGAAGGCGAAGCCGAAGAGCGCCGGGACCAGCACGATCGCCGCGAGCGTGAAGAGGCTGCTCTGAAACGGCCGCCAGAAGAGCGGCAGCGCGGTGACCTGATTCCACACCATGAAGTCGGGCAGCGCGCTCTGATAGACGCTCTTCGACCCGATCTCGAGCATCAGATGCATGCCCATCGCGTAGGCGCCGAGGCCGAAGAACACACCGTGCCCGAGCGACAGGACACCCGCGTAGCCCCACAGGAGATCGAGCCCCAGCGCCAGGATCGCGTAGGTGAGGAACTTGCCGAACAGGTTCAGCGTGAAGTTCGAGATCGCCAGCGGCGAGCCCGCCGGCAGCATGTTGCAGACGGGGAGCACGACCGCGACGACGACGGCCGCGATGCCGAGCGCGATGGCCTCACGCCTCGGCATTGCGCCCCCGCGTCGCGAAGAGCCCGGCCGGCCGACGCTGCAAGAACAGGATGACGCCCACGAGGATCGCGACCTTGCCGAACACCGCGCCCAGCGCGGGCTCGATGCCCTTGGTGAGGCCGCCGAGTCCGGCCGAGGCCAGGATGGTCCCGGCGAGCTTGCCGACGCCGCCGGTGACGACCACCATGAACGAGTCCACGACGTAGTTCTGGCCGAGCGACGGGCCGACGTTGCCGATCTGGGTGAGCGCGCAACCCGCGAGCCCGGCGAGCCCGGCTCCGAAGGCGAACGTGGTCGCGTCCACCACGCCTGCGCGTACGCCCAGGCACGAGCTCATCGCGCGGTTCTGGGTCACCGCGCGGATGCGGAGCCCCGCGCTGGTCCGGAAGAGAAGCCAGTACATCGCGGCGACCGACACCGCGGCGAGCCCGATGATGAACACGCGGTTGTAGGGCAGCGTGAGCCCGACCATCACGGGGACTCCGCCCGAGAGCCACGAGGGCGAGCTCACATCCACGTTCGCCGCGCCGAACCAGAGGCGCAGGCCCTGCTGGATGATGAGCGAGGCGCCCCACGTCAAGAGCAACGTTTCCAGCGGCCGCCCGTAGAGCAGCCTGATCACCCCGCGCTCGAGGACCAACCCGACGGCCGCCGCCACCAGGAACGACACGGGCAGCGCGACCAGGAAATAGGAGTCGAAGTACGCCGGCCACGTCGCGCGGAACCAGTTCTGGACGACGAACGTCGCGTAGGCACCGAGCGCCATCAATTCGCCGTGGGCCATGTTGATCACACCCATCAGACCGAAGACGACGGCGAGGCCGAGCGCCATCAGGAGCAGGATCGAGCTGAGCGAGGCGCCCTGGAACAGGGTCTCGACCGTGCGCGTCAGAAGGCTCCAGCGCTCGATGCGCCGGATCGCGGACACGGCCGCATCGCGCTCAGCCGGTGAGGAGGCGCCGTCCGCGGCCAGCCGCTGGAGCGCCGTGACCGCGCTCTCGGAGTGAAGCTCGCCGAGGGTCCGCGCGGCCGCCGCCCGCTCGGGCGGCGCGCCGTTGGCCAGCTGGATCTGCGCCAACGCTTCGGCCAGGGCGTGGCGCACCCAGCGATCGGATTCTTTCTTGAGCGCCGCTTCGACGACGGGCACCGCGGTGGACACGGCCTGGTTGCCGAGCTTGACCGCGGCGCCGCGGCGGACGCCAGGATCGGGGTGGGCCAGCTGCGCCTGGGTCTCGTCCGCGTCGAGAAACGGCTTGATCACCAGACGAAGCCGGCGGTCGGCCGGAACTTCCTTCAGCTCGGTGAGCGGCACCGTGCCGAGGGGCTCGCGCCCGTAGGCGCCGGCGATGTCGATCACGTCCTGGACGCCGCGCGTGGCCTTCGAACCGCCGACCACGAGCTCGGTCTTGCCGGCGCGCGAGCGCACATAGACGCTGCCGTCGCGGAGCGCGCTCAGGAACTGGATCCACTTGGGGTCGCGCGTCTGGCCGAGCGTGGTGACGGCCGCTTCCCGCGTCTCGGCGTCGTCGCCGCCGAGATCCGCCAGCGCGCGGGCGATCTCGGCGGGCGGCTCGGCGGCGGCCGCGTGGCTCGCCGCAGCAGCGGCGAGCCACGCGACCAGCGAAAGGAGTACGGTGAGACGGGAGCTCACGCCTTCTTCTGATACGTGCCCTGGTGCTTGACCCAGTCGCACCCCTTGTCCGGGCTCGTGTACTTGCTCCACGGCTCCGGCTCGACCAGGCCCTTGGTGCGCGTGATGATCTTGAACTGGCCGTCCTTGAGGATCTCGCCGATGAGCACCGGCCGATAGGTGTGATGGTTGTACTCGTGCATCTTGATGGTGCCGCTCGGCGCCGCGAACGTCTGGCCGTAGACGGCCTTGCGGACCGGATCGACGTCGAAGCTCTTGGCCTTCTCGACCGCCTGCTTCCACACGTAGACGCCGAAGTACGCCGCCTCCATCGGATCGTCGGTCACGCGCCTGTCTCCACCGGGGAGGTTCGCCTTCTTCGCGTACGTCTTGAAGGCCTGCACGAACTTCTTGTTGTTCTCGGTCTCGACGGACTGGAAGTAGTTCCACGCCGCGAGGTGGCCGACCAGCGCCGAGGTGTCCATGCCGCGCAGCTCGTCCTCGGCGACGCTGTACGCCATGATCGGCGCGTTCTCGGAGCGCAGACCCTGGTTGGCGAATTCCTTGTAGAACGGCACGTTCGAATCGCCGTTGATCGTCGAGAGCAC
>Ga0137396_10000356_pt1 | contig 20926 bp, 23 predicted proteins | sample czc16metaG_FD_108284 | JGI IMG/M metagenome (GOLD analysis project Ga0137396, IMG submission 108284) | Vadose zone soil microbial communities from Angelo Coast Range Reserve, California, USA - czcobulk3.16 metaG | ecosystem: Environmental > Terrestrial > Soil > Vadose zone | place: USA...
GATGCAGCTCGACTCGCTCGGTGGCATCTGGCTGAAGAACGCCTGGTAGATCGGGTCGGCGCGATGGGTGATCGCGGTGACCTCGATCACGAAGCTCGGGCCCGACGAGCCCATGTAGCCCGTGTACTCGCCGAACGGCCCCTCGTGCTCTCGCACGCCGGGCGGCACGAAGCCCTCGATCACGATCTCGGCGTGCGCCGGCACTTCGAGGTCGTTCGTCTCGCACTTCACGACCTCGAGCGGTTCGCCGCGCAGGGCGCCGGCGACCCCCAGCTCGTCGCCCCGAATCCGCGCGACCGACGTGAGCGGTACCGGCGGATCGCAGCCGATCACGACGGCGCAGGGCGTCGAGTTGCCCTTGCGCTCGTTCTTCATGATGTGTGCGTACATGTCGCGCCAGGTGGTGCTCAGGAACAGACCGAACTTGCGCGGCCCCTTCAGCATGAGGCGGTAGGTGCCCATGTTGCGCTCGCCGGTCTCCGGGTCGTTGGAGATCACGCACGGGCCCGTGACATACGGCGCCGGGTCCTGGTCACGGGTCCACATGCAGAGCGGCAGCGCCGTCGCGTCGATCCGATCTCCGGTCTGGATCACGTCTTTCACCGGGCCGGTCTTCACGCGGACCGGTGGAATCGGGTGGCTCTGAGCCCGGGCCCACTTGTCGGCGATCTGATCGACGGTGGTCTCCAGCGCAAGCGCGTAGACCTCGGGCGAGGCGCCCAGGATTCCCGCGACCAGCGGCATGCGATGCCCCTTGATGTGCTCGAACATGACCGCCGGCCGGCGCGCCGGGGGAATTCGCTGGAAAACCCGGCGGATGACGGCCGCGACCTCCCAGTTCGGATCAACTTCCTTCTTGACGTGATGGAGCTTGCCCCGAACTTCCAGCGCGGCGAGATACTCGCGGAGATCCTTGTAGGCCATGTCAGGTCGCCTCCTCCCGTCTCGGTGGCATGGAACCTCTCAGCGTCGGGCCCAAGGGCAAGCGCGACGCTCGATCCATTGAAGCAACCATGTGGTCGCCACACCGAGGATCCCGAACGTCACGACGCCTGCGAAGACATCCTTCGTCTCCAGGAGTTGAAACGACTCCCAGAGCAGAAACCCGAGCCCGGCCTTCGTCGCCTCGATCTCGGTGATGAACACGAGGATCAGCGCCATACCGGCCCCCAGTCTCAGGCCGGTGAAGATGTTCGGCAGGGCTCCCGGCAAGATCACCTTGACGAACACCTGCAGGCGGCTGGCGCCCAGGTCGAGCGCCGCCTTGACCAGGAGCGGGTTGATCGACTTTACCCCGGTCATGGTGTTGACCAGCACGAGGAAGAGCACCCCGACCGCGATCGTGATGATCTTCGACGGATCGCCGAGCCCGAACCACAGAAGGAACAACGGGAAGAGCGCGGACTTCGGGATTGGATAGAGCGAGGCGACCCAGGGATCGAGGATGTCCTCGACCCAGCCGATGGCGCCCGCGAGGAGGCCGAGCACGATCCCGGCCAGGGCGCCGTAGACGAAGCCCTGCACGACGCGGTTCAGACTGACCACGACCGCCCAGGGCAGCCGACCCGAGAGCGTCAGCGCCCACATCGCCTTCAGCACCGACAGGGGCGCGGGAAGAAAAAGCTCGTTGAGATTGCCCGTCTGGACCAGCGCCTGCCAGACGACCAGGATGAAGAGCGCGGAGCCGATCTTCCGCGCGAGCGACGCGGTCACGTCTCGGCCTCCATCGCGTGCTTGACCTCGTCGCGCAGGAGGTCGTCGAGCGTCTCCAGCATCTCGGCCTCCGCCCGCCGCGTGAGGCTACGCGGCCGCGGAAGCCGAACCTCGATGACCCGCTTGATCCGTCCCGGGCGCGCCGTCATCAGCACGATTCGGGTGCCGAGCAGCACCGCCTCCTGAAGGCTGTGCGTCACGTAGATGAATGTCTTGCCCGTCTCCGCCCAGATCCGCGCCAGCTCATCCTGCAGCACGCGGCGCGTCTGGGCGTCCAGCGCGGCCAGCGGCTCGTCGAAGAGCAGGATGGCCGGATCGTTGGCCAGCGCGCGGGCGAGCGCAACCCGCTGCCGCATCCCGCCCGACAGCTCGTGCGGGTAGCGGGTCTCGAACCCGCGGAGCTTCACGAGGTCGATGAGCCGTCGGGCGGTCGTCTCGCGCTCGGCGGCCGGCACCTTGCGGACCTCGGGCCCGAAGACGACGTTCTCGGTCACGGTACGCCAGGGGAACAGCGCGTACTCCTGGAACACCATGCTGGTCAGCTTCTGCGAGCCGTTCCGGTCGGGAAAGCGGATCTCGCCGCGCGAGGGCTTCTCCAGCCCCGCGACGATCTGGAGCAGCGTGGACTTCCCGCACCCTGAGGGACCGAGGAGGATCAGGAGCTCGCCGGGCATCACGTCGAGCGTGATCGCCTCCAGCGCGACGACCGATTCGCCGGTCCGCGCGATGGACCACACCTTGCCGAGATCCCGCAGCTCGAGCAGCACGCTCATCCCGCACCTATTGAAGGAAGGAGAGATCGACCGCCCGCTCGATCGGCACCTTCTGCTTCACCCAGCCCATCTGGTGGAACCAGTCCTGGAGCTTCGCCAGATCCTGCACGCGCGGCTTGACGTCGGGCTCGATGTAGAACGGGATCGACGCCTTGATGGTTTCCGGGGGCACGCTGGTGTGCTTGGAGAGCATGGTCGCGATCTCGTCGTTCTTGGGCCCGCGCTCGAGGTAGTAGCGTACGCCTTTCGCGTAGGCCTGCAGGAAGTCGCGCGCGACCTTGGGACGGTCCTTGATGAACTTCCCGGAATACATGATGACCGCCGCCTGGAACGTCGCGATCTCTGGTGTCTGCTCCGTGAGGAAGAGCCGTACGCCCACCATCTGCTCCTCGGCGCGCACCCCCCACGGCTCGGGCGCGATCACCGCGTCCACCGCCTTCGAGGCCAGGGCCCTGATGGCATCAGGGTAGGCCAGGGTGACGATCTCGACGGCGTCGTAGGACAACCCGTCGTGCTCGAGCATCTTCGCCAGGAAGTAATCGAGGTGGATCCCCTTCGCGCCGCTCGCGACCTTGAGACCCTTGAGATCGCGCACCCGCTTGACCCGGCCGCCGTCGACCAGATCCTTGCGCACGATGATCGGCGAGAAGCTGAAGCCCGGTCGGACCTGTCCCTTATCAGCCACGATACGGAAATCCATCCCCGACGCGATCGAGTTGAAGAAACTCGCCGCCGGCGTGCCGATGGCCACGTCGAGTTGGCCCGTGGCGAGCGCCGGCGTCATCTTGGCGCCCGACGCGAAGCGCTCGGTCTCCACCGCGATCCCTTTCTCGCCGAAGTACCCCTTCTCGATGGCGACGTAGAGCCCGGCGTTCGAGATCGCCGGCAGATCGCCCATCTTGACGACCTCGGCCGCGAGCGCCGGTCCCCCGAGCAGGAGCACCACCAAAGATCCCAGAGCGAGGAGCGTCATACGGTCCTCCGTGGTCGGTACGGGGTGCTGCTCGATCGGTTGGCGTCGGCGCTCGAGGCGTAGTGGGCGAGGGCCGCGTCGACGCCCGCACCGGCGGGCGCGCAGCGACCTTCGCGTCGGAGCACGTCCTCGAGCGCGGCCAGGCACAGCAGCACGAACTGGCGCTGGGCCGAGTAGCCCATGGTGCCGATGCGCCAGATCTTGCCCTGCAGCGGCCCGAACGCGGCCCCGATCTCGAGGCCGAAATCCTCGACGAGCCGGCGACGCACGCGTAGCTCGTCGACACCGTCGGGCACGACGACGGGCGTCAGGAAGGCCAGGCGGTGCTGGCGCGGCTCGTTGCCGAACAGCGACAGCCCCGAGGCGTCGAGTCCAGCGCGCAGCGCCTCGCCGTGCAGACGGTGTCGCGCGAAGCGCGCCTCGAGGCCTTCGTCGTGCACGGCCCGGAGCGCTTCGCGCAGACCGTAGACCATCGCCGTCGGGGCGGTGTGATGATTGAAGCGCGTCGGGCTCCAGTAGTCGGCGAGCTGGCCGAGGTCGAGGTAGTTGCTCCGCACCCGGGTCCGGCGGCCGCGGATGACAGCCTCGGCCCGCTCGTTGTAGGTGATCGGCGCGAGCCCCGACGGGCAGCTCAGGCACTTCTGGGAGCCCGCGATCGCGACGTCGATACCCCAGCGGTCGACCGCCACCTCGCACCCGCCGAGCGTCACCACGCAGTCGGCGACCAGGAGCGCTCCGTGGTCGTGAGCCAGCCGCGCGATCTCGTCGAGCGGCTGCAGGGTACCCGTCGAGGTCTCGCCGTGGACGATCGCGACCAGCTTGGTAGGGCCGGCCTTCAGCGCGGTCGCGACAGCCTCTGGATCGATCAGCCGCCCCCACTCGCCGCGCACCGCCGCGACCTCGGCACCACATCGTTCGGCGATCTCGATCAGCAGCAGCCCGAAGCGGCCGTGCTCGATCACGACCACACGATCGCCGGGCTCGACCAGCGAGACGAGCGCCGCTTCGAGACCGGCGCGCCCCGTCCCGGGCACCGGAAACGTTCGCGCGTTCGTCGTCTGGAACGCGAAGCGCGTGAGGTCCATGACCTCGTTCATGATCTGGGTGAACTCGGGATCGAACTGTCCCAGGAGGGGCATCGACATCGCCCGCAGCACGCGGGGGTCCGCCATGGCGGGGCCGGGGCCCAGAAGGACGCGCGGACCGGGGAGGAGGTCGCCGAAGGACATGCCGTCGGGAATTATAATTGAGCCCGGCGGCGGACCTCTCTCGGCGTCAGAGAACCTCGACCGGGTCGCCGACGGCCACACGGCCCGGTTCGATCACGCGGCAGTCGAGCGCCAGCCGGCCGCCGCGCTCGCGAACAATCCGGCGCAGGATGGAAACATCCTGGACCTGAGTATCCGGGTCGTAGGTCGTCATCACGCACCGCTGGCGGAGCGAGGCAACACCGATGATCGCTCCGCCCACCCGCAGGCGCTTGCCGGGCCACGACCGCTCGGCGTCCGCGGTGGCGCCGCTGACCAGGATGTTGGGACGGAATCGCCGACGGTCCACCCCGAGCGTCGCGATGGCGCCGTCGGTGGCGACCAGCAGCGGCAGCACGTCGAAGCGCTCGGGCCCGTCGAAGCGCATCAGCCTGACCTCTTGCCCGATGGCGTTACGAAGGCGCGCGGCGATCGCCTCCGAGTTCCAGGGCTGACCGTCGACGAACGGCTCGCCGTCCGGGCCGAGACTCCCGTGAAATCCCAGCAGGGCTGGGTGGCTGCGCGCCGTGACGACGTCGCCGTTGTCGCGCGCGTGCACCACACGGTCGCCCGGGATTCCGTCGGCGGTCAGCATCGCGACGTCGAGCTGCTCGCCGCCCATCGACTTCACGGGATAGCGCCAGATCTCGCCAACGATCATCGTGTCTTGTCGTTCCCCCCGACCCGAACGGTGAGATTCGGTCCCCGGTTTAGACCGCGACTCGCGGCCGAGGGATTCAGACCGCGGCCTTGCGGCGCGGTGTTCGGCCGGAGTAGGCTGACGGGGCTCGCGGCCCCGGCCGCGCGAGGACCCCGAAACGTCCAACACGCCGAGCCCGCGCCGAGGCGGGTGGCGAGACAGGCGGAGCACGACGATGAAGCCGACCATCCTGCCCGAGACCCCGCAGCCGTCGCCCGCGCACGAAGACCTCTGGTCGAGCGACGCGATCGCGCGCATGCTCCAGGCCCTCGAGGTGCCCTGGGTCTCCCTCGTGCCGGGCGCGAGCTTTCGCGGGCTTCACGACAGCCTCGTGAACCACATCGGCAACCAGCGCCCGCAGATGATCCTGTGCCTGCACGAGGGCGCCGCGGTCTCGGTGGCGCACGGCTACGCCAAGGCGAGCGGACGGATGATGGGCACGATCCTGCACTCGAACGTCGGCCTGCTGAACGGCAGCATGGGGATCTTCAACGCGTGGTGCGATCGCGTCCCGATGCTGATCCTGGGCGCCACCGGGCCGTGGGACGCGGCGAAGCGCCGCCCGTGGATCGACTGGATCCACACCGCCTCCGATCAGGGAGCGCTGGTCCGCGGGTACACCAAGTGGGACAACCAGCCGGCGTCGGTGCCCGCGGCCTACGACGCGCTCCTTCGTGCCGCGCAGATGGCGACGACGGCGCCGTGCGGCCCCACGTACGTCAACCTGGACGCCGCGCTCCAGGAGTCGAAGCTCGGCGGCCTACCGCCGCTGCCCGATCCCACGCGCTTCGGCGCTCCGGAATCGCCGCGCCCCGCGCCCGAGCTGATCGCACGCGCGGCGTCGGTCCTGTCCGGCGCCGCCGCGCCCGTCATCCTCGTGGGCCGCGGCAAGCGCACCATCGAGACCTGGCGCGCGCGCGTGGCCCTCGCCGAGAAGCTCGGCGCCAAGGTGATGACCGACCTCAAGACCGGCGCGAGCTTCCCGACCCGGCATCCGTTACACGTCGGCCCCCCCGGCACGTATCTCTCGGAGTCCGCGGCGGCGGCCGTGCGCGAGGCCGACGTCGTGCTGGCGCTCGACTGGATCGATCTGGCCGGCACGCTCAAGCAGGTCTACGGCGATCGTCCGATCGGCGCGCGGATCGTCGCCGCGTCGTGCGACGTCCACGTGCACCGCGGCTTCAGCATGGACTACTTCGGCTTGCCGCCCGTCGACGTGAACCTGCTCGCCGAGCCGGACGTGGTCACACCGCTGCTCCTCGAGGCGTGCAAGGCGCGCACGCTGACCGCGGCGCCGGCGAGCGCACCGGAGCCGAGCCGTCGCGTGCACGACGTCTTGAGCCTGCGCGCCGTCGCGGCGGCGCTCAACGAAGCGACCGAAGATGTGGAGGTGTGTCTGACCAGACTGCCGCTAGGCTGGCCGGGAGAGGCGCGGCACTTCTCGCACCCGCTCGACTACCTCGGTGGTGACGGCGGCGCCGGAGTCGGAGCGGGTCCGGGCATCACGGTAGGAGCCGGGCTCGCGCTGAAGGGCTCGGGACGGATTCCGATCGGGCTGCTCGGCGATGGCGACTACCTGATGGGGATCACCGCGCTGTGGACCGCGGCTCACTACCGGATCCCGTGTCTCTTCCTCGTCTGCAACAACCGCTCCTTCTACAACGACGAAGCTCATCAGGAGCGCGTCGCCCGCATGCGCGGCCGCCCGGTCGAGAACAAATGGATCGGTCAGCGGATCAACGAGCCGGACATCGACCTCGCCGCGCTCGCGGTGGCACAAGGGGCCAAGGGCATCGGTCCCGTCACCGATCCCGCGCAGCTCGCGAGCGCGATCGCGCAGGGTGTGCGCGCGGTGCTGGATGGTGAGGTCTGCGTGATCGACGCGCGCGTGCGGCCCGGGTACGACGCCGATATCAGCGGCGAGCGCGCGACGCGACAGGAGCCGGTGGGCAGAACGTGAGGCTGCGCGGGAGCTGCCGGCGATCGCCGGCGGCTCCCGCGGCGACGTCAGGGCGCCTGAATCTCGTGGAAGACCGGGTACATCGAGACGATGGTCTTTTGACCGCCGACATCGGTGTAGCGCGCATCGACCACTTCGCCCGGCCGAACGTCGGCCATCGCCACCTGCGCCGTCGGTGCGATCGTGACCCGGTCACGATCCTCGATCACCACCTGGGTGCCGGTTGAATCGACGTCGGTCACCCGCCCGCGGACCTCGGTCTCATTGCCGTTCCTGACCCAGATCGGCGCGGCGACCGCGGTCGTCGCGAGCAGCACCGTCAGCGGCACGAGTCTGACCATCCACTTCGTCATGCGAAGTCTCCTCCCTGATTTGTGCGCATCACGCCGCCACACGTGGCGGCCCGCTGGATATTTCGCAAGCGTTGTGCCAGACGGAAGTTGTGCGATTGCCGATATTTCGGCGCCGAGCCCGCCGGGGTGGCCGGGCAGGCATGTAACCGTTACAGGCGAGCGGGAGGTTTTTACGTTCTCCGTTCGCGCGAGCCGACCTTGTGGCAAGGTTGTGCGCGCTGCAGGCCGTCGGGGCTCCCCCGCCGGCCCAGGCGCGATTCGGAATAGGTGAGGGTCGCCGCGGGGCGGCGAGGCCCCGGCCGAGAGGGGGAACGAGCATGGCGCGACTGACTCGCGACGACGTGCTGAACAAAGCGGAGGCGCTCAAGAACTGGGGGAAATGGGGTCCCGACGACGAGCTCGGCGTCCTCAATTACATCACGCCCGAGGACGTCGTCAACGCCGCCAGGCTCGTGAAGAAGGGCAAGGTGTTTCGCCTCGGCCTCAGCCTCGACGAGAACGGGCCCCAGCGCGGGATCTTCGGAGGGCGCTGGAACCCGATGCACCAGATGCTGGCGACCGGCACCGACGCCGTCGCCGGCAAGCACGACGTAACGCCCGGCCTGCGCTACGCCGACGACGCGATCAACCTGCCGACCCAGGCGGCCACGCAGTGGGACGCGCTCTCGCACGTGTTCCTGGGCGAGAAGATGTGGAACGGCTATCCGGCTACGCTCGTCGACATGCGCGGCGCCCACAAGAACGGCATCGAGAAGTTCGCGAACAAGATGGTCGGGCGGGGCGTGCTGCTCGACGTCGCCCGGTGGAAGGGCGTCGCCTGTCTCGCCGACGGCTACGGAATCACGGTCGCCGATCTGGACGCCACCGCCCGCGCCCAGGGCGTGACCGTGAAGCGAGCCGACTTCGTGATCGTCCGCACCGGCCAGATGGAAGATCGTCTGGCGCGCGGCGAGTGGGGCGGCTATGCCGGCGGCGACGCGCCGGGGCTCGCGTTCGAGACGCTCGACTGGATCCACGCCAAGCAGATCGCGGCGATCTGCAGCGACACGTGGGGGATCGAGGTCCGGCCGAACGACACCGGGCCCGAGGTCTTCCAGCCATGGCACTGGGTCACGATCCCTGCCATCGGGATCGTGCACGGGGAGATCTTCTACCTGAAGGAGCTCGCCAAGGACTGCGCCGCCGACCGCGTCTACGAGTTCTTCCTCTGCGCGCCGCCCCTGGTGATCACCCACGGCACCGGGTCGCCGATCAACCCCCAGGCGATCAAGTAGAGCCCTGGCGACTCCCCAGGGGCGCCGCCTTCAACGGCTCCCGAGATGGCCGACGATGGTCTTCTGGTAGTCGAGGAAGGAGACGCTCAGCGGATCGCGGGGGCGGGGCAGGGTGATGCGCGTCTGGGCGCGGACCGTGCCCGGATGCGGCGAGAGCACGATCACGCGGTCGGCGAGATAGACGGCCTCGGCGACGTTGTGGGTGACGTAGAGCACGGTCTTCCGTGTCTCCTCCCACACACCGACGAGAAAGCGCTGCATCTCGTCGCGGGTCAGGGCGTCGAGCGCGGCGAACGGCTCGTCCATGAGCAGGACCGAAGGGTTGTAGGCGAGGGCGCGCGCGATCGCGACGCGCTGCTGCATGCCGCCGGACAGCTCGTGCGGATACGCGCCGGCGAAGCGCTCGAGATCGACCAGCTTGAGGAATCGCCGCGCCGTCTCCGCGCGCTCGGCCGTGGGCACGCCGCGCATCTGAAGGCCGAACTCCACATTGCGCTGTGCCGTCCGCCAGGGAAAGAGCTGGGCGAAGTCCTGGAAGACGACGCCGCGATCGCCCCCGCGACCGGTCACCACCTCGCCGCCGATGCGGATCTCGCCAGCGGTCGGTCTGAGAAACCCCGCGACGATGTTCAGCAAGGTGGTCTTGCCGCAGCCGCTTCGCCCGACGATACAGAGGAATTCCGAGGCGGCGACGTCGAAGCTGACCTCGTTGAGCGCGTTGACCGGTCCGTCGGTGCCCGCGTAGGCGTAGCCGACCCTGGAGAGCTCGATGTGGGGCACGACCGGCTCAGGTCTGCACGGTCTTGACCATGCCCCAGCGGCCGACCGTCCGGTGCTCGAGCATCAGGAAGACCACCCGCTCGATGCCGAGACCGAGCACGCCGATGACGAAGAGGCTGCCGAGCATGACATCCGTGTTGAGGTATTCCTTCGAGTCGAAGATCACCCAGCCGAGGCCCCAGCTGGTCGCGGCGATCATCTCGCCGCCCACGACCGCGATCCACGCCCGCGCGAACGCCTGGCGGAGCCCGGCGATCACGAACGCGAGCGAGCCCGGGAGCACCACCCGGCGGAACACCGCGCGCTCCCCGGCGCCCATGGCCTCGGCGGCGCGCACCCAGATGCGGTTCACGGATTTGACGCCGGTCCACGTGTTGAGGATCACCGGAAACGTCGCGGCGTAGAGCACGAGCGCAATGCTCGCGGCGTTGCCGAGACCGAACCACAGGATGAAGAGCGGCACCCACGCCAGCGACGGGATCGGGCTCAGCACGCTCACCAGCGGCAACACGAACGACTCCACGCGCCGGAAGCGGCCCATCAGCATGCCGATCGGCACGCCGACCAGCAACGCCAGGACGAGGCCGACGATGATCCTGAACATCGTGTACGCGATGTGGACGAAGAGACTGCCGTCCAGCGCCATGCGGCCGACCGCGCCGCCGATCGCGATCACCGACGGCGTGATGGCCGGCGGCAGCATGCCGCTGCGCGCGAACACCTCCCAGGCGATGGCGGCAAGGCCGAACGAGAGGACGATGCCGAGCGGGCTCATCGCGTGAGCATGCCCCAGCGGACCACGGTGTACTGTTCCAGCCGCTCGAACACGAGCTTCTCGAGCACCAGGCCGACGAGACCGATCGTCGCCAGGCCCGCGAGCATCACGTCGGTGTTCAGAAACTCGCGCGCGCCGAAGATCAGCCAGCCCAGACCGAAGCCAACGGCGGTGAGCATCTCCACGGCCACCAGCACGCGCCAGGCGCGCGCGAGGCCGAGGCGCAACCCCGTGAGCACGTAGGGGAGCGCCCCGGGCAGCACGACCGACCGGAAGAGCTGGCGCTCCTGCGCGCCCATCGACTGGGCGGCGCGGATCCAGATCTCCTTCACCGCGCGCACACCCGACCACGTGTTGACCGCGATCGGGAACGCCGCGGCGAACGCGACCAGCAGAATCGCCGGCAGATTCCCCAGGCCGAACCAGATCACGAAGAGCGGCGCGTACGCGAGCCCGGGGATCGGGTTGCCCACGCTCACGATCGGCAGCAGCAGCCGCTCGGCCCAGCGCGAGCGGCCCATCAGCATGCCCACCGTCACGCCGACGAGCGCGCCGAGCGCGAAGGCGACCGCGAGGCGCAGCAGCGTCGACAGGGCGTGGGCCGGAAGAATGCCGCTCACGATCAGCCGCACGAACGTCGTGACGACCTTGTCCACGCCCGGGAACAGCTTGGGCGGGAACGGGCCGAACATCGCGAAGGCCTGCCAGAGGAGCGCGACCGTGACGAACGGCGCGGCGGTGCCCGCGGCCGATGCCAGGGCGTGACGCAGAGTGGTCCAGACGCCCCGGCTGTACAAGGCGCTAGCGGCCGGCCTTCGCTTTCGCCAGGAGATCCTTGTTGAGGGAGCGGGGCAGATCCGGCACCGCCTTGATCCGGCCCTCGATCGTGCCGGCGACCAGATCCTTGGCCTGATCGCTGAGATAGCGCTCGATCGCGGGCGAGAGGTCGGGCTCCCAGCGCATCCGTCGGAGCGCCTTGTCGATGACCGCCACGGGCACCTCGCGGCCGAGTGACTTCTGTTCGTCCGTGTACACCGTCGCCGCCTTCTCGGGCTCTTCCTTGAGCAGCTTCACCGCCCGGAGCCAGCCGCGCAGGTACGCCACGACCGCGTCGGGCTGCTCCTTGAGAATCTTGTTCGTCACGGTGAGCATGAAGGGCATCTGGTCGTACTTGCAGAAGTTGTCGATGACGCGCACGAGGCCCTCGTGCTCGGCGATCGCGACGAAGGGATCGGCGACCGTCGCCGCATCGATCGCCTTGGCCAGGAGGCTCGGGATGCGATCCTTCGCGTCCGGAATGTTCGGCGTCTCGACGTCGCCGGGCTTGAGCCCGTAGCTCGGAACGACCTTCGAGAGGAAGATGAACTCGGTCACCGTCCCCTTCGGGATCCCGATCCTCTTGCCCTTGAGCTGGCCGACGTTGTTGATGTCGGAGTCTTTGCGCACGACGATATGGTTGGTCCCGCAGAAGATCGAGTTCACCGCCACCGCGGTGTAGGGCACCCCCTTGTCGAGGCCGATCAGGAACGGCGTCGTCGCCGTCGAGTTCACGTCGATGGCTCCGGCGATCATCGCGTCGCGCCCTTCTTTACCCAGCGCGAAGCGCCGCCAGTCGACCTCGAGCCCCTCCTGCTTGAAGTAGCCCTGCCGAATCGCGATCACGTCGGGAACACCCATCAGCTGGGTGTGGACGCCGAGACGGATCTTGAGTGAACGTGGCTGGGCGCCGGCGATCGCGCCGACGGCGAGAACGAGTCCGAGCGCGGCCGCGAGCGCCGCCAAACGTCGACGTGTCATCACGCTGCTACCTCCAGGGGAGAGATGGTGCGCGCTGCAGGCCGTCGGGCTTCGCCGTCGGCCGAGGGCGCGCCTCTAAAACATGGAGCGGTAGTCGGCCGGACTCTAGAAGCCCCCCGGAATCTTGTCAAGCCGCCGGCGGGAGGTGCTACGATCCCGGCCCGGGGGAAACTGCCATGACACAGAACGGTGCCCTCTCGAAGAACATGCGGCTCCTGGGCCACAACGATCTGGGCGGCTTCGGTAACTGCGGCGAGGGCATGGCCATCCAGCTCGCCCGAGACGGGCGGCGCGTGCTGTGGCTCGGTCACGAGTCGGCGCCGAAGAACTTCACGGCCGTGGACGTGACGGATCCGCGCAAGCCCTCGGTCATCGTTCAGACCGATCTGCCCCACGGCGACATGCGCTCGAACAACCTGGACCTCGTGGGCGATCTGCTGGTGGTCCCGTACCAGACGAGCCGGGTCGGCATGCAGCCGGCCGGCGTCGAGTTCTTCGACGTGGCCGACCCGGGCAAGCCGCGCTCGATCGCGTTCTTCGACGCCTCCGGGCCCCACTCGCGCGGCGTCCACCACCTGTGGTTCGTCGACGGCGCCTATCTGCACCTGTCCAGTGGCGCGCCCGACTTCAAGCCGCGCAACCCCAAGGACGATCAGTTCTATCGCATCATCGACGTGCGCCAGCCCACGCGTCCGGTCGAGATCGGGCGGTGGTGGCTACCCGGTACGCGGGACGGCGATCCGGAGCCGCCGCTGGCTCGCCATCCCAAATTCGATGCCGGTTTTCGCGCCCACAATACCAACGTGTACCCGCGCCGGCCGGATCGGGCGTGGATCGGCTACATCGACGGGGGGGCGATCGTCCTGGACATCTCGGACATGGCGCGGCCGCGTCTCTTGAGCCGGTGGGATTATCACCCACCGTACCCGGGGTTCACCCACACCTTGCTGCCGCTCTTCGACCCGCAGCTCGTGATCGTCTCCGACGAGGCAACCGCGGAAGCCGGCAAGGACTGGCCGAAACTCGTGTGGGTCGTCGACATCCGTGACGAGACCAACCCGGTGCCGATCTCGACGTTCCCGATTCCGGCCGTGGCCGACTTCGGCGGGCGGGGGGGACGATACGGCGCTCACAACCTGCACGAGAACCGGCCCGTGGCGAGCAACCTGGTCTCGGAGAAGCTCATCTTCGGCACCTACTTCAACGGCGGCGTGCGCGTCCACGACGTCTCGAATCCGTTCCAACCCCAAGAGGTCGCCTACTACGTACCCGAGGCGCCTCGGGGGTCACGGGCTGGAGCCGTGCAGATCAACGATGTGCTCGTCGACGAGCGCCGTATCGTCTACGCGGTCGACCGCCTCATCGGCGGTCTCTATACGCTCGAGCTTCAGGTCTAGGCCGCGGACCGGACGGCAGACGCTTCGCGAAGTCGCTGGTCCACGACTGACCAGTCGACGTTCTTGAAGAACGCCTCGACGTACTTCGTGCGCTCGGTAGCCTTGTAGTCGCGCATGAACGCGTGCTCCCACACGTCCATGACCAGCAGCGGCTGGCAGCGGGCCGGGATGCCGTCCTGGTGGAGGCTCACCCAGTGGTTGGTCAACCGCTCGGTGACGGGATCCTCGAACAGAATCACCCAGCCGATGCCTCGCATGCCGGCGACCGTCTGAAAGTTCTCCTGCCACTGCTCGACTGATCCGAAGGTCTCGGCGAGCGCGCGCCCGAGCGCCTGCCGGTCCGAGGGCCGAGCTTCGCCGCCCGGTTTCAGATTGGAGAAATAGAGCTCGTGCAGGACCATTCCGTCGTACTCGAACGCGAGCCGACGAGTTCCTTCGGCGAGGCTGAAATCCTTCCCCGCTTCCTTGCGGTCGGCGCGAATCTCGGAGAGCTCCTGGACCAGCGAGTTCACCTGCTTGACGTATCCGGCGTAGAGGTCGAGGTGCTCGGTGATCTGGGCGTCCGAGATCTCGGTGAGCCCCCGCAGGTGATCGAAGGATTTCGCGCTGTAGGTGGCACCGCCGTCTTTTTTCATCGTCGTCACGAACCTCCTGTCTCCGAAACCTGGAAGATCCGTGCCAGACGAAGGCACGGAAGATTCTCGGGCACGACCCATGCAATAACCCGAGATCGCACGAGCGGGGGTTGGGGCAGGCGGGATGAGTTCGCGAGCAGGCAGAGTCAACAGGTCGCAGACGGAAGGGAGATCGTGATGCTCTACTACGCGCTGGTGTTCTTGATCGTTGGCCTAGTGGCCGGTGCGCTTGGATTATTCGGCATCGCCCAGATCGCCGGGCAGATCTCGTGGGTCCTGTTTCTGATCGGCGTCGTCCTCCTCGTCATTCATGTGGCGAGCGGGCGCAGAGTGCCGATGTAGTTCTTTCTCTGTAACGTTCACCGAACGTGTAACAAGTACACGAGGCTGAGTCGCGTGGGTGGTGGCGCGGTCGGCGCCACCGCCCTGACTCATAGTTCCTGGCCGCTATCGCGAGCTACTTCTTGCCGAGCTCGGCGACCGCGCGGTCGCGGTAGGCGAAGTTGAAGAGGCGATTCACCGGCAGGAGATCCTTGTACTTCAGGTGGCCGAGCTCGGAGGCCAGGCGCTGCATCGAGTCGAGCACCGCGGGGTCCATGTCGAGGTTCGGATCGAGCCCGTGAGCGCGCGCGCGCCGGATCACGTCGGCCTTGGCGCCGGTGTACTTCACCATGAGGTCGATGTTCCGCTCCTGCTTCCAGCCGTTGTCCAGGGCGAGATCGCGCGCGGCCTTGACGTAGGCCACCATGACCTTGTGCGCCAGCTCAGGGTTCTTGGCCGCCCAGTCCTTGTTCCAGAAGATCGCGGTGATCGGCGTAGCCTTGGCGCCGGCAGGGCGGGGCAGGGGCCGCAGCGCGACGCCGCGCTCCTCGGCCAAGGTCGGGAACGGTTCGGTGAGGATCGCCGCCTCGACCGCGCCCGACTCGAGCGCGGGCACCATATCGGGGAAGGGCATGATCTTGATCTGCACGTCCTTCAAGCCGAGACCGTCGCGTTTGAGGGCCTGGTCGAGCATCCATTCGACGGCGGCGCCTCGAACGTTCAGCGCCACGGGCTTGCCCTTGAGATCGCCGATGCGCTTGATCTCTTTCTCCCAGGACGCCTTGCGCACCGTGAAGTAGTCCTCGACGTAGCCCGAGTGCAGTGGCGCCACGAATTCCACGGGCAACGACGACGCCACCGCGTTGAAGCCCGCGGCGCCCATCCCGGTGCCACCCATGTTGAGCTGGCCGGTCGCGACCTGCGACAGGATCTCGCTCCCGCCGCTCAGACGAACCGTTTCCACGGCGACGTCGGCGGCCGGCAGGTGCCGGTCGGCCATGATGTAGAGCGCCGCGAAGGAATCGGAGGGAATGTAGCCGACCCGGACCACGGTCTTCGTCTGTGACGACACCGGTGCCGCGACAGCGAGACCCGCCAGGACGACCCCGGTCAACCAGACTGCCAGTCTATGCGTCGGCCTCATAGTGCCTCCGTGGGTTCGGGTCGTTGTAGATCACATCGTCGGGGAAGGCAAGCCTGGTCTTGACGAGCCCTCCGCGCCGCTGTATATCCCTCGACACGACGGGCGCCGAGATCGTCGGAACCCTCGACGTCGTTGCGGAGTTAGCCCGTCAACTCGACGACGTCGGCCGTGCAGGCGATGTCGATCTCAGCGTTCAATCCACGAGGAGGAGACCCATGAGAACGGAACGTCTGGTGTCCCTGGCGGTCGGCACGATGCTGATCCTGGGCGCGTCCCTGGCGAGCGCGCAGCAGCCCGCCGCCGCTCCGCCACCACCGCCGCCGTACGGCCCCCCCATCACGCTCGAGCAGGCCAAGAAGGTCATGGTGGGCGCCGAAGCCGAGGCGAAGAAGAACAACTGGAACGTCGTCATGGTCGTTCTGGATTCGGGCGGCAACCTCGTCATGCTCCAGCGGATGGACGGCGCCCAGTTCGGCAGCATCGAGGTCGCGAAGGACAAGGCCTACTCGGCGGTGGCGTTCCGTCGTCCCACGAAGGCGTTCGACGATGCCCTCGCGCAGGGTGGCGCGAACCTTCGCATTCTCAGGCTTTCGGGCGCGAGCCCCCTCGAGGGCGGGATCCCGATCGTCCACGATGGCAAGCTGATCGGCGCGGTCGGCGTCTCGGGTGTCACCTCCGCCCAGGACGCTCAGATCGGCCGGGCTGGAATCGAGAATCTGAAGTAGTCGGACGAGCGCGGCGGGCCGAGACGTTTCGGCCCGCCGCGTCCCGCGGGTGTCCGTGTCAGATCTGGGCTCGCGCGTCGCCAAGGCGGTCATCGGCTCTGATTGCGCGACCGAGCGCGACGAGCGCGCGGGCGAAGCGCGTCGCATCCTCCGCGAGGCCGGGCTCCAGCGTGCCGTCGCCGCCCGAGCGAATCACGCCGTAGAGCACCGGCGGCACGACGTACGCGCCGAAGTAGCGCACGAGCAGATCGATCAGCGGATCGGCGCCGAGAAAGTGGTGGTGCGAGCCTCCGGTCGCCACGATCCCGACGGCCTTGGCTCGCAATGGCCCATCGAACCCTTCGGACGGCCCGCCGCGCGGCACCCGCTCGAGTAAATCTTTGAGTAGCGCCGCATACGTCGACCGGTACATCGGCGTGCCGAGCACGACCGCGTCGGCGCCCGCCAGGCTCTGCACGTAGCCTTCGACGCGAGCCTGATCGAGCGGGCCCGCACCGAGGTGAACCGAGGTCGCGGTCACTCCCGCCTGGGCGTCGCGCGCGGCCTCCAGGACCCGGCCGACCAGACGATCGGTGTTGCCCCCGGCCTGTGAAGCCACCACCGCGACGACATGGATCGGCTTGTCCAAATTCGTGAGCCTCCCTGCGGGAAGGATATACAATCCCCCGCGCCGTCGAGTGGCTTCAGAGCCGATGCCCACGCGCGATCCCAAAGTCCTCGTGAACGAGGTCAGCGTGACTTTCGAGAGCCACGGGCGCTCGGTCATGGCCCTCGATCGGATCTCGCTCCAGGCTCAGGCCGGCGAGTTCCTGTGCATCGTCGGGCCGAGCGGAAGCGGCAAATCCACCTTGCTGCGCGTTCTGGCCGGGCTGCTTCGCCAGAGTGCCGGCGAGGTCCACATCCAGGCCGACCACCCGGGGACGCCGCTCACCGCGATGGTGTTCCAGGAGCACGCGCTTCTGCCGTGGCGGACCGTCCGTGACAACATCACCTTCGGCCTCGAGAATCGCGGCGTCGGGCGCGCCGAGCGCGAGGCGCGCGCGCGCGAGATGCTGGTGATGGTCGGGCTCGCGCGTTTCGCCCAGCACTACCCGCATCAGCTCTCGGGCGGCATGAAGCAGCGCGTGGGCATCGCCCGCGCGCTCGCCAGCGATCCGGAGGTGCTCCTGATGGACGAGCCGCTCGCGGCCCTCGACGCCCAGACGCGGACGATCATGCAGGAGGAGCTTCTCCGGATCTGGGCCGGCCTCGGCAAGACCGTCGTGTACGTCACGCACTCGCTCGAGGAGGCGCTGCTCCTGGGCGACCGGGTCGCGCTCCTCACGGCGCGGCCCGGGCGGGTGCGCGAGATCTATCCCGTCGATCTCGGTCGGCCGCGCGGGCTCGAGGTGCGCGGCTCGCCCGCGTACGGCGCGCTCCTCGAGAAGATCTGGTCGCGCCTGCGCGAGGAGGTCGTCCGCGCGATCGAGGACGACCGGGGCCCCGATCCCGAGAAGCTCGGCGCATGAAGGCGCTCGGCCGCTGGCTCGCCGAGCACGGGATCACGATCGGATCGCCGCTCGCGCTGCTTGTCGTCTGGGAGTGGGCCAGCGCCACCGGCCTGCTGCGCGCCGTCTTCTTTCCCCGCCCCTCGACGATCGGCGCGCATCTCCGCGACCTCGCGCTCGACGGCACACTCTGGGCCCACACCGCGACGACGCTCACGCGCATCGGCTGGTCGTTCACGCTCGCCGCGGTCCTCGGCGTGGTGATCGGGCTGGCGATGGGGCTCTGGCGCCGCCTTCGCGAAGGGCTCGACCCGGTCTTCGCGGTGATCTATCCGATCCCGAGCGTCCTGTTCCTTCCGCTCGTGAACTTCCTGGTCCCGGCCGGCGAGATCGCGCTGGTCGTGACCACCGCGGTGACGTCGTTCTTCCTGATCGCGTTCACCACCACGCACGGGGTGCGACAGATCGATCGCCTCGTCGTCGAGGCGGCGCTGCACTACGGAGCCCGCGGCTGGCGGCTCTTCGCCGCGGTGCTCCTGCCCGGGGCCCTGCCGTTCATCTTCACCGGCCTTCGACTCGGCCTCGGCTTCTGTTTGATCGTCGTGGTGGCCGTCGAGATCGTCTCGGCGAGCCAGGGGCTCGGCGCGCTCCTCTGGCTCTCGTGGCAGGTCCTCAAGGTCGAGGACATGTACGCGACGTTCTTCGTCATCGCGCTCCTCGGCGCGCTCCTGTCGTACGGGCTGGCGGCGCTCCGCGCGCGGCTTGTACCGTGGGTTCCGGACGTGGGAGCCCGCTAGGTGGCCGTGGTGGTGCCGGCGGCGGTGCTCGTCCTCTGGGAAATCTGCGCGCGACTGGCGATCATCTCGCCGCGCTACTTCCCGGCGCCCACGACCGTCGGCTGGGTGCTGGCCGATCGCTTCGCGGCCGGGGACCTCGGCACGGAGCTGCTCGTGACCCTGACGCGCCTGGCCTTCGCCTTCGCGCTGGCCGCCGTACCGGCGATCCCGCTCGGGCTCTTGATGGGGATCGCGCGGCCGGTGCGGAACTTCGTCGAGCCCTACCTCGCGTTCATCTTTCCGGTGCCGAAGATCACCTTGCTCCCGTTTCTCATGATCATCCTCGGAGTCGGCGAGCCGGCCTTCGTGCTCACCGGGGCGAGCTCGGCGTTCTTCCAGATCGTCATCAGCACGCTCGCTGGCGTGCAGACGATGGATCCGCGCCTTCTGGACGTGGGCAGGAACTACGGGGCGCACGGGCCGCGCCTGTTCTGGAAGGTGATCCTTCCGGCCACGCTCCCGGCCATCTTCACCGGTCTCAGGCTCGGCCTCGGGCTGGCGCTCGTCACACTGGTCGCGGTGGAATTCATCGCCGCGAAATCAGGTCTCGGCCACCTCGTCTTTCGCCACTGGCAGATGCTGAGCACGCCGGAGATGTACGCGGCCTTCGCACTCGTCGGCGCGCTCGGCCTCGTGCTCACGCGCGGGCTGCGCGCGCTTCAGGCGCGCGTGCTGACCTGGCAGGAAGACATCGGGGTGTAGCTGCCAAGCGGCCTCGTACCGAAGTCAGCTCGGCGCGCCCGAAACGTTCGGTGCGCGCCATTTCGTATGTAGCGAGCGCATCTGCGGGGTCAGCACGTGTTCCCACCTCGTGTGCATGACGCGATCGATCCAGAGCTCGAACGCGGTCTCCGAGGCGTCAGCCATGTGGGTGGCGTCTCGAAGGATGTCGGCACGTGCCGCAGAGTCGTTGACGGGCATGGCTTTGCCGGCGATGAAGAACTCGTCGCTTCCGGCCTTCGGCTGGGGAAAGCTCTGAAGAGCGTACCTGCCGTCCCGCAGCAGATCGTGCCGCTTTGGAGAGGCTGGGGTGATGAGCACAAACAGACGGTCGTTGGATAAAACGGGACACACTGGATGCAGGCGAGGCCCGCCGTCTCTCCGCACGGTGGCGAGAAAGGCCAGCCCAACCTTGAACTGGAAAAGCAACGAGCGGCCGGCGGCGGCCAGACCGGGCTCGGCCGCGGCAAACTCCTTCCAGATCACCATGAGATCACCTCACGCCGAACGGCCAGCTTGAGCCGCGGAACTCCCTCGCGGCGTAACGCGGCGACGCACGTCACGGTAGGGTCGTACCGCTCAACTCCGATGGTGGTCAGATGAGCGTGCAGGCTTCGTCGAACTCCAGGCGCGGCAGCTTCGCCATGACCTTCGACGGGTCGCCGTGGCCCACGTTGCACAGGAAGTTCGACTTGATCCGTCCGTCCGGGAAGAACTCGGCGTCGACCTTCGCGTTGTCGAATCCGGACATCCCGCCGACGTCGAGGCCCACCGCGCGGGCGGCCAGCATGAAGTAGGCGCCCTGGAGCGTGCCGTTGCGGAACGCCACCGTCTCGGCCAGCTTCGCGTTCGCCTCGTACGGATTCTTCATCTCGGGCCGGTGCGGGAAGAGCTTCGGGAGGAGCTCGTAGAAGCGTGGGTCGTAGCCGATGATCGCGGTGACCGGCGCGGCCTTCGTCTTGTCGACGTTGGTCGGGCTCAACGCGGGAAGCAGGCGCGCCTTCGCCTCGGGCGTCCGGACGAAGAGGATCCGAGCCGGGCACGAGTTCGCGCTCGTCGGACCGGACCGCATGATCTGGTAGATCGCCCGCAGCTGGTCGTCGCTGACCGGTGTCGGGAGCCACCCGTTCTGGGTCCGGGCCTTGAGAAACATCAGGTCGAGCGCCTTGTCGTCGAGCGTCACGTTCGCGCCTCCTGCTCGTCGTCAGTGCTTCTTCACGTCCTGGATCGCCTGCCACACGCGCTCGGGCGTCGCCGGCATGTCGAGCTGACGTACGCCGACCGACGCCAGCGCGTCGAGGACCGCGTTGATGACA